>Ga0208522_1002371_pt1 | contig 11354 bp, 10 predicted proteins | sample ETNtaG_25_FD_185763 | JGI IMG/M metagenome (GOLD analysis project Ga0208522, IMG submission 185763) | Marine microbial and viral communities from oxygen minimum zone, Eastern Pacific Ocean - ETNP201302SV86 (SPAdes) (version 2) | ecosystem: Environmental > Aquatic > Marine > Oceanic ... | reverse complement strand
ATCTTTCTAATTAGATTGGAAATAGTCTAATGTTTTCTTAATTCCAACATTAATCGAAATTTTTGGCGACCAACCTAATTTACGTAATTTTGCATTGTTTACGATAAAATTTCCAACATCAACTTTTTTGGTATATGTTGGAGTTTTTGGATAGACTACTTTGCAGTTAGTGTTTTTTTCTAAAATGTTTGCAAATTCATAAAACCAAGTTTTCTTTCCAGAAGATATCCAATACAGTTCTCCAGATTTACCTTTTTTTAAAATAACGTTAATTCCGGAAACAACGTCATCTATGTAGATAAAATCTCTAAAGAATTTTCCTTTATTGTAAATACTTATTTCTTTTCTGTTAGATGCTTCATAGATTAAGAAATTAATAGCATTTTTAGTGGAAATAACTTGCTCACGTGGTCCATATGAGTTTGTGATTCGAAAAATAACTGTATCTAGTCCATAAACATCATGATAAATTTTACAGAAATGTTCACTTGCTAATTTATTAGTTCCATAAATTGTAGTTGGATTACACGGTGTACTTTCAGTGACGGGTAGCTTTGTTGGCTTGCCAATTACAATAAAAGTACTAGCAAGTACAAATTTACATGATAATCCAAGTTTTCTAATCTTTTCTAACATAAACAAAGTAGTTTTTGAATTTGAATCAATATCTTCTAGTGGTTCTTCAAATGATTTAGAATGTGAAGTATTACCCGCCAAATGAATAATGATATCTGGTTTGAATTTTTCTATAATTTGCCCCAACCTTTTAAAATTAGTCAGATTGATTTTTTCGATTTCTACTTTATCATATGAGTTTTTTATATTGTTTTTTTTCGAAAAAGTTTTTGTTAGAATCTTAATTTTGTGATTTTTTTTTGATAACGAATCTACAAGAGAGCTTCCAATGAACCCAAGTCCGCCTGTTATGAGTAATTTCAACAAATTATTTCAAAATTCTATAGGTTAAAAGTTCATTTACACAGTTCTACTAAAATATTTTTACTAGAAATTTTATAGCTATCTATATGAAATTGGGATTTTTTTCAAAATTGCAAATTCTTCTTAATTCAAGAAAAATCTTCAAAAACTGGTATATTTACCCTAAGGTGTACTGGCAACTTACTAATGATAAGATTGTAGTATTTGAAACCAAAACTGGTCTAAAGATCAAGATTCGTGTAAAATCAACTGATCTGATGGCACTCACTAATGTGTGGATGATAAATGAATATGATGTTGATGATTTTGAAATTAATTCAGATGATATTATAATAGATGTTGGGGCACATATTGGATTATTTTCATTGCTCGTTTCACAATTTTGTAAGACAGGAAAAATATTTAGTTTTGAACCAATACGTGAGAATTTTGATCTACTCATATCAAATTTAGCATTAAATCATATAGAAAATGTTTTTCCATTTAATGTAGGAGTCTCAAAAAATTCAGACAAATTAAATTTATTTTTAAATAATGATCAATCAGCACATAGCATTTTTCCAAAAGGCTCAGATTCAATCACCGTAGAATCAACTTCCTTACAAAAAATTTTTGATGAAAAAAAAATTTCTTCGTGTAAACTATTAAAATTAGATTGTGAGGGAGCAGAATATGATATTATTGATTCACTACCAATGGAATATTTAGATAAAATTCAAAATATGGCCATAGAATATCATTTAGCTGATACAAAACCTGAACTCATAAAAAATCTTATACTAAAAATCAAAAATGCTGGTTTTAAAATAAAAACTATGCCTCATTATGACGATATGGGGTTTTTAATAGCTAGAAAATAGATTATATCTAAATTGCAAAAATTATTGATTTTAAGTTTGATAAAAACTGAGTGAATGCTAAATAGTTTAAATCGAAGCTGAAATGATATGAAAATTGCTCTGGTCAGTCCTGCATCATTCCCTGCTACTCAGTTTGGAGGGATTATGTTTCTAGTTGCTGATATTGCAAAAGAAGCTGCAAACTTAGGAAATGATGTAGTGATTTACACAACAGATTTAGATTTTGCTAATAACGCAAGCACATTCAATAAAAATTTGCCTAAAAAAGAAACTTTAGATAACTTTACTATAAAACGATCTCATGTCTGGTTGAAAATAAGTTTATTTTTTCTAAACCCTGGAATATATTTTCAAATGATGAAAGATTCTCCTGATATTATTCACACTATTGGAGTCAGAAGTTTTCAGTCATTCATTGCTACCATAGTTGCAAAAAAGAAAAAAATACCACTAGTAATTTCAGATCAGGGAGGATTAACAACTCATCCAAATCTGAAAAGTGGAGGAATTTTTAAAAAAATTCTGTATAAACTACAAACACCTATGATGCATTTTATTATTAATAATTCAACAAAGATTAGTGTGGCAAATGAATATGAGAAAAAAATTTTTGAAAAGTTTAATCAGACATCAAAAATTGAAGTTATACGAAACGGGATTAATTTAGAAACAATGAAAACAAAAACTAAAAATTTTAAGAAAAAACATGGAATAGTCCTTCCTTTTGTATTATTTATTGGTAGATTTAGTAAGGTAAAAGGAATTGACATATTACTACATGCAATAAAAATACTGAAAGACCGATCTGAATTAGAAAATATTCGTTTTGTAATAATGGGTGTTGATTTCGGTTTTCAGAATCAAATGATTCAAATGATTGATGATTTTGATATTAAAGAAAAAATTCATCTAATCATGAACCCCAGTAGAGAGGATGTTATAGCAGCATACAGTGAAAGTGAATTCTTAGTATTGCCATCAAGATGGGAATTATCTCCCTTGACACCATTAGAAGGATTTGCTTTCAAAAAACCAGTAATAAGCACTAATGTACATGGCATTCCATCCACTATAACTGATAAAAAAAATGGTATGTTGGTAAAGAATGAAGATTATCATGAACTGGCTGAAGCAATTATGGAATTAATTAATGATAAGCAAAAATGTTTGGAATATGGACTATCTGGTTATAACTTAGTTAAGACAGAATGTAATTCAAAATCAATGACAGAAAAAACTTTGAGAATGTATAACCAAATTATTAATAGATGAATTGTAAACGGATGTTAAAATCATTATGAAAGAAAGAAAAAATTCTGACGCATTTAACGATTTACACATTAAGGTACCCTTTGTGCTTCCTGAGATAACAAATGAAGATAAAAAGGCAATTTTAGCCACGCTTAATCAGAATTTACTCACCGATGGGCCTAAACTGAAGGAATTTGAAAATAAATTTGCAAAATTTACTGGTGCTAGATATGCGGTAGGAGTATCAAATGCAACAGCAGGTTTACAACTATCATTGAAAGCAATAGGGATTGGAAAAGGAGATCAAGTGATTGTTCCTGATCTCACATTTGTCGCCTCGATAAATGCCATTTTATTCACTGGCGCTACGCCAGTAATTGTAGATATAGATAAAGAAGATTACAACATATCTATAGATTCTATCAAGAAATCATTAACTAAAAAAACAAAAGCAATTATGCCTGTACATTTTGCTGGAAAATCTTGTAAAATGCAGGAAATACAAACTATTGCTAGAAAAAATAATCTAAAGATAATTGAAGATTGTGCACATGCAATTGGAGGTAAACTAAACAAGAAACATGTTGGTACATTTGGTGATGCTGGTTGTTTCAGTTTCTATCCAACAAAGAATTTGACTACGTTTGAAGGTGGAATGGTAATAACAAACTCTAAAAAAATTTCAGAAACTATTAAAATATTAAGAAATCACGGAATAACAAAATCCTACCAGGATAGATTTACAAAAGGTAAACCATGGGAATATGATGTAAGTGTTCCAGGATATAATTATAGATTAGATGAAATCAGGGCGACATTAGGGATCAGTCAATTAAAAAGAATAACGCAAAACAATTTGAAAAGAAAGAAAGCTGCACTTTATTATAATTCAAGATTAAAAAATAATAAGTCTGTTATTATACCTAAAATTTTAAAAGATGAAGATCATGCATGTCATCTCTATGTATTAAGATTCAAAAAACAAGGAAAATTTTCAAGAGATAATTTATTTACAAAATTATTAAAAAATGGTATTAGAAGTTCAGTTCATTACAAACCATTACATACATTTACTGCCTATAAGAGAAATGCAAAGATATTTGGAAAATTAATTAACAGTAAACAGATCTGTGGGGAAATAATATCACTACCACTTTATCCACAAATCACGCGAAAGCAGCAGGATTTAGTTTTAAAAAATCTGGTGATAAACCGTTGAAAATTCTTATTGGTGCGGGAATTTCATTTTTGCATCCATTAAATGAATTTTCAAAAGAATTAGGTAAACATGGTGTTGAATGCAAAGTTGTTATTGATCGTGACTATATTGGAGAGTTTCCAAGTAAAGAACTAAAAGGATTATTTCGAACAAGAAAAAAATTTGAAAAATTAATTTCAACTTTCAAACCTGATGTTGTATTGATAGATCGAATGAGCAAATTTGGTTTAGAAGTGATAAAATCTGACATTCCTCTTTTTTTAATTGTTAGAGGGCATTATTGGTTGCAAAATGAATGGAATGAAAAAACCATCTATAAAAATCGGCTAAAACAAAAACTAGTTGAAATGAGATTTAAAGATGATGCACAAGTGTTTGAGAGAGCTACAGCCATTTTGCCTCTCTGTAATTATTTAGTTGAAGTTGTAAGAGAACATTACCCTAAACAGAACTTACATGTGTTCGTGGAGGGCATAGATAGTTCAAAGTGGTATACAGAAAAAGGTATGGAGTTAAAGCATCCATGTGTTGGTTTAGTTCAACGCGCTCATCATTGGGCAAAGTCTTCAGAAATGCTAATTCTTAAAAAAATCTTGGGTAAAATGCCTGAAGTTAATTTCTATTGGGCTGGTGGTGGTGAAATTGAAGATGAGATTTTGTTGGAATTAGACGGATTCAAAAATTTTCATTGGTTAGGATCCTTACAATATCCTGATAAGGTGAGAGAATTTCTTTCTGAGATCGATGTGTATCTATTACCAACTGGTATGGAAACAACTCCATTATCCCTAAAAGAGGCTCAATTAATGAAGAAACCAGTCATAACAACCAACGTAGGTGGTACATCAGAAACAATGATTGATGGTGTTACAGGATTTTTAGTAGAAAAAGGTAATCATGAACAACTAATTGAAAAATTAAAGTTGCTGCTTGATGACAAAAAACTATCAGAACAAATGGGAGAAGTAGGACGAAAATTTGTTCAGGAGAAATTCAGTATGGAGTTTAGTGTAAAAAACTGTCTAAATATAATTAGACAATACCACAATCAAAAATGACGCTTATGAAACAGATTGCAATTATAGGTATGGGTAGGTGGGGAAAGAATTTAGTTCGTGATTTCTCTAAATTATCTAAAGTTAAAACATGTGTCACAACTGGTAATAGAAAAAATATGATGTGGCTACGAAAAAACTATCCAAATATCGATCTCACTACAGACATCAATCAAGTCCTAAATGATTCTGATATTGATGCTGTAGTAATTGCAACGCCTATCAAAAGTCATTTTACTATTGCAAGAAAATCATTAGAATCAAAAAAGCATGTTTTTGTAGAAAAACCATTAACAAAAACAGTTGGTGAAGCAGAAAAACTCATAGATATTGCAAAAAGAAACAAACTCTGCTTGTTTGTAGGGCATGTATTTCTATATAATGAAATTTTTCAGAAAATCAAAAAAATACATAAAAATGAATTAATTAAACATGCAAATTTTGAATGGAAAAAGCTAGGTACGTTTGATGAGGATATATTTGAAAATTTGTTATCCCACGACCTTTCTTTGAACTTAGAATTATTTGGCATGCCAAAAAAAATACAATTAAACAACAAGTATAGTCTTCTTACTCCTATTGATCGATTTTCACTTGAATTATTTTTTGGTAAAACCAGAAGATCTGAGATAACAATTGATCGAACATCTCATTATAAGAAAAAAACTGTGATGATTACTACCAGAAAAAATTATTACATTTGGGATAATGATGAATTGTTAAAATTTGATAAAAAGACTGAAACGTACAAAAAGATCTTTCAATCTAAAAATATGCCGTTATACCTGGAATGTAAAGAATTTCTTAGAATTATAAGCGCAAAAAACTATTCGGTGGATTCTGCAATTCTTGCTACGAAAATATCTAGTTTAATTTCAAAAATTCCAAAATAATAAAAATCTGGCTACTGAATTTTAATAGGTCCCTGTGACCATGGAATGCCAAATTTGACATCAGATTCAAGTTGATTTAAAAATAAAGTTGTTACATGATCAAATGCATCCAGATAATTCGTATCGGATGGAAGTGGCTCTATTCCCTTAGTATTCAAAAAGTTACTTATCACATCTTGCATACTATGTTCTTGATCAATCACACCTACACTGTATCTTTTTGCACCCTCTCGATCTAAAAATGCTGCTTCGTGATATGAATACACATCGCCTTTAGCATCTATCATTACTGCAATTTGTGGAAATGCTTTTGGTCGTAGTTGCTTATAATCAACTCTCTTTAATGGTTCAAACGATTCTTTATTCTTACGAATTGCTTCTAAAGCATAACCATAATCAATGTGCAATCGATCTAAATTTTTATCTTCTAATCTTGTTTGAACATCATTAAATATTCTGTGTAGTTTTTCTCTTTCTTTTCCTGAGATATTTGTTGCCCGATCACTAAAATCTTCACGAAGAGTTAAAAAATCGATCTGATTACCTGACTCAATATTAATCTCTTTAATATAATCCAATAATTTCAAAGCATGATCAAGATGATCATGTAATAGAACATAATTCAAACCGACTTTTATTTTTGTTCTTAATTTTAAAAAATCAATTAAATTTTTTCTTACAATCTCATATCCTTTTTTATTTTTTGTGACTTCAAATGTTGAATAATCATCCACTCCATACAGACTCACTCTTAGAATTGAAAGATCTTTGATTCCTGGGTGTTTTTCAATAAAATCAGGATTAAGATTATATCCATTAGTTTGCATTTCCATATCAAATCCTTTCTCTCGAGCGTACGAAATCAAATCACCAATACGAGGAAAAGTAAGTGGTTCCAAACCTCCTGTTATATGATAAACATTTTTTTTGTTAACACCTTCTGGAGTTTGATCAATTATTTGTTTGAATACTTGAAACCCTTTTTCACCAAATTCTCGTTTATAAAAAGCTGAATAATTTCTTCCGCAGAAACTACAAAAAAACATGCAACTTAGTCCAGGACATAATCCAACTCGATCTGGGTATGAATACTTTTCATCTAATACTGCTTGAGCTTTACCACTCTGTATACTTGGGATTATAGTATTTTTCCAATATTTACTGCCAATTCCGGAATTAATAATATAATCCTGAGCCCAATCGGTTTCTCTAATTTTTTTATTTTTTTCTATTAATTCATTTTTTGAAAAATTAAATCTGTTAGATATTTCTTCTTGAGTAGAAAACGGATTATCTGAAATGAAATTGATGATCTTCCAACAGTCAGGGTTTTTCTCGATAAAATCTTCATCTACATAATATTCCTTTGAATCCTGAAATGATTGATATCCAATTTCAGTTTTTTGTGTGTCCAATGTTATTCTGACTCAATTTTACTCTTTTATTTTTATGTATCAATTTGTTAATATCCAATAGGATCTTTTTGTATATATAACAAAATTAGAAAGTGAAATCATTGATTAGAAATTCATATTAGACATTTTTTACTGACAACTGACTAGCCTTGAAGTATAGTTCTAGACATTCAACCGATGTAGATTCTGTAAGATGGAATAATGATTTGTTAAAGAGCACGTATTCTACATCCTACCAAACTACGGAATACCTGACTTCAGACTTGGAAAACATAACTCCTATTTTTATTCATGTTACTAATGCAAATGATGAAGTTGTAGGCCAGGTAGGAATTCGTATAATAGATTCAACTGTGATGTATGCTAGTCCTTTATTCAAGCGTTTTAGTAAAATCATTTCAAATATTGCAAAAAGAATGATCTGGGTTCATGGTCCGATCATCCACTCTAAGAACATTGAAGAAAGAAAAAATATTCTAACAGAAATTTTAAAGGAAGTTAATCGAGTAGCCGAAAAATATGATGTGGTGTATATTGAAGGTCAAACTTCTCCTTGTGATTTTTTTGTTGATGAAGATTACCAGAAAATTTTTAGTGATGATGGATATACTAAATTTGATTCAAGGTCATTTCTTGCAGATCTTAATCTCACATCAGATGAGCTTTGGGCTAATGTATCAAAAAAAGCTAGAGGAGATGTAAATAGAGCAAAAAGACGAGAAATCCAAACTAAGGTTTTAGAAACAACTGAGGAAATTAATGACTTTGTTAATCTGAATGAAGAATGGGCAAAGGCAAAAGATCTAACAATAACTAATCCTGAAAAACAAAAAGAGATATTTTGGAAAAACCACAAAAGTGGAATTGAAAAAATTCTTCTTGCGTATAAAGAAAGCAAACTAATTGCAGGTTTAGTACTTGGATGCTTTAACAAAATAGTCCATACTAATTTTGTAATTAGTTCGTATGATATTGAAACCAACTTGGGAGGAACGTTACTAACATGGTATGCAGTAGAATGGGCAAAAACCAATAATTTTGAAATATATGATTTTTCTGGTGGTGGTGTGGCTGAATCATTATTGTCATATAAAAGGAAATGGGGTGGGAAAGAGACTCGATATTACATTTTTAGAAAAATTAGAAAACATTCCTCTTACAAACTATATTCGTCTGTGTTTAACATAATCCAGAAATATCACTTCCTACGCACAAAAAAATAACTTAGTTACTATTTTATGTAAATCTATTAATCTCTTCAATTTTTTGATAAAACTATGAGAATTGCGGTTGTTGGTGGTGGAATTTTTGGTATAACAGTATCAATTATACTTGGTAAAAACCATCAGATAGAATTATTTGAAAGAAATAATGAATTATTACAATCAGCGTCTGGTTCAAATCAATATAGAATTCATAGGGGTTATCATTACCCACGTAGTCCAGACACAGTAAAAGATATTATTAGATCTGAAAATAGTTTCAAAGAAATTTTTTCTGAAGCAATTGTTAACCAGTATGACCATTATTATTGCATAGCAAAAAAAAATAGTCTTACCTCTGCAAAACAATTTGTTGATTTTTGTGCTGAATATGGATTAGTTATTGATAAAGCAGAATTAGATTGTGTGCAAAATGATTCAATTGATCTTTGTGGTAAAGTTAAAGAATCAGTCTATGATCCTAAGAAATTAAAAAAAATATCATTAGACAAGTTAAATGAATGCAATGTAAAAATTCACCTAAATACTGAAGTCACTGATGAAATATTTGAAGAATTTGATAGAGTGGTTATATGTACATATGCAAATTTGAATGCGTTACTTACTAGATTTCCAGAATTACAAGAAGAATATCAATTTGAATTGTGTGAAAAACCAGTTGTTAAACTACCTGATTCTTTTCATAATAAGAGTATTGTAATTATGGATGGACCTTTCATGTGTATTGATCCTCTAGCAAATACTGATCTTCATTTACTATGTAATGTTACACATGAAATTCATCAAACTAATATTGGAAAAATTCCAGAGATTGATAAACAATATTTACGTTTGTTAGATAATGGAATGGTTAAAAACCCTAGTCATACAAACTATGACAAATTCATTGAATCTTCACTTGAATTTTTCCCTGAAATTAAAAATGCTAAATATGTCGGTTCTATGTTTACAATTAGGGCAGTTCCACCTAGAGTAGAAGATACTGATGAGAGGCCAACTCTTGTAAAAAAAATAAATGAAAAAATTATTACTGTGTTTTCGGGCAAGATTACTACGTGTGTAGAGGCAGCAGAAGAAGTAAAAAAAATAATTTAAAAAAATTAGTTTTTATAAATACAATTCTTTAGTACGTTTTAAATTCTGACAAAAATACGATTCATATGAATAAATATCTATTAGCTTTTCTGGTCATATCCTTTGTTTCGGTTTTTTTCTTTGGTGCATATGTAGGAGTGTACAAAATTTTTCCCTATGAATTTTTAAATTCAATAAAGGAGGTTTTATTGGAGCAAAAAACTATTGAAAGTGATCAATTCATCAACCAGGCTAATGTGGATCATTTAATTAAAATTGATAGCAAATTAGACATAGACCAAAAAAGAGATTTCCTAACAGAGTTTTTCTGGGGTGTTGGAAGTTTAGAACGTGTAAAAGATAAATCGCGATTACCAGAAGTTGAATCTGATATATCTGATTCTAATTATAAGGATCTTCAAAACTTAAGCCGCATTGATAGATTAACTGTTGAAATAGAATATGGAGTAAGTTCGGTTTCTTATCTTTTCATACCAGAACGATCTAATGAAAAATTGATTTTATATCATCAAGGACATGGGGGAGATTTTCTTTTGGGTATGGATACAATTCAATTCTTTCTTGATAGAAATTTCACAGTAGTTGCTATGGCTATGCCATTACTTGGCATGAACAATAAACCGATTGTAGAAATAGATGGATTAGGTCAAATTAAATTAAATTCGCATAATCAGCTTAGATTACTAGAAACAAAAAATTTCAATCCGATGAAATTATTTGTAGATCCAATTCAAATTAATTTAAATTTTCTAGACAAGGAATATAATTTTAAACAATATTCAATGATTGGGTTGTCAGGTGGTGGCTGGACTACTGTAGTATATTCTGCCATTGATGAAAGAATTTCAAATAGTTTTTCTGTTGGTGGATCAATGCCAATTTATTTGCGAGTAGCTGAGAGAGACATGGGTGATTATGAACAAACAAACATTGATCTATATCAAAATGTAAATTATCTGGAATTGTATGTTTTAGGTGCGTATGGTAGTGATAGGAAGCATATTCAAATTTTTAATAAAAATGATCCATGTTGTTACTCAGGTAATGGGTATGAGACTTATGAACATGTTATAAAAGATAAGATGTTACAATTAGGAAAAGGTGATTTTCAAATTTTTATTGACGATACGCATGATGAGCATAAAATTTCTGACACTGCAAGAGAATTTATACTTAAAACTATTAATTAGTCAAAAAATTTTATTTTACTAAGATTTAGTTTTAGAAAATATTTAGTAAAAATTCTAGTTTTTAGTATCTTTTGTTAGTATATTTTATACATGAATATTATAACCAAAACCAAGTAATGATAGAAAATGGAAATTATGATAAAATTTCTGCTTCACCGTAACCAAGAGAATAATTGAATGAAAATGAACTTAATGCAAAAAAATCGAACATTTT
>Ga0208522_1002360_pt1 | contig 11389 bp, 11 predicted proteins | sample ETNtaG_25_FD_185763 | JGI IMG/M metagenome (GOLD analysis project Ga0208522, IMG submission 185763) | Marine microbial and viral communities from oxygen minimum zone, Eastern Pacific Ocean - ETNP201302SV86 (SPAdes) (version 2) | ecosystem: Environmental > Aquatic > Marine > Oceanic ... | reverse complement strand
ATATTTTAATAGATGACAAAATTACATTGATTGAAACAGGTCCAGCTTGTTCACATGATAATTTAGTTGAAGGGATAACTAAGGCTGGAATAACCTTGTCAGATATAGACTTTATTGTTCCTACACATATTCATTTAGATCATTTTGGTGGTGGAGGACATATCATGGATGTTTGTGAGAATGCCAAGGCAGTAGTACATCCTAATGCAGCATATCATGTTTCAAATATAGATAAATGGTGGTCAGGTAGTCTCGATTTTCTGGGTGAAGTAGCTGAATTATATGGCAAGCCTTTAGCAATTCCCGAATCAAGAATAATTTCAGCTGATAATGATTTTGAACTAAATCTGGGAAAGACGACATTGAAATCTTTGCACACTCCAGGACATGCTCCTCATCACATAACATGGATTAATGATAAATCCGCTTTTGTTGGCGATTCACTAGGTCTTTGGTATCCTAAAATAGGTAAAGCATTCCCAGTTACTCCAGGATATTATAGGCATGATTTAGCGCTCCAGAGCATAACTCTAATGTCGGATTTGGATTTAGACGATCTATTCTATACACATTTTGGCCCTAGATCTTCAGAGGGAGCATTTGAACAAATCCTTAGTGAATTTCAAGCTTGGATGGCCCTTGTCGAAGAAGGTATTGATAAGAATCTCGGTCCAAAAGAAGTGTTAGATATTCTTTTTTCGACACAAGATGGTCTAAAGCTTACAGATATTAAGCATGGAATACATCAGAAGAATACTCATTTAGGTTCTGTAGAAGGAATGATGAGTTGGTTTATTAGGAAAAATGAGAGAAATTAATAGTATTCCATCCGTTGAATCTTTTCCATTTCCACATGTAGTTGTTGAAGATTTTCTTGATGAAGATACATTAGATTTAGTAATTGATGCTTTGGCTGGGCTCGAATATAGTTTCAGTGAATCAGATCTTTTTAGTTATTGGGCAAGTGTTAGGCTAACTGATATAGATCATCCAGCTTTGAATGTTTTAAGAAATGACTTAGGAGATAAATCATGGAGAAATCAAGTAGCTAAAGCCTTTCAAGTTGCCAAATTATCTAAGATTGATATGGCAGCATATGTTTACGGCTTAGGAGATTTTTTATTGCCTCATGACGACCAAGTAGAAGATAGAGTAATTGCTTATAGTCTTCATTTGACTCCAGATTTAGAGGAGAATGATGGAGGATCTTTAGATTTGTTTGAGGCTGGGAAAGAAGGAAAATCTAACTTAGTCAAAAGAATAATTCCGAAATTCAATTCATTGAATATGTTTGAAGTTTCTCCTATTTCTTGGCATCAAGTTAGTGAAATATTAACAGATATCCAGCGCTTAACTTTAACAGGATGGTATCATGTCTGAAATTAATTTTTATTACTTAGAAAAGCCTACATTGTCTAATCTTAATAGAATCTTTAAATCTGCAGAAATTCCTTTTATCAGATTATCAAAATTCTTGTCTAAAGAAGATTCAAATCTGAAAACAAAATTGCATCGTGATGAAAAAATAGGCTTTTGCAAACGAAAAATAGGTAATGCACACCTTGGAGACTTTTGGCAATCTAAAGATTTCTTGAGTTTTTTAAAGAATGGTACGGGTCTTAATTTGAAATTCCGTTCATCACAAGGACAAAGCTATGGCCCTGGAGATTATTCACTTTTGCATTCTGAAGAATTTGAAAAGAAAAGGTTAGTTGTAGTTTATGATTTTACAAGTAATTGGGATCTTGAATGGGGGGGGCACGATATTTACACATCTCCGGACAAAGATCCTCTGATATGTAACAGAGGTACAGGAACATTGATGTTAACTTTGCTAGATGAAGGCGATTATTCATGCACAAGATATGTTAGTCTGAAGTCAGAATCAGCAGTTAAAATTGATAAAGCAGTATTTGATTTAAAATGATTACTTATTTTTGAGTACCTACGCTATTTTTATATTAGACACATAAAGCTATTGTGAAAGGAGATATATTTTGTCTAGTTCAATCAATCTTGAAAATATAAAACAAGAGTTGCTAAAAGGCCGCCCCATCTTTGTTTTCGATGAGAAAAGTAGAGAATCAGAAACAGATATTTTTTTTTATGCAAAATCAGTTACAAAAGAGAATTTACATTACTTGAGGAAAAATGGCGGTGGAATGATTTTTCTGGCATCGACCTATTCGATTTCTAGAAAATTAGGCCTTCCATTTATGGAAGAAATATATGAAGCTGCAACTTCTAATTTAAATGATTTTGCTATTTTGAACATTATGAAAAACCATACATTACCTTATACAAAATCAAAATCTTCATTTTCTATATTTATAAATCATACAGATACTTTCACAGGAATAACAGATGATGACCGTTCATTAACTGCGCGTTCATTTTCAAGACTTGCAGAAGAAATAGAAGATTTAACAGATGAAGAATCTAGAATGATTATGGGTAATTCGTTTAGGAGCCCAGGTCACGTCCCAGTATGTATAGCTGCATCAAAGGGCCTTTCTGAAAGGCAAGGACATACTGAATTAATAACAGAATTATTCAAAAAATTAAAATTAACACCTATTGCATTAGGATGTGAAATGTTATCTAAAACAGGTAAGGCCCTTTCACATTCAGAAGCTAAAAATTTTGCAAAAGACAATGGATATTTATTTTTAGAGGGCCAACATGTCAAGGAGGTATGTCTGTGAAAGTAGTAGCTACAGGTGTTTTTGATATAATCCATATGGGACACGCACATTTTTTGAATGCAGCTAAAGAACATGGAGACCATTTGATAGTAATTGTAGCTAATGATGCAACAGTTAGGAAAATGAAAGGAGAACCTATTTTATCAGATAAAAGACGGGCTGAAGTAGTTTTACAACTTAAACCAGTAAATGAAGTAGTTATTGGGCGATCAGGAGATATGCTTGACATTATAGTTGAGGACATAAAACCAGATATAATTGCACTAGGATTTGATCAACGTTTGTTTACAAGAAGAGAATTAGAAGAAAAGTTATTGGAAAGAGGCCTAGAAGTTAAAGTAGTAAGATTAAAGGAGATGGAACAAGATTTAGCAGGTTCTCGCAAAATAATTTCTAAAATATTAAAAATTTATCGAAAAAAATATAGTTCTGAATAATGGTTTTTACAGGAATAATACAGGAAAAAGCTAGAATAATCAAAGTAGAAAAGCTAGATAATTTTTCACAAATTGAAATAGAATCAAGTTCAGCGTTCATTAAAGGAATTAAGGTAGGTGCAAGCGTTTCAATTGATGGAGTTTGCTTAACTGTGACTTCAATAAAGGGAAAAAGCTTAACTTTTGATATCATTGTAGAAACATTAAACGTTACTAATTTATCTAATCTTAAAGTATCAGACTTGGTTAATTTGGAAAGGGCAGCTCGCCTAGGTGATGAGATAGGAGGACACATCCTCTCAGGTCATGTTTCAGGCATTGTTGCAATATCTGAGATCAATAAAACTGCCAATAATTACATTCTTTTTTTAGAAGCCAATGATGAATTAATTAAATATATTTTTCCAAAAGGCTATGTTTCATTGAATGGAATAAGTTTAACAGTCGGTGAAGTAAATAGGAAAAAAAATATTTTTTCAGTTTATTTAATTCCGGAAACATTGCGGACTACAACTATGACAGAGAAAAAAATAGGTGATATGATTAATCTTGAAATAGAAACACAAACAAGAAATATGGTTGATTTGATTGATGAAATGAAGGAGGACAAATAATGGCAAAATCAGTAGCAATTGTTGCAGGCTGTTATCACAAAGATAAAGTTGAAAAAATGGTTGAAATAGTTAAATCGCTTTCTTCAGAAAATAATTTATTGATTGAAGAAACATGTTGGGTTCCTGGCTCAATGGAACTCCCTTTACAGATAAAGCGTTTATTACTTAGAGAATCAATAGAGGGCATTATTGTTTTAGGAATAATTGAGAAAGGAGAAACAGATCATGGATTAGTAATGGGTCAAGCAGTTACTAAATCAGTTATAGATTTGCAACTGCTTTCAATGAAACCAATAGGTTTTGGAATAATAGGTCCAGGTGCTGATGAAGAACAAATTACAAAAAGAGTAGAAGCACATGCTAAACAAGCAGTATTGGCTGTGGCTGAGATGTTGTCTAATTAAATTTCCTTTTTATTTTCCAGTTTTTCATTTTATACTTTTCTATAATAGAATTTAGAGCGTGGTAGAAACTTGGTAAGGCAAAAACAGCCATTAGAAGTGAGAATAATACAAGCGTAATAATCAAAGCAAAGAAATTTCTTAGGCCAATAAATTGACTACTAAAGAAGGAAATTAATACTCCTGAGAACACTCCTCCCATTGTAGTAAATGTAGCTTCTACTACAGATTGTCCAGTATTCTCAACCGCTTTTTGTATTCCTTCAGGAGTTGTTCCTTCTTCTCTTACACGTTCAGTAATTTGGATCGAATTATCAATTCCTATTCCAATAATAATTGTCCCTACCATTGCAGTGAAAATATTTAGATTAGTGCCACCAGCATCAACAGTAGCAGGGTACCATAGAATAACTAGAAAAATAGGTAAGAATGTTATAAATCCAAATTTCACAGAACCAAAAATAATAATCATAGTTATCAAAACTAAGAGTAAACTAAGTTTAATTGTATCAAATTGAGTATCTTGAATTCCTTCATTAATTGCAATACTTACAGGAGGCCCTCCCGTTAATTGAGACATTTGAGCATCGTGAGAGTGAATTTGTTTATCTCTTATAAAGGCAATATCATCAATTTCATTAACTAAAATAGTTGTATCATCTATATTGATGTATGGCATGCTAACATAGATTAGTGCTTTATCATATTCATCAGTTAAAAGCATAGCTCTCATTTCATCTGTAAATGAGTCATAAAACACATCAATCATATCGTTTCGGAATTGTTCACGACTGTATACTGGGTTTATATCAACCCACAAGTAATCATCACCGAAAAAATCACTATGTAGGAAATCCCAAAAGCTTCCATCATATTCAAAGAATACGTCTCCATCTATCCCATCTATGGTAATAGTTATGTGAGCAGATTTGAAAAAGTCTACAATAGAAAATGCTGAAACGTTTACGAGATCATTAGTATTTCTATTAGTAATAGTCAAATTATTAATCTCCCCTTGCGTCCAATTCATTATATCTAAAACATCTAAATCTTTTGCAGCAGGTTTTAATCGGTCTTGAGGTCCATTTATTAATAATATTCCAGTTTGTCCAGCTTCGAATTTTTCAGAATACTCACCTAATTTCTTTATAGAATCAATATCCTCAGGCGCAGACTCACTCCCTTTGATATCCTGATCCATTACAGCTATTCTTGCAATAGAGTATGCTGTAGTCAACAAAAGGACTAAGAGAATAGCCTTCCATTGTTTAGTTGAAAAAACAGCAATTCTTTTCCATCCTTCAGATTTGTGCCTAGAATAATTTGTCAATTTCATAATGGCCGGAGTCATACTAACAGTTAGGAAAAATGCACAAGCAACACCCACAATCATTGTGAATCCTACAGTTCTCATTGGAGCTATAGGTGAAATGAACAGTGCAGAAAAACCAATTGTATCTGTTATAGCGCACAATAAGGTTGCTTTTCCAGTAGTTAATAATGCTAAAAATGTTGCTTTTGGCATTTTATTTCCTTCATCTTTAAATTCAACGATTCGGTTAGCCACATGTAATCCATAATCTACACCTATTCCAACAAGAATAGGTCCAGCAGCAACAATCATTGGAGTTAGGACCACTCCAGATAAATTTACAATTCCCAAGGTCCAAATTAATGCGCAAAAAATAGGCAATAATACAACAGGTATGGCTAACCAATTTCTGTGGAAAAACATCATCATTGCAATAACTATACCTAATGAAATAGGGAGCATTTTTAGTAAATCCTCATATAATCTAGCTGTAACTTCATGAAGAACTACAACAAGACCCGTTTGAGTCATATCAGTACGTGGTTCATCTCTTTGATCAATATATTCTTGAATTTTTGCAATCATCTCTTCTTGCGATTCATCATTATTTTCACCTTGATATTTCAGAGCGAAAAGAATTACAGCTGTATCAATAATTTGATCATTATTTGTATCTATTGCAAAATTTTGTAGTGCAGAGGAAGTACTGTCATAAATTTGGTCAATACGTTCTTGAGAACGGTCTGGGTCAGTATAATTTGGTATTTCATAAGTTCCGGATTGATTTACAATATCATCATCATTTTGTTCAATACTTAAACCACCAAATATTTTCCCTTCAGTAGCCTCAATAAATCTAGCATTTGTTGAATTAAACTCTTTTATCAGTGTAGAAATACTTAGTGTGAAAATAATTCCATCTTTAATCCCTCTATCTGCAGGATAAGCTTCCAAATCCTCAGTCTGTCCATATTTATCAATAGTCGTTTCAAGTAATGCAATCTCATTCAGAGTATGAACAAATGTGATGTTATCAACAACGATATCATTGTAAATTTTCGGTTCTTTTGCATTACCAGTTTCTATGTAAACAATAATTAAATCTGTAGCCCAGTCCTCTCTAACTTCTATCAATATTTCAGTAGATTCTTCACCTTCAGGAAGATATACTTCTATATCTCGAGTCATATTTTGTTCAAAGGTCAAAGCCGATTGCAGAAGTAGAATTGTAATTAGGCTAAGAACTGCGATAGTAGCTACTGCATTTTTCAAAATTATATTTGTATAAATTCGAACACCGTTCTCCAAAGCCTTTGTAATCACAGGAGCCTATCGAGGCCTCAAAATAAATGTAATCTTAACTAGAATAATAGTATTCTTTTTTGCTTTTCTGTTCTCTATCTAGCCTTGATCCCGGTTTGTTTACACGAGGTCGGTGTGTATTTTTATCACGTCTAAAGGTCACATCGACCCTTTCTAAAAAGATATTCATTCCTTCTCTCATTTTGTAAGGCCCTTCAACTATTCCTTTGTTTCCAGGGTCTCCACCGAAGCATAATATTCCATCTGAAATATAATCAATAAAGTAGATGTCGTGATCCACAATTAAAGCAGACTTTCCTCTATTCTCCATGAATTTTCTTATGGTTTTAGCAGTCACCATTCTTTGATTAGCATCAAGGTACGCAGAGGGTTCATCTAACAAATACAAATCAGCTTCTTTTAGTAAGCATTCAGCAATAGCTACACGTTGTAGTTCCCCTCCTGAAAGTGTTTGCATTTCTCTTTCTAGCAAAGGTTCCAAATTTAATGGTCGATTTAATTCTGTACTAAATGTATGTTCATCATAGCCTTCAACAGACTGTAATAAATCTTCAACAATCCTCCCTTCTTGAATATCAATGTATTGAGATTTGTAAGATACAGCAATATCACTTTCAAATTCACCTTCATCAGGTTCTAAATCACCAGCAAGCATTTTGACAAATGTAGTTTTACCAGTAGCATTTGCACCAACAACTCCTAAAACTTGTCCACTGAGAAGTTCTCCAGCTTTTGCTTCAAGACTAAAACTACCTAATTTCTTTGATAATTTAGGCCACTTAACAAGCCCCATACCCTCCCATCCTGTTCTTGGCGGATGTTCTAAAAACTTAATAGGTTTATCTCTGATTCGGACATTTTGTTCAGCTAAATATCCTTCAATATATGCATTAATTGCTTTGCGTGTTGTACGGGCAGGTGTGAATATTCCAAAGGCACCTTTTTTCCCATAAACAATGTGTGTTAAATCTGCAATTACATCTAAAACAGCTAAGTCATGTTCAATAACAATTACTCTTGCAGTTTCAGATAATTCTTGAATAATTCTTACGATTCTCATTCTTTCATAGATATCAAGATAAGAGGACGGTTCGTCAAAGAAATAAACATCAGCTTCTTTTAGTAAAGTTGCACAAATTGCAACGCGCTGCAACTCTCCTCCAGATAATTGCTCTAAATCTCTTTCTAAAAGATGACCTAATCCGAATTTTTCTATCATTTCATCATATAGCTCTCTTTCATTTACAGAGGAAAGAAGTTTGCCAACATTTCCTTTGAAGGCTTTAGGAATATGATCTACATATTGTGGTTTCAAGGCCACTTTGGCTTGAGATTCATTTAATTCAGTTAAGAAATCTCTTAATTCTCCACGAGGTAAAGTTTCAATCACATCTTCCCATAAACATTCTTCAGCTTCAAATTCTCCAAGATTTGGAATGATTGTTCCATTTAATATGTTAAATGCCGTAGATTTCCCCATTCCATTTGGACCTAATATCCCAATAATCGAATCTTTTGATGGAGTAGGTAGACGAAATAATCTAAATCCATTGAGCGAATATCTGTGAATCATATCAGTTTCTAGTTCTTCAGGTAGATTGATTACTTTTACAGCATCACCAGGGCAATTCTTTGCTCTCATTAAGCAAGGCGGACAAGCATCTTCTAAAATTTTACACTTATCATTTTCATCAATTTGTATACATTCTCCACCGCATGAGCCAGCATACTTCTGAAGATATTCAAAGGCGGGGCTATTTGGTTTGCATCTGTCCTCGAATAATACGGCAATTCTCATTCAATTTTTTGTTTTCCGTTGTTAACGGCCTTTCGTATTTCCGTTTCACAGTGTGACTAATTAAAATCATATGGTCATCCAAAGACACTTTTGTCCCCTTCTATTATGACAGTTGTGCGGATAAAATTTACTCTTCCTGGAAAGCCAGTTGCGCAAGGTAGACCTCGTTTCTATAGAAAGGGAAAGTTTGTAGTTGCAACAGATCCTAAACCTAGTAAAGTTTACAAAGCTGATATTGCATATATTGCTCAAAGAGCTAGAGAAGAAGCCGGAATAGAGGGCCTATTCGAAGGACCATTAGGAATGGAAATATTTGCATATTTTCCTTGTCCAAAAAGTAAATGGCGTGTGAAAGTTCCAAGGTCTGAAGAGCATCATGCCAAAAGGCCAGATGCTGATAACTTGGCTAAATCGGTGAAAGATGGACTTAGTGGAGTATTGTATCATGATGACGGTCAAATATCAGAATTGGTCGTGAGAAAAAGAATAGCTGCTCAAGGTGAGGGGCCTAGAATTGAAGTTGAATTATATAAATTGGAGCCATTAGAATGAGCACAATAATTGATGGAAAAAGCATAGCTAAAGAAATAGAACTTGAGTTAACAACTAAGGTGTCAAAAATGCAAAAAGCACCGAAATTATCAGTAGTTCAAGTAGGAGATGACCCAGCTTCAGCCTCATACATTAAAGCAAAATCAAATGCAGCAGAAAGAGTTGGTATTGATTTAACACATCACCATTTGCCAATTGATATCACAATAGAAGAATTAGAAGAGATTGTAGATAATTTAAATGAAAGTGAAGATGGATTGATAATTCAATTACCGATTCCTAAGAAATTAGATAAGGTTTTAGAAAGAATTAAACCTGAAAATGATGTAGATGGTTTTCACTCTGAGAATTTAGGAAAATTAGTTCAAGGAAAACCAGGTATGACGCCTTGTACTCCTGCAGGAATAATTGAGCTATTATATCGTTCAGGTAATGACCCAAGTGGGAAGCATGTTGTTGTAGTTGGACGCAGTACGATTGTCGGCACTCCACTATCTCTTTTGTTGTCACAAAAAGGAGTAGATGCAACAGTTACGTTATGCCATAGTCGCACGAAATCGTTAGAAAAACATTGTAAGAAAGCAGACATCCTAGTTGCAGCAGTTGGTAAAGCAAATATGATTACTAAAGATATGGTAAAACCCGGCGCAGTCATTATTGATGTAGGTGTGAACAGAACTTCAGAAGGGCTTGTTGGGGATGTGTCTTCAGATGTGAAAGAAGTAGCTAGTCAAATTACTCCAGTCCCTGGGGGTGTAGGCCCCATGACTGTTGTTATGTTAATGTCTAATACGGTTAAATCAGCTTTAGAAAATTAAATTCTTGAAAAGAAGCCATGGACTTGTTAATTGACGTTGAGCTTCTTTTGATGTTAAACTTTCAGATAAGATTCTCTGTAGTTCAGGTTTGCGCCTAGCCTTCCCGATAAACCAATTAATCAGCCATTTCTTTCGAGTGTATTTTTGCATTTTGAAAGAATTAGTTAATTCATTACCTAAAATATTCCAGATTTCTTTTTGGTATTGTTCACCACATTTCAAATCAAAATTCTTCTCATTTTTTTTATAATTATTAATTGCAAGTTTTGCAGATAAAAAAGCATTACCAATACCTTCACCAGTAAAAGGATCTACTAAGCTGGCAGAGTCTCCAACCAATAGACATCCATTACCAAACATTCTTCTTAATTTCAGTTTTGACTTTCTAGGTGAACCAAGAGGTATTTGCCAGCTTTTCCCGCTATTTTCTACAAGTGTGGCATTATCAAATCTATCTGCAAACTTTTCATTTATAATATAATTTTGAAGTTCTTTTAATTTTTGTTCTTTATGCTTTAAATCATCAAGAGTGATACCCAAACCAACATTACATGTATTTTCACCGATAGGGAAAATCCAAAAATATCCCGGAATCACTCCATCAATATAGTGAAATTCAATTGCACCTTTTTCATAATTTATGTTTTTAACATTTTTCCAGTATTGTCTGAATGCCGAACTCCAATGTTTCTTTTCAATAAATGGTTCTTTGTAAATGTCAGTAATAATCGTTTTTGAAACTGGGCAATTTACACCTCCAGCACCAATAGTAAGTGGTGCGAAGAATTTACATTCCTTATTTCCCTTAGTTCCTTTAATTCCGATAATTTGATTATTTTTATTTTGCTCAATTAAAATATCTTTCACTCTGAAGTTTTGTATGACATAACCTCCTTTATTTTCAATTCTCTTTGTAGCTTCATTAAATAGAATCCAATCAAAGTTAACTCTTGGATAAACATAACCCACTGCTTTCGGATCTTTAATATTAATACAAACTTTTTCACTTTTTGTGTTACTGAATAGCACACTATCAAAAATGAAATGTGGACTTTCTTTGAGAGTATCTAACAAATCTAATTCTTCTAAATGATTTATAGCTTTTCCACCTACAGCATCTCCACAAATTTTATCTCTAGGATATGTGTTTTTTTCCAATAGTAAAACCTTGTATCCTTCGTTTGCAGCGTGGCATGCAGAAGCACAGCCTGCAGGGCCTCCTCCAACAATTATAATGTCAAATTTAGTTTCATCTTTAGGGATTTCCTTAGTAGGGATGCTTTCTTTCCAGAAGGATTTAACCTTGTTTGCCACACATTAGTAATAATTAGTTATTAATAAATGTTTTCAATATTCAACAATACAAATTTAAGACCTATTCTAATCTCATATTAATGCCAGGTACTTCTAAAGCTAATAATTCAAAAAA
>Ga0208522_1002353_pt1 | contig 11413 bp, 8 predicted proteins | sample ETNtaG_25_FD_185763 | JGI IMG/M metagenome (GOLD analysis project Ga0208522, IMG submission 185763) | Marine microbial and viral communities from oxygen minimum zone, Eastern Pacific Ocean - ETNP201302SV86 (SPAdes) (version 2) | ecosystem: Environmental > Aquatic > Marine > Oceanic ... | reverse complement strand
GAGTTTGTCTTCATTTGCATTTCCCTTTCATTTGTATTTCTCCTTCAATCCTTTAGTAATTTTTTTGAAACAGAAGTTCCATGATTAACCGGCTTAATCTTTACTTTGAAGTGCTACCTGAGCGGTTGTACCATTGGCGCTGGTGGGTGGTGCTGCTGTATGTAGTCCTAATCTCATTTCTAGCAGCAGGTATTCCTCGTTTCGCTTTTACTTGGGCGAATGACGACATGTTCGGAAAGGAGGATCCAGTACAGATCTCACTGGACCGTATTAAAGAACTTTATGGTGGTACGGTTTCTCTTTTAATGGTTTATCGTCCTGTTGATGGAGACCTTTTTTCCAATAAAAGTCTACAGGCATTAAGAAACATTCATGATTTTTTCGATGAAGAGGCTGCCAGCGGTGCAGATGATCCGGAAAATCCACTGGGACTTATCTCCGAAGTTGAATCCCTTCTCAATGCATCCTATATCGATGTTGAAGAAGACAGCATCCATTTCCGTGATTTCATTGATGAAGAACTACCTCTAAAATCTGGGCAGAGCAGGCTTCTTCTCGAACAGGCCTTACAGGATCCTGAATATCCTCGTGTTCTTTTTTCAGACAATACTGAATATGGGATACTGATGCTCAGAACAAACCTAAATGCAGTTCCCATAGAACATGGAGAGCAGGATCTTTTGGAAGATGGATTTGAAGAAGATGAAACTAAAGGGCAATCCAGTGATAATCTACAATTCGTTGAACACGGATTGAATGATTATGCTGGTTTCGAAAAAGCAGTCTGGAAAATTCTCCAAAAGGAACGTTTCCGTAAAGACCTCGAGTTTCAGCATCCTCATTGGGGAGCATTTTATCAAAATGATGTTTGGAACGCCGAATTGCAGGTGGCACTAATCATCTCACTTATTTTCAGCCTAGGTTTAACGTGTCTGTTGCTCGGATCCTTAAGGGCAATTATCTGGCCTACCCTCATCATCCTTTCGAGTATGATTGGAGTACTGGGGCTAGCAGGTTGGACGGGGTGGTCCATAGACATTTCACTTTACATCACCTTTGGTCTTGTAGGTGTTGCAACCGTAGCTGATGTAGTCCATGTCCTTTCAGGCTACCTATATTTTCACCAGCAGGGGCAGAGTCACCACCAAGTAATGAGATCCGTTTTCAGCAAAACTGCAATGGCCTGTCTGCTAACCAGCGTGACAACCGCCATAGGCGTATTTTCACTGTATTTCATTCAGCTATCTGTAATTCAAACTATGGGACTGCTTGCAGGAATCGGAGTACTATTTGCTTTCATACTAACCATCATTCTGTTGCCAGTCCTGATGAGTTGGTTTCCACCTCGACCTGTTTTGAAGGGAAATCAGATTGCTGAAATTAAAATTCTGAAGATCACACAGCGAATAATCCATATATTTGAGAAATTAAGTTCGGATTACACTAAAATCGTGATCGTTTTATTTGCTATTGCTAGCATGATACTCATCCTTGGAATATTCCGTATTGAAATCAATACAGTTTTTTCTGAGTTCTATCCCCCTGATTCGCCTGTCAGAAAAACGAGCCAACTTCTTGATAATCAGTTTTCTGGAACAGGAAACATGGAAATCCTGATTGAAGGAGAGACAGAGGGGATTTTCCGTGACCCAAAGGTGCTGCAGGTTTTAGAACGATTGGACCAGACTATTAAAAAACTCTATCCAGATTTAGTGAAGCACAGTTGGACAATGAACAATCAGCTCAAACAGACCCATCGAAAACTGATGGATAATAGTGCAGAAGCCTATTCTATCCCTGACGAACCATCACTGGTAGCGCAACTGCTGGTTTTAATTGAAGGAGGGAACTACGAGGATCTAGAAAGGCTGGTTTCCCTGGACTATTCCAACGCACGCATGAGTGTTTCCACGAAAACTCTAGGATCGAAAGAAGCTGTTGAGATTCTTCATAAACTCCAGCCCAAAATAGACCAGATGTTTGAACCCCTTACAATACGATACCCTGGTCTCAAAGCAACGTTAACAGGAGGTGTCGGCACTTGGGCCCGCGTATTTGACGCCATTAGTTGGTCCCAGATTCGCAGTTTCGGACTAGCTTTTTTGATCATTTCAATGATTCTAATTGGTATTTTTGGATCACTGAAAATGGGACTGATTGCAATAATTCCAAATGCGTTTCCGATGCTGACTGTTTTTGGACTGATGGGATGGGCTGACTTAAAACTCAACACAACCACACTGTTTACTGCACCCATCATCATCGGAATTGCGGTGGACGACACCATCCATTTTCTTACTCACTACCGCCTCTCTCTGATCAAGGGACAAAGTATCGGAGAGTCCATCAATTCGACGTTACGCGAAGTTGGTCAGGCAATTTTCTTCACCACACTGATTCTTATTTCGCTCTTTCTATGTTTCATTCCTGTAAACCATGTAGGAGTCTCCCACTTTGCCATTTTGGCCGTGGTTGCTGTCATTGCCGCATTGATAGCAGACCTTTTGCTACTGCCGGCACTTTGCAGAGTCTTCCATTTACAAGTTTAGCTATTTGAAAAACTTTTTCGCAGAACAGTTGCATAAAAAAATAATTTGGGACAGATTAGCAACCTTCCAATTGATCAAGTTATTTTTTGATCAAGCTCAGGGTGACTTTAATTGCATAGGCGATATCCAAATTATAAGGACTTCGTTATGAAATTTTGACTATGGTGAGCTATGTGAACCATGGTATTCCCCGCTGATAAATCATAAATCCAAATGGTTGCTAGGACAGGGTATAATTTACAACATGATTTTTTTGGATATCCAGTTGGTAGTATCATCAAGTGACTGACAAATTTCTGAAGAGGAAGTGACCGGACGTGCTACCATAACTACCGGAATTCGTAATTCTCTGGCTGCTTCGATTTTGGCGTAGGTAGAGCTACCTCCGCTATTTCTTGTTATTAGAATTGTAATGGCATTCTGTCGTAACAGAGCAAGCTCGTTTTCCAATGTAAATGGGCCTCGCCCCTCCAAAAAAGTAGCTTTCGTCCATGACGAAGACACATCTGGGAGATCAACTGTTCGCACAAGAAAACGATTATTTTTACATTCCCGAAAAAGATTCAAACCGCGATTACCTATACTTAGAAAAACGCTATGCTTAGATAATTGATTTTGTGATACTGTCTTGTGATCAATAAGATAATTAGCTGCGGCTTCCATATCCGGGACCTCAATCCAATGATCTCCTGGCAGTTTCACCCATGGGGGGCGAGTCAACCGCAAATATGGCAAACGAAGTTCCTTTGCCACGGCAAGTGCGTTTTTGCTGATTTGTGAGGCATAAGGATGGGTGGCATTGACCAGCATCGAAATTTTTTCCCGTACCAAATAATTTCGAAGGCCAGAAAGGCCGCCAAAACTACCAATCCGGACTTCCCCTGCTGGAATTTTTGGTTTCACTGTGGCTCCAGCCAATGAGCTGATGACGATTAATTGTTCTGAAGAAAATTCTGAAACCAGGCACTCAGCCAGTTCGTAGGCTTCACGTGTCCCACCCAGGATCAGCAGTTTTTCAGGCATTGTTTTCAGCCTCTCCAACTAGTTCTCCTTGGAGCTTTGCATCGGATGTTCTGGAAATCACTAGAATATTGATTTGAGTTTCTGTTTTACGTAATGCTTTTCTAACAACAATACAGGCTTGTTCTGCGATTCTATCCGCAAGCGGTAGTCCTGCGTTTTGTGCCAGTTTAAGGACTTCATTCGCAGTGTTGGCAGTTTTGGTTTTCTCGCATAGTTTTTCATTTGCGCCAAGTCTTTTCAGTTGTTCTGCCAACTGCAAAAAATCTACCTGACTGCGTCCGGAATGTAAATCAAGATGACCTTGTGCCAACTTGGTGAGTTTCCCAAATCCACCTCCGATAGTGAGTTTCGGCAAAGGATGTTTTCGAAAATAATTAAGTAAGCCGCCCACAAAATCTCCCATATCAAGCATGGCTTCGTCCGGAAGTCTGTAATGGTTTTGCACTAATTTTTCGCTGGTGGAACCGGTACATCCGGCGACGTGCTGCATTCCGTTTGCCCGAGCGACATCAATTCCACGATGAATAGAATGAATCCAGGCGGAACAGGAATAAGGAATGACAATGCCGGTTGTGCCTAAAATCGAAATTCCTCCTAAAATGCCGAGTCGTGGGTTCCATGTTTTTTTAGCTAATTCTTCACCACCGGAAACGGAAATCGTCAGTACAATGTCTCCTGAATGATTAAATGTTTCAGTAATTTCGGAGACAACAGCGCACATCATTTGTCGAGGAACAGGATTGATCGCGGGTTCTCCAATTTCTAACGCAAGTCCTGCTTTCGTAACTGTACCCACTCCGGAACCGGCCTTGAATACTACTCCTGATCCCGGAATTCCATTTCTTACAGTAACGCTGATTTCAGCACCATGTGTCACGTCCGGGTCGTCACCAGCATCTTTGATAATAGCAGCAGTTGAAAAATCTGTTCCAAGTTCTGTGTGGCTTAGTGCAAATTCCGGCTGCTCGCCTTTGGGTAAAATGATGCTGACAGAATTCGACAAATCACCGGTTATCAACGAAGTTAAAGCTGCTTTTGTTGCAGCAGTAGCACAGGCTCCTGTGGTCCATCCGCGCCGGAGTGCTCCGGAAGGTTTATCAATCATGGTGCAATAGAATCTTAGCTGTAAAAATCTTGTTTATCCTGTTATTCTGTCACAAGCGAAAAAGATACAATTTTATGACTGTAACGCATTTTAAAATTTTTTTCAGAGCAAAAATTTTATGCAATCACTTCCTTTTGATTTGCCAAAGTTTGAACCGGGATGGGTTTGGTTAGCAGGGGCTGGTCCCGGTGATGCAGGATTGCTAACACTTCATGCTTTAAATGCACTGCGACAAGCCGATGTGCTGGTATATGATGCCCTGGTTGGGAAAGAAATTCTAGATTTGGTTTCAGGAGATTGCGAGCTTGAATATTCCGGCAAACGTGGTGGTAAACCTTCTGCTAAACAAAGAGATATTTCTCTACGTCTTGTAGAATTGGCAGAACAGGGCAAGCGCGTTTTACGACTCAAGGGAGGAGACCCGTTTGTATTTGGGAGAGGTGGTGAGGAAGCTTTGTGTTTGGCTACTGCTAATATCCCTTTCCGGATTATTCCGGGAATTTCGGCTGGAATAGGAGGTTTAGCCTATGCTGGAATTCCTCTTACGCATCGTGATATTAATTCGGCAGTCACGTTCATCACTGGACATGGAATGGCAGGTGAACTTCCTGAAAGGCATAATTGGGATGCGATAGCACAAGGATCACCGGTGATCGTGATGTATATGGCGATGAAATATCTTGGTGAGATTGCAGTTCGCCTAATGCGTAACGGTCGTTCTACAGAAGAACCAGTTGCAGTAATATCTCAGGCCAGTTTACCAGATCAGCGTGTTTTAGAAACCAAGCTAGGAACTTGTGCGGTAGATGTTGAAAAACACGGACTTGAACCGCCTGCTATGATTGTGGTTGGTGAAGTGGTGTCTTTACGTGAATTTTTAAAATGGATGGATTAGCTTGAGGCAGTTAATTACGAAAAACAACAAAAAGCTATAAAAAGGGGGATATGTACATACCAGCACACTTCAAGATGAAGGACAATGCTGAAATTCGAACTTTTGTGATGTCACATCCGTTTGGTGCTCTACTGACAAATGGCAGACAAGTCCCGCAAGTGACTCACTTACCAATGCAGCTTCTGACAGATGATGTGGGAAATGACTTGATCAATCTTCATTTGTCTAAGGCAAGCCCCCATGCTAAGGGACTCGAGGACAGAGAAAACGCGGTAACAGTTTTTTCAGAAACAAACGGTTACATTTCACCTCGCTTGTATGCTGCAAAAGATAATGTACCAACTTGGAATTACACTGCAGTGCATGCAATTGGAACGTTGCGTAAAATTAAAAACGAAGAAGAATTGATGAAACTGCTGGATAAATTGACAATAGAACATGAAGAGGGTACAAAATCTCCATGGCGGGCAGACTGGTCTAATTCAAAAATTCGAAAAATGGTAAATAAGATTATTGGTTTTGAGTTGAAGGTTGAAAGATGGGAGGGAAAAGAAAAAGTTGGTCAAAACAGATCGACTGAAGACCAGACTAGTCTCAAACGAAATTTAGAAAACTCAGTAGACCCTGCTTATCAATTTCTTGCAAAACAAATGAAAACAAGTTAGCTCACATAAAATCATGGTAAAAATTACAAAAGTTTATACTCGTACCGGAGATACAGGACAGACCGGACTCGTGGGAGGAAAGCGGCTTCCGAAAGATCATCCGCGTATTGAAGCTTATGGAAGCGTTGATGAATTGAACAGTGTCTTGGGAATTGTATTAAGTTTTCTTGTGCAAAAGGATGCATCAAAACGAAGGGACAAACTGGAACTTATTTTGGAAGCAATTCAGCAAAAACTCTTTGACATGGGTTCGGAATTGGCAACTCTCCCAGGTGATGAATATGTGGGGCAAATCACTTTACAGGCGGAAGACGCGAAATGGCTTGAGGAAATAATTGATGCGATGAACGATGAACTTCAACCACTGAAAAGTTTTATCCTGCCCGGCGGAACGTCGCTCAATGTTTTTTTGCACCTTGCACGTACAGTTTGTAGAAGGGCCGAGCGAGATATTCTCAAACTCAAGCAAATTGATTTGGTGAGTCCAGAAATTATCAAATACATAAACCGTCTTTCCGATTTCCTTTTTGTCGCCGGGCGCTGGGCCACAGAGACCCTTGGCGAAAAAGAAACCTTGTGGCAGTCGGGAAAAAGTAAGCCTGATTGGAATTGGAATTAAATGCACAGAATTGCCACCAAACCGGGAGACTTGGACTCCGAAAAAAAACTCGAATCCGTCCGTCAAACACCAGCCGATATTTTATTCATAAGTACTGCTGATACCGAGCTTTCCGGACTGGCCCAGGTTTGGGGCAAACGATTCCGGAAGAAAGCGAGACTTACACTGCGTTTGATGCAGGCCAATCCACTTCAACATCCTGCGGCTGCAGAGCATTATGCGGATAATGTTTTGTGCAAAGCCAAGTTGGCAATATTTCGTTTGCACGGTGGATACAGCTATTTCCCGCATATGCTGGACGAAATCCTTCACATCAAGAGTCACGGTGCAAAAACACGGATTCTAGTGCTACCCGGAACTGATGAATGGGATCCGGAGTTGATGAATTTCAATGATTACGCAGAACCGCTGGTGCGTAAAATGTTTTCATATTTCCATGAAGGTGGAATCGACAACATGGAACTTGCAGCTGATTCGGTGGAATTGCTACTGGAAAATAAAACTGGGGGGTTTCCGGAAGCTTTGAAAATTCCAACTTTTGGGTGGCTAAAAGATAAATCAGGAAAAAGAAATCAAAAATCGAAAAATGGTCGGGTTTGGATTACCTTTTATCGTGCTTTGGAGCAAACGGGTGACATGGCCGTGGTTGAGGCTTTGACTGAGGCCTTAAACAAACAGGGCTTGGAAGTATCGGGATTTTATGCATATTCGTTGCGTGAAATTAAAGCGCAGGAGGAGTTGCTGCGAAAAGCTGAAATGGAGCCTCCGGACGCGATTATGACCATGCAGAGTTTTTCGATCGGTACCGGACCTTCCGTAGGAGGCATGGATGAGGTGAGTAAGACTCGCTTATCTTTTTTGGAAAGACTGAATTGTCCAGTAATTCAGGTACCGACTTCCACTGAGAATCGAGAAGCGTGGCTGCAAAATCCACGTGGTTTTTCTGCCTCTAATGCAGCAATGTCTGTTGTACTTCCGGAAACAGACGGGCGGCTTTTCAGTACTGTAGTCGGTTTTAAACAGGAACAGGAGGCAGCACCTGAATTGGAGTTTCGTTCGAAACGTTTGGCGCCGGATGCAAAACAAATTGAGCATGTAGCTGAGCTTACTGCAAATTGGGTACGTTTGCGCCGAACAGCTAATGCGGAAAAACGAGTGGCAATTATTCTGGCAAATTATCCAAACAAAGACAGCCGTCTTGGAAACGGAGTTGGACTTGATACACCGGCCAGCGTAATAGCTTTTATGAAAGATTTAGATAAACGCGGATACTGCATTTCATCTTTCTCCGGAACGGAGGCCGGTGCTACCAGTGTTTCCAGAGCGGAGTCTGGAGCTACCGTAGAAAATTTGGAAGAAAAAATCCCAGAAACCGGTGACGAACTGATCCGCATTCTGCAGGCAGGAATCACCAACGATGCGGAAATGAGTTATGGAAAAACACCAGAACAAGGAATTTCCCGCGAACGGTTATTTGAAATGATTGGTGCTTTGCAGGAAGTAAGTCAAGCAACTTTGGCTAAACAATGGACGCATGAAGTTGCGGATTCCGTTCCTGTTGCCGGAAAACGTTTTGGAAACATTTTCATCGGCATCCAGCCGCAGCGGGGATTTGGTTTGCAGACTCAGGCGATTTATCACGATCCCGCTTTGTCTCCTCCACCGGAATACCTGGCGTTTTATCAGTGGATTCGGGAGGATTTTGACGCACATGCAGTTATCCATTTTGGAAAACACGGTAATTTGGAATGGCTGCCCGGAAGGAGCGTAGCCTTGGGGTCAGATGATTTTCCGCAAATTGCATTGAAAACTTTACCAAATTTGTACCCTTTCATCGTCAACGATCCGGGCGAAGGCGCACAGGCTAAACGCCGTTCGTCTGCCGTAATTGTCGATCACCTCACCCCGCCTTTGACCCGTGCCGGACTCTACGAAGAACTGGACAAAGCCGAGCGTCTGCTGGAAGAGCATGCCCATTGCGAAACGCTGTATCCGGAACGCGCACATGAACTCGAACATGAAATTGAGCATTTGCTGGAACACGCGGAGTGGAGTGAGGAACTTCCGGAGGACGATGACCCCTTGAATGCGCTCAGCAGCCACCTTTGTGAGTTGAAAGAAAGTCAAATTCGTTCCGGTTTGCACATTTTCGGACAACTTCCGGAAGGTGAAAAACGAATTGATTTTCTGCTGAGTCTGCTGCGGATGCCGTCTGTGGAACGTCCGGGATTGCTGCAGGCACTTTTGGGAAAAGAACCGGATTTTGACCTTGACACGCTTTCGATTTGGGGACGGGATGAAATTGAAGAAAAAGCAAGAAGTTGGGTTAAAGATGAAATAAACCTGACACTTAATTCAAAAAATAAATCAGAAACAAAAAATTCTACATCCGAAATTAGCCGCTGGCTGCACGAAACTTTATTGCCGCGTTTTTTGCGTTGTGCAGAGGAAACCCGGAGTTTGGCTTTGGCTTTGGAGGGACGTTTTGTCAGTCCGGGACCGTCCGGCGCACCAACGAGAGGGAGGATTGATGTTTTGCCGACCGGACGCAATTTTTATTCAGTCGATCCGCGTGTGATTCCAACGCAGACTGCCTGGAGCTGCGGACAGGCTTTGGCCGAAGAATTGATTGAACGTTACCGTTCAGATCACGGCGAATTCCCGAAAACTACAGCGCTTGTGATTTGGGGAACGTCGAATATGCGTACCGGAGGCGATGACATCGCCCAGGCTTTGGCGCTTTGGGGTTGCGAACCGGTTTGGGAACCGGTTTCAGGGCGTGTAGTTGATTTTGAAATTATGCCTCTTTCAGTTTTGGGTCGACCGCGGGTGGATGTCGTTTTGCGTGTTTCCGGAATGTTCCGGGACTCCTTTGGTGACGTGATGCGTTTGCTTTCGACTGTACCAAAGCGTTTGGCAGAACTTGATGAACCAGAGGAAATGAACCCGGTACGGGCCGCATGGTTGATTGATCAAAAACGTTTTCAGGCCTCCGGAAATTCTAAGGAAAATGCTAAAAGGTTGGCAGAGTTACGGGTTTTCAGTTCTGGACCTGGTGCGTACGGAACCGGATTATTACCATTGATTGACGCTGGAAACTGGGAAACCCGTGGCGATTTAACTGAAGTATTTTTGAAATGGGGCGGCCATGCTTATGCTTCCGATGGTACAAGTTCTGAGGAAATTAACTTGTTGCGTGAGCGGCTGAGCTCTGTGGAAATCGTGCATCAAAATCAGGATAACCGTGAACACGATATTCTGGATTCGGATGATTATTTTCAGTTTCAGGGAGGACTACAGGCGGCCGTCACAGAAATAAAAGGTTCCACTCCCGCAACTTATCACGGCGATTCGAGCAATCCTGAAAAAATAAAAATCCGCACACTCAAGGAAGAATTCAACCGTGTTTTCCGGAGCCGTGTTCTCAATCCAAAATGGCTGGAATCAATGCGCGAACACGGATACAAAGGTGCATTTGAAATGGCGGCCACAGTCGATTATCTGTTTGGCTACGATGCAACCTGTGATATTGTTGCAGATTATCAATACGAAGAAGTCGCCCAGAAACTTCTGCTCGATCCGGAACAGCAAAAATTCTTCCGGGAACACAACGCTCTCGCTTTGAGTGATGCCTCCCAACGTCTGCTTGAAGCCCACGAACGGGAAATGTGGGAAAACGCAGATCCGGAAACTCTGGAGGCACTCGAATCTGCAATACTGGAAATTCAGGGGGAGGTGGAATAAATAAATAAAACGAATAATTTGCTCGTTGGAGTTGCGACAGGTAAACCCACATCATCCTTCTTTAAGCCTTCATGCCTTGCGTGGAACCCTTACTTGGCTCCATTATGTTCCCATTTCCTGCAATACAGAATTACTCTGGTATTGGGAATCAGAGAAAAACAGATTTTTCAGGTGAATGTGAGTAGTCACGATGTAGTCAATTGAATACAGTTTCTTAACAATAAAGTCATCAAACATTACTAACTAATAAAGTTTTTTTCTTAACCATATTTTATTTATAACATTGCAATAAAATAAACATATGACTTACACCATCTACCACAATCCCAAGTGCAGTAAATGCAGGGCGACATTGGAAATTCTGAACAGTAAGGGTGTTGAACCTAAAATTATTGAGTACTTGAAGAATCCACCTACGAAAGATGAGTTGAAGGAGATCATCAACAAATTGAAGATTCGACCGTCAGAACTAGTACGGTTTAAGGAAGGAAAAGCTATAGAACTGGGGATATCTGCAAAGGATAATTTAACTCATGATCAGTGGCTGAGCATCATGACAGAGAATCCTGTCTTGATCGAAAGACCAATTGTATTTTCTGAAAATGGAGCAGTGATTGGCCGTCCTCCTGAAAATGTTCTGGCTCTATTTGAATAAATGCTAAACCGTTAGTGTTAAGGATAAGATTTGAAAAAGCACCACTGGATTATTTGTATTCGCAACAGTTCACCCTGAATGACAACTTTTTATAAGTTTGTCAGTTAGTTCATAATTAGGTTTTATAGACAATTGATGTCACTTTTCCTGCAGGCGTT
>Ga0208522_1002350_pt1 | contig 11415 bp, 8 predicted proteins | sample ETNtaG_25_FD_185763 | JGI IMG/M metagenome (GOLD analysis project Ga0208522, IMG submission 185763) | Marine microbial and viral communities from oxygen minimum zone, Eastern Pacific Ocean - ETNP201302SV86 (SPAdes) (version 2) | ecosystem: Environmental > Aquatic > Marine > Oceanic ... | reverse complement strand
AATTAGTCAGCAATAGTTTTAATCTAGATGTAAAAAGTCCACTTGATTGGTTGAACTCTGATGAAAAATACGATGTTATAACATGTTGGCATAGTCTAGAACATATTCATGAGCCATGGGTTTATCTTGAAAAGATTCGGACACACTTAAATTCAGATGGTGTATTAGTTGTGGCATTACCTAATTATAATTCAACTGATGCGAAAAGATATGGGTCTAGTTGGGCCGCCTATGATACGCCTCGGCATCTGTACCACTTTACAATAGAATCCATGGAAAAGATCGCTTCTTTGTGTGGCTTTTCGATACAATCAATGCATAGAATGAACTTCGATTCATTTTATGTATCAATATTAAGCGCCAAGCATATGGGAAAATCTTTTTTTTCAGGTGTATTAAATGGATTTAATTCTTGGTTATCAGCAATGTTTAACAGGAAAAAGTGCAGTTCGTTAATTTATATAATGAAATAGAATCAATCATTCATCTTTTGCGCCAATAACTATAAATTCGCTGACTTTATAAGTTTGAAACATCATTCGAATTATTTCGTTAGTTAAAAATATTATGGCTCTAGAAAGTAAATTAACAGAACAACAATTGTTTGATCAACTGATCTCTTCTCTGGTACATAGTGCTTGGGTTTATCTTGGTAAGGTAAAAAACCCTATGAATGACAAGCTGGAAAAAAATATTGATCAGGCTTCAGTCCAAATTGATATGCTAGATATGCTTTTCAAGCGTATGACTGGTAATTTGTCTGAAGAGGAAGAACAATATTTGAGTAATATTATTCGTGAATTAAAAATGAATTTTGTAGAAGAGAAAAATAACCCAGAAGAATCTAATAGTTCTCAATCTGGTGAGGAAAAATCAAAGGAAAAAAGTGGTTTAGAACCTGAAAAAAATAATACAAATGGTAAGCCGGAAGATGAAAGAATAGATAAGACAGAGGTAAAAAAAGATTGAATCATCCTGATCATATTCGTCTAAATAAAACTTTTGCAGCACTCGTGTTGGCCGTTTCATTCATTGTATATTATTTGACTATGGCACCAACAGTTTCCTATTGGGATTGCGGTGAGTTCATTGCCACTTCCTATATTTTGGGCGTGCCCCATCCACCAGGTAGTCCTCTGTACTTAATCCTGGGTCGAATATTTTCCATGTTACCGACTAATCCGGATATAGCTTTTAGAGTCAATATTATATCACCTATTGTTAGTGCTTTAGCTTGCATGTTGTTGTATTTAATCATTGTCAAAATAATTTTGCACTGGCGTGGTAAGATCAGAGAAAACAATGATATTATTGTTGCCTTCGGAAGTGCATTGGTTGGTTCCTTGACATTTGCGTTTACTGATAGCCACTGGTTTAATGCTGTTGAAGCAGAGGTATACGCCATGAGCACTTTTTTTACTGCGATAGTTGTTTGGTTAATATTATTATGGTCTGAACGTGCCGATGATCCTGGTAGCGAGCGCTATATATTAATTATTGCTTACATGTTTGGATTAGCTACTGGCGTGCACATATTAAACTTGTTAACGCTTCCATTTATAGCTCTTATTATATATTTCAGAAAATTAAAATTCGAATGGAAAACTTTCTTTTTTACTATGGCAATAACTGGTGTGGTATTTTTGGTGATCCATAATGGTATTATTAAAGGATTGCCAAAAATAGCTAATGTACTTGGCTTGGGCGGTGTAACTGCTATCATTGTTCTTACATTTGTAGTAACTATTTGGGCGATAAATAATAAACAACGCCTTTTATCATTGATGTTCAGCTCAATCATTCTCATTTTGGTTGGTTACTCAAGTTATGCGACAATATTTATTCGTTCTGGGCAAGACCCTAGGATTGATGAGAATGATCCAGAAACCATTACTCGTGCCATTTCTTACATGGAGCGAGAGCAATATGGTGCAATAGGTCAACTACCCAGAAAGTATATAAAAAACAAGGTCGGAACTCCAACGCATAAAGCGGAAATTGTTGGCAATCCAGAAAATGTAAAACGTGATCAAAAAGGCCGAATTGTTTCAAGGGAATTTTCAAGTCGACAAAATCGTAAATATATGTTTCATAACTTCGGAACTCAGTGGGAATTTTTCTGGGGCTATCAAGTGAAAAAAATGTATTGGCGGTATTTTCTTTGGCAATTTGCTGGACGTGGACCTACTGGTGAGCCTGGTGTAACTGCCTTTGGTGCTAATTCACCGGCACATCCTTCTCCGCAAGATGGCGTCTACTGGTTTCATTATGGACTACCACTAGCGTTTCTATTAGGCTTGCTTGGGATATTTTACCATTTTAATAAGGATGTTGAAGAGGCTTTTTCTGTTCTGACATTATTTTTGATGATTGGACTTGCAGTCATTCTCTATCTTAATCAGGATAATCCACAGCCTCGTGAAAGGGATTACTCCTATGTTGGTAGTTTTTTTGCATTTTCCATTTGGGTTGGTATTGGTACTGTAGCTATTTGTGATTGGGTATCACAATTTTTTAAAAATAAACAAATGGGCACTCGCGTAACCAGTTTTCTGGTAATATTCCAATTACTTGCTGTGCCTGGAATGATGCTCAAGGCCAACTATCATGAACATGATCGTTCGGGTAATCTGGTGGCATGGGATTATAGTTATAATTTATTGCAATCCTGTGAACCAAACGCTGTGCTTTTTACTAATGGTGATAATGACACTTTTCCTTTGTGGTATTTACAGGAGGTCGAAGGAATTCGCACCGATGTAACTGTTGCTAACCTTAGTTTGTTAAATACACCATGGTACATTCGCCAATTACGTGAAATAAGAAACATTCCGCATCCTCTTCAGGAATCTGCCATTGCGGCTCAACCAATTATCAAACTTTCGGATAAACAAATTAGAGACCTAACTCGTGGATTAACGCCTTGGCAAAAGCGGGAAGTGACTTTACCGGTTAATTCACAGGAAAAAATTACCTGGACTGTAAAGCCTACCTATGCAGGACAAGCATTGAAAATACAAGATATGATGATCATGCAAATTATCAATGATGCAAAATGGGTTTCTCCAATTTATTTTGCTGTTACAGTGTCTCCTAGTAATCGACTTGGGCTTGAACCCTATCTGGAAATGGATGGTTTATCATATCGTCTGCGACCATATAAGACAAAGGGTTTAAATCCGGAAAACATGTCTAATCACTTGGTAACTGAATTCGGACAGGAAGAGTGGTCTAAACCGTTTAATCGTAAAGAATGGAATAAAGATGAAGGCCGTATTTGGTTTAAAACTTATGATCCAAGGTATCTCTTTCGTCATCTTGGGAATGAAAACGTTTATTATAATGAGCAAGTAATACGGCTTTTGCAGAATTACAGGAGTGCTTATATGCAATTGGCAGTTCATTATTTCATGGACTACCAGAAATTATCTAAGGATCAAAAGGAAGGAGACGATGGTTCCTCACTAAAAACAAAAGTAATGACTGTTCTGGATGAGATGAATGAAAATATACCTGAAAATACAATTCGAATGGCTTCAAAAGAATTATATTACCAAATGGGTAGATTGTACTATGGTGTAGGGCAAGAAGAAAAATTGCGAGAGGTATTACATAATTTGTTATTGCGAGATGATATTACAATAAAAGACAGAGTGGGTTATGGTCAATCATATCTGGTTGAATTAGACGAACCTGCTATTGCTAAGGATATTTTTGAAACATTATACAATTCATATAATAGGGCAGAGTCTATTGTTCAAACTAGAGGTCTAGAGAAAGCTGGCCTATCATCAAATTCCTGGAAACAATGGCAGAATAATTATTCAAATATTGTTAGTCACTTAGTTATTGCATATCAAAGACTTGAAATGGAACCAGAAGCGGAAACAGTTCTCACAGGTTGGCTCGATCGTAATCCAAATGACCGACAGGCCAAAAAATTACTGAATGAAATAAAAGGTATTGCGCCCTAGTCTTTGAAGGGCATTTGCCCATGGATTCTCTAGTTTCCATTATTATTCCACATTGGAACGGAATAGATGTTCTTTCAGAATGTCTTGATTCTCTAAAGCAAACAGTCTACCCTAACTTTGAAATCATTGTTGTTGATAATGCTTCAACTGATGGAAGTGGAGATTGGATAAAAGATCATCACCCGCAAATAAAACTGATAAAAAATGATCAGAATTATGGGTATTCCGGTGGCTGTAATCGTGGTATACATCAAGCCGATGGTGATCTAGTGGTATTTTTGAATAATGATACAGTGCAAGATAAGTACTGGCTTCGAAATTTGGTTTCATTTATTAATTCCCATCCAGATTGTGCAGCTGTACAGCCCAAAATATTAAATTATTATGAACGAAATCGATTTGACTATGCTGGTGGATCTGGAGGGCAAATGGATGTACTTTGTTATCCATTTGCCCGTGGCAGAATATTCCTGGAACAGGAAATTGATTCTGGTCAGTATGATAATGATGATCGTTGTTTTTGGGCTTCAGGTACAGCAATTATGGTCAGAAAAGATTATTACATGGAAGCTGGGCAATTTGATGAAAACTTCTTTGCTCATATGGAAGAAATCGACCTTTGCTGGAAACTACAGCTTATGGGGTATAAGGTATTTGTTCATCCAGAGGCGGTAGTTTATCATAAAAATGCTGTTTCTTTACCAATGACCTCATTAAAAAAGTTCATGCTTAATCACCGTAATTCTCTTGTAATGTTATTAACCAACTTTAAACTTCTGACTACTTTATACCTTCTACCTTTGCGGTATGCCCTTGAATGGGTAGCAATATTTTATGCAATATCTAAGTTTGACTTTCGTCATGTGTTTGGTATAGTCAAGGCGCATATCTGGATCTTATTGCACCTGCATATCATTTATTCTAGACGAAGAAAGATAAAACAAATTCGTGTTTTATCTGACCGTGATATAATGAAAGCTTTTTATAAAGGAAGTATTGTTTTGGATTATTATATAGCTCGTAAAAAAACCTATGGCGATATATCCTTCAAACCTTTCGAATAAATATCCTTATTAGAAGGATCAAGTTCAATAAGGTCTTGAATCATTGTAGTTTGCCTTAGTATTTGCAAAATCTGTGTTATTTCGGTTGCGTGCGATTTCAGAAAATATAAAGTATAGTGTTCGCGAGGCATACGATCATAAACTTCATCAATCCCAACTATCATTTTTTTGAATTGCTTTATCGATTCTTCTATTTCACCATCTTCAAATAATTCTAATCCGTAATAATAAGCATACCGCGCTTTACGCAAACCATAATTCGTTGACATATCATCCGTAAGCCGTATACGTTTTGACCAACCCATGGAAAAATTACTTGCCGAACCGCGCAGTGCAATTGATCGAGCCAGTTCATATTGTTTTGATCCTTCATTTGGTTGATAGGTATCTATTTCTCCTGCAAGAATCATATTACCATAAAAAGATAGAAAACTAGGCAGTGGTTCGAACATTACAGGGTCATAATAAAGACTGCCACCAGGATTGAAATAAAATTGCAAAGAATTATCAAAAAACCGTTGGTCAGTTTTTGTAGAGAATAGCACCTGCGCAAGGAAAGTATCCTTGCCATTTTTTGTTGCGGTACCTTGGAAAATAATTTGAAAATTCAATTCAATCTCTAGATCATCCCAATCCTCATCCCATGTTGTATTAATAAAAAATCGTTCTATCTCATTCTTTAGAGGTAATAGAACTTGTCGGTCATCATTTTTCAGAAGGCGATCATCCATGGTAACATCCACCTTTATGAACTGAGCATTGATGCATGTAACTAAAAGTGCTGATAAAATAATATATCTATTAAATATGTAATTCCTCATAATATTAGAAAATAGAACCAGGCCTAATGAGTGGCAAGTATATTTCAAAATAGTAATATTGAAGCACTAGTTCATTTTGAATATTGAAATCGGTAATTTTTCGGATGACTAATATTCGAGAATTGATAACCACTCATTCCAAAGCAGAAAAGGTACTTAAGTTAGCTGGGCAAGTTGGGTCTGAGCTTGGGGAACAGGTTTATGTTGTTGGTGGTTTCGTGCGTGATATATTCATGCAGAAAAATTCAAAAGAAATTGATTTAATGGTGGTTGGGGACGGAATAAATTTCGCTGAAGCCTTGGCGAAGCAGCTAGCAGTTAAAAAAATTATACCTTTTAAAGAATTTTCAACTGCTAAAATTCCTTATAAGAAAATTGGAATTGATGTTGCTGCAGCGCGTATTGAATCCTATGATGATAAATCTCGAAAACCAACGAAGGTGATCTATACTGATTTAAAAGGGGATTTGGTTCGTCGTGATTTTACAATTAATGCTATGGCTGTGGATATTATACCTGAGTCATTTGGAGAATTACATGATCCTTACAATGGTATAATAGATTTACAAGCTAAGCAAATTACGACTCCGCTAGACCCAGACGAAACATTCAGCGAAGACCCGCTCCGCATGCTGCGCGCGGCATATTTTGCATCACAATTGGGTTTCGAAATAGATAAAAAGTGCTATGATTCAATTGTTCGCCAGAAGGATCGTATTTTGATTGTCTCACAAGAGAGGATCACGGCAGAAATTTTAAAAATTTTATCATCTCCAAAACCTTCCACAGGCTTGGTTATCTTACAGGATACTGGTTTATTAGAATTGGTATTTCAAGAAATAGATGTGATGTACGGTATTGATCAAACGCCCGAATGGCATCATAAGGATATTTTTTTCCATACAATGCAAGTGGTGGATAATGCTGCAAAACTTACAGAGAAAATGGAAATTCGATTTGCAGCCCTTGTACATGATATAGCAAAACCAACTACAAGACGCGTTGACAAGAAAAAGGGATATACTTTCCATGGACACGACGCTGTTGGGGAAAAGATTTTGGATAAGGTTATCCATCGTATGAAACTGTCAAATAACTTAGGGGCTTTCTTAAAAAAAATGACATTATTACACTTGCGTCCAATTGCACTGGCTAAAAAAGGAGTAACCGATACGGCTATACGGCGGTTAATGGTTGCAGCTGGTGATGATATTGATGATTTGATGACACTATGTAGAGCAGATATCACAACAAAAAATCCCAAAAAAGTGAAAAAATATATGCAGAATTTTGAGCGTGTAGATGAATTAATGAAAAATGTGCAAGAAAGAGATGCATTTAGGGCATTTCAATCACCAGTGCGAGGTGATGAAATCATGGAAATATGTGCTATCCGCGAGGGGAAAATAGTTGGCCGAATAAAAAAGGCGATCGAAAATGCTATCTTAGATGGAAAGATTGATAATGATCATAAAAAAGCGCTCGATTTTTTATATCAAATAAAAGACGATTATATTTCGTAATTTATTTTATTAATCGACGGAAAGGGCCCATGCAAATACTCGCATCATTTATAAACACTTTTACGGATCCTGAAATTGTTTTTAATGAATTGAAGAAAAAGAATAATTGGCAAACCTGTGCTATGCCCTTGGCGGTACTAATGGTTGTTGGAGCAATAAGTTTAACGGTACTTAAAGATCTTTATTATGATGTACAGTTAGAACAATCAATAGAATGGATAGAGAATAGTTCACAAATACCTGATGAAAAAAAGGAAGAATCGCTGGAAAAAGTATACAGATCTTTTGAAAACCCTAGCGCTTTATCTTTAGCAATAATGTGGTTATCCAATATTTTAGCTGGTCCCTTGAGAGTTATTTTCTTCACATTAATTGTTCTACTTATCGTAAAATTCTTTTTTGGTGAGTCAGCTAAATATTCCGAGCTGTTACCCTATATTTCTTATGCCTACCTTGTAACTGTGCTAGAAACAATTGTAAAAACACCATTAATGTTATCTAAATGGTCCATTGAGGTTTATACTGGTCTTGGATTATTAGGGATTGGAGAAAAGGGTACATTCATTTTCAATTTATTGGCGGGTTTGGATCTTTTTAGTATCTGGCGCATTGTACTCATTGGTATTGCCCTGGGCGTCTTCTTTAATAAAAATGCTAAACCATTCATTATAGGTATATCAATTTATTGGTTATTTCAATTGAGCTTATTTGCCGGGATCGGCGCTCTTTTCACGTAAAATAAATGAACCAAAAAATCTTAATGTCATTATTTCTATTGGTTACGTCCGCCAAATCGGAAGTTCTGGCTCTTGCTGATTGTATTCAAATTGCACTTTCAAATAAAGAGACGCTAAAAGCATCAGCATTGGATTTACAAAGTGCACAGCAGACTGTGAAAGGCTCTTATAGCAATATTTTGCCCTCATTGATATTTTCAGGCAATTCAAGTGAGTCCGGTTTTCCTGATCAAGAAGGTGGATATAACCCAGCGACAGGTGAAATTATGCTCGGTAATATTAGTAGCCTCGCCAGTACATCTACGGGAATATCCTTATCGCAAAATATCTATGATGGAGGTATTTGGTGGAACACAATCTCGCAGTCCAAAAACAGCTATAAAATAGCCGAACAATTTGATAGACAGGTTAAAATTAACATCATTAGGGAAGTTCATCAATCCTACTTTAATTATTTAAAAACTATGCAGCTTTTAGATGTAGCTAAATCTAACTTAAAAAGCTCGCAGCAGCAGTTAGCACTAACAAAGAAAAGATTTGAATTGGGATCAGCACGTAAAACCGACCTGCTTAAGGCTGAAGTACGCTTTGGTCAGGCACGTGTAGAAGTAGTAAATAATAATTCTGCTTTAGAGAATGCGTACCTAAACCTTAAAAACGCTATGGGGATTATTGGATCTGGCAAGGATTTTAAAGTGGAAGATGTATCTACTGCACTAGTATTGATTCCGGATTTTGAGAGTGGATTTGAGATAATTCAGAAATTTAACCCTAGCGTTTTAGCAAAGCAGCACCAAATCAAGAATGCGGAGTTCAGTGAGAAAATCACTAAAGGTGCTCGCATGCCAAATATAAGTGCTAGTGCAAATTATTCTGGTAATGCTGAAGATTTAGAAACTTTATCTGGCGAATGGGATGAAAGCTGGCAAAGGAATATCAGCTTATCCATATCGATTCCAATCTATACAGGAAATACGCTCTCAACCAGGATCCAGCAGGCCAGGTTGAATGTGAAAAAACAGGAATCAGAATATTTGACCCAACTTCAAGATCTAACAGTACAACTACATGGGATTTTAGACAGACTAAATAATTACCAGGAAGTCATCCCCATTAATGAAACGGTATTAAGTTCTGCAGAGGAAGATTTAAAATTGGTTCAGCAACGCTATAGTTTGGGTTCTGCTACTATTTTAGAAGTGCTTGATGCGCAAGTTTCAGTTGTTAGCGCACGATCATCTTTGATAAGGAGTAAGCATGATAGTTTAATTGAACAAGCTAATTTGAAAGCTTTGTTGGGCACATTGGATTCAGATTTAGAGTAATTACAGGAGCGAATTGTGGCAAATAATAAGTTTACAAAGAAGAAAAAATTGATCATTATTGGTTTTGTTGTAGCAATTATTGCTTTAATGATAACGGTGAATATATTCCGGGATGATTCCGATATTATTTATGTCGATACTGAAAAAGTTATACGACGTACTGTTATTCAAAAAGTGAACGCCAGTGGTAAGATTCAACCGGAAGTAGAGGTAAAAATCAGTGCAACATCGTCTGCCATCATAGATTCTATTACAGTTGTTGAAGGAGAATATGTTAAGAAGAATCAGCATCTTATTTCACTTGATAGAAAACAATTGCAAGCTAGTGTGGACCAATCCTTATCTGCTGTGCGGTCAGCGTCTGCAAGAGTAAAACAGGATACAGCAAATAAAGAACGCGTTGAACTTATATATGAACAGGGCCTTGCTTCTGACCAAGAATTAGAAGCAGTTCAGGCTGCCTATGAAATTTCCAAGAGCCAGCTTGATCAGGCGCGAGCGAGTTTACTTGTGACAAAGGACGCATTAGATAAAGCGCGTCTGGTATCTCCGCAAAATGGTATTGTTACCAGAGTCAATAAAGAAGCGGGTGAAATGGCCATGGGAGGCATGTTTTCTTTAGATGTATTAATGATAATCGCAGACCTGAGCAAAATGGAGGTCATCGTTGATGTTAATGAGAATGATGTTGTCAGTATTTCCATTGGAGATACAACTGAGATAGAAATTGATGCATACATTGATACTGTATTTTATGGAGTGGTTAGTGAAATTGCCCATATGGCTGAAACAGCTAATTTTGGAAGCCAAGAGCAAGTAACTAATTTCAAAGTAAAAATTCGTATGTTAAATGTCCCCTTAAATATTAGACCGGGTATGAGTGCGACTGCTAATATTATTACCGATGTAAGAAAAAATGTATTGGCGATCCCAATTCAAAGTTTAACTGTTAGAGAATTCGGTTCAGAAAATAAGCTTTTCGATGGGAAAGGTAAAAGGGACTGGTCAGATGGGGGTGATGGTCCAGCAAATGAATTCAAGAAAAAAGAACTGGAAGAGTTAGTGTTTGTATTAGCTGACAAACCAAGTGGCGTACTTAGAGAAGGAAAGATTTCAGAAGTAAAAAATGATAAAAAAAGAAAATTTAAACGTGGCAGTCAATTTGTTCATATCAGGCCAGTGATTGTAGGTGTTTCTAGTGAAACCCACTACGAGATATTAAGCGGATTAAAAGAGAATGAAGAAATTATAATTGGCAATTATAAAGCTGTAAGTAAGGACCTTACTCATAATGCGCAAGTAAATACTAAAAAGAAAGATGAGGATTAAAGGAATCAATTGAAACCATTAATTTCACTAAAAGGTATAAAACGTCACTACCAAGTTGGTGATGAAAAAGTTAAGGCGTTAGATGGCGTTGATTTAACAATTAATCATAACGAATATATTTCGATTATGGGTCCTTCAGGTTCCGGGAAATCCACCCTCATGAATATGATCGGTTGCCTGGATACCCCTACAGAAGGCGTCTATGAATTTGAAGGGGAACTGGTCCATGCGATGGATGATAACCAGTTGGCATCTATTCGTAATCGCAAGATCGGATTTGTGTTTCAGACCTTCAATCTATTGCCCAAGGCTACAGCGCTTCGCAATGTAGAAGTGCCTTTGATCTATGCCAATATCTCTAGAAGTGAACGATTAGAAAAAGCGGAAAAAGCACTTAATGCAGTGGGCCTTAATGATCGAATGCATCATAAACCTAACGAACTTTCCGGAGGCCAGCGCCAGCGTGTGGCCATTGCCCGTGCTCTGGTAAATGATCCTTCCATTCTTTTAGCCGATGAACCTACGGGTAATCTTGATTCAAAAAGCGGTGTTGAAATCATGAAAATACTGGATAATCTGCATAATGATGGTAATACCATTATTCTCGTGACCCATGAAGTATATATTGCCGACCATGCAGAT
>Ga0208522_1002345_pt1 | contig 11419 bp, 9 predicted proteins | sample ETNtaG_25_FD_185763 | JGI IMG/M metagenome (GOLD analysis project Ga0208522, IMG submission 185763) | Marine microbial and viral communities from oxygen minimum zone, Eastern Pacific Ocean - ETNP201302SV86 (SPAdes) (version 2) | ecosystem: Environmental > Aquatic > Marine > Oceanic ... | reverse complement strand
ATTATCTTTACATGTCAGTTATAAGCCTACCAGATGCTTTCATTACCTTATCTTTCATGCGCTATTTTAATAATTATTTCGGCCATACTGGTCATGTTTTAGTATCAACAGATAACTGGGAGAATAATGATGAAGTTTTGACCTTATCCCAGCAAGAAGGCTCCAATAATAGTGAGTGGGTTCATGAAACAATTGATCTAACTGAATACGCAGGTGAGACTATTCAAATTGCATTCCATTCTAATGATAACGGTGACTGGGCATCCGGTTTGGCCTTGGATGATATACGTTTAGGCGTAATACCAACATGGATTAACTCTGATGGCTCTGGATATGTCAATTATATGGAAACATCACAAATTGATATTGCAATAAATGCAAATGGTATGGAACCTGGCCTATATGAATCCAAAGTTGTAGTGGAGAGTATAACTACAGAACACCGAGATACAGTAGATGTTCAATTGACTGTAGAAGATGCAACCGTAGCAATCGATGGAGCAACAATTCCAGTCGATTTCCATCTTGCTCAGAACTATCCTAACCCCTTCAATCCAACTACAAAGATCCGTTATGGTATTCCACATTCATCATTAGTAGAAATCATAATTTATGATATAATAGGCCGTGAAGTATCCGTGCTATCAAATACGCAACAAGAAGCTGGGCACCATAATTTATCTTGGGATGGGACCAATGAACTGGGTGCTATGGTATCTGCTGGTATATATTTTTGTGTTATCCAGGCTGGTGATTTCAGGCAGACTAAGAAGATGGTACTTCTAAAATAAAATTATCCTTTCTACAACATCAAGCCCCACATTCGTGGGGTTTTTTGTTTGCGGGATGGTGAGTAGATTTGGATTATGAGATATGGAGTGCCATTATTCCTCCTTTTATCCACCTTATATGCCCAGAGTATCGTTGGTTCATGGGAAATGTTGGCACCTTACGTTAGGAAAGTAGATGGCGAAAAGAAGCCATTGATACGCCACAATTACCAATACGATGGTATTTTTTCATCTTATCTTTGGCATAATGATGAGTTTCGACTTTCGGGCTGGGGTTATTTTAGTATTTCCAATAACCAAATAGAGAAAAACTTTCATAATTACCATTGGGTTTCAGGTAAGGTTGAATTTGAAAATGACACCACCATGACTATTCAATGGTATGGCGATAAAGAGAAACTGCTGTTTAAAAGAATCCTTTGGGAGCCTAATATTTAGTTCTCATCCAGATTTTTGTAAATATGGACTGTGCAGTCCTAAATTTCTTCGTGAAGTTTAGCGATTTTACAAAAAAGGAATAGGTCATTACTAAAAAGGGCACTTTACTATGCCAACATCCGTGGAGTTTTTCTTATAATGAATAAAGCATATATTAACTAATAACATAAGAAGGAGTTTATGATATGAATAGATATGGGATTTCACTTTTATTTAGTGTTTTGTTGATTATTATCAGCTGCAGCCAAAATGAAGTTGGCAGGATGAAATACTCTACGAAAAGTGTAAAATCGGCTGATTTTATAAATGAAGGATTGCGTTATCAAGATAATTTTGCTTTTACACTGGCGCGGGAATCATTTCAAAACGCGATTGATGCGGATCTAGAGTTCGCATTTGCCTATTATTGTTTGGCCTGGGTTACCCCGAATAGAATAAAGCGTAATAAAATACTTGAACAGGGCGAAAAGTATCTAGACAACGCCAATCGTAGCGAGGAAGAAATGCTGGATCAAATGGCACAGGCCATGGCTGGAAAAGAAATAAAATGGCAGGAATGGTTGGAAAAATTTTCCCCCATGCACCCAAATGAGACCCGGTACATTAACCTGCAAGGTAATATCGCATATAATGCTGGTGACCAGGAAAAGGCCGAAAAATATTACCTTAAGTCGCTTGCTATCCAAGAAAATGCGGCCGCATTAAATTCCCTGGCTTATTTATATACAGAGCAAGAAAATCTTGAGAAGGCAAAAGATGTTCTTGATCGTCAATTGAAGGTCGCCCCTGACCTGGCCAATCCGTACGATTCTATGGGTGATTATTATCTAGAAGAAAAAAACAATCAGGAAGCAAAGAGATATTTTGAAAAAGCCTTGGAGATAGATCCGGAATATTTAACGTCCTCGCGGAAAATTTGGCGTATAGAAATGGACGAAAACGGCAATAAAGTAGAGTCATACACATGGTCATCCGATAGTTCGAATGCAATTACTGCATTTAGAACTGGTTTATGGCAGTTTTACAACATTCACTGGCAGATGGCACGGGAAAAATTTGAAGAAGCTATCGCTGTAGATCCTCAGTTTGCCATGCCCTATTTATACCTGGTACTCACACCTGGTGATAGTGTTCGCAGCGAGGAAGCAAGAACAACATTGGCTGCCATATCTGGTAACGCATCCCAGTTTGAACAGGATTTCATTGATTTTAATCTTTATTGGCGTGATAATCGTAAAGCAGATGTGGATTCAAAGATTAATGATCTGAAAACAGAATATCCAACAAAACACCTAGTTATGCTTTTGGATGGACTAAATAAGTTCCGTAAAAAAGAATTTAAGGAAGCATCCGCAATCTACACCCAGATATGGGAAAGGTTTAATTTTGCCCCTACGTTGAATATGATCGGATATGCGAATATGCAGGCTGATAATATGGCTGCAGCAAAGAATGCCTTTGCAGAATATATTACCAACAATGGCGGCCATCCCAATCCCTATGACTCTATGGGCGAGTACCTTGAGAATATGAAAGAATATGATGGCGCCTACGATTACTATATGATGGCATTTACACTAGACAGCACATTCTCTGTTTCAAAGGTCCGGGCCGATTCGGTGCGTATAAAGCAGCAGGCTGACAATTCCTAAGATGCAACCCGTGTCAATTTGAAACGAGTTGCATAGGGATATTTGATCATTATTGAGTTTTAATTCAATACCTCTAATAAAACAAACCCGGTCAAACCGTAATAAGCCTGTTCCGAACGGCCAGCTGATTGCCTTTGGATTTGGTAATGATCGCTTTATATTGGGTCATAGTCTTGTATTTTTATTGAGTGAACCATTTTTAACTTTATTTATGATGGAATCATTTTTATTAGTCAAATGAAATGAATTAGTAGCCCCACATTCGTGGGGTTTTTGTTTGTGGGAGGATGGGTAGATTTGGGTGTGATTAGGTATATACCACTGCTACTATTTATTGTGTTGGCTTTTTGGGGATGTAGAGCTGTATTCCAAATTTAGGTTTATGTATGTTTGACCATGAATTATCGTTGGGAAAACCAGTATTAAGCGGGCGTCGTATAATGGCTATTACCCGAGCTTCCCAAGCTCGTGACGTGAGTTCGATTCTCATCGCCCGCTCATTGTTATTGCAGCTTCAGCATGGATGTATCCTTTTTATTGGGATATGATTTTTTGCTGATATTCAAGAATTGTTATGAAATATCTTTATCGTAAATTGTTGTTCTATAACCTTCAAAGGGCCAGGCCCGCTGTAAACTGCTGCAGGCTGCCCTGATTTGTCATGGCCATTCCGCTCGTTGCCATTGTTGGCCGGCCCAACGTTGGTAAATCCACTTTTTTTAACCGGGTCCTGAGCCAACGCCAGGCCATCGTTGATGCCCGGGAGGGCATCACCCGGGACCGCATTTATGGGGAGACCGAATGGTGCGCCCATCCGCTGCGGTTCATTGACACCGGCGGTTATATCCCGGAAGACCTGGATGTGTTTAACGCGGCGGTGCGGGAGCAGGCCCAGGAAGCGATGGCCGAAGCCGACCTGGTGCTGTTTATGGTGGATGGCAGGGCAGCGCCCACAGGGAGCGACCAGGTCCTGGCCCAGTTTGTCCGTGAAAGCGGAAAACCCTATTTGCTGCTGGTGAATAAATGCGACGGCCTTAAGTATGATGACCAGGTGCATCAGTACCATGAATTCGGCCTTAAGGACCCCATGGCCATCTCGGCCCTGAACGGCCGCCACACGGGGGATGTACTGGACGCCGTACTGGATAAGCTGGAGCTCACCCAACTGCCCGTGGATAAAGATCAGGATGATTCTCTGCGGCTGGCCATTGTGGGTATGCCCAATGTGGGCAAGTCGTCACTGACCAATGCATTGCTCCAAAAAGAACGAACCATTGTAACCCCCATTGCCGGCACCACCCGGGACGCTGTGGACGCTTATTTAAAGTGGCATGGCCATGATATTACCCTGGTGGATACCGCGGGCCTTCGGAAACTGGCCAAAGTGAAGGACAGGATCGAGTATTACAGCACGGTGCGGACCCAGAATGCCATTGACAGTTCCAATGTGGTCCTGGTGCTGATTGACGCGGTAAAAGGCTTCGGCAAGCAGGATAAGACCATTGTAGATCAGGTAATCAGGAAAGGGAAAGGGCTGATCCTGGTTGTCAATAAGTGGGACCTGATCCAAAAAAAGACCCATACCATGAAAGAAACCACCGATGAGATACGGCGGCAGTTCAAGTCCCTGGATCACTATCCCATCCTGTATGTCTCAGCTCTGAACAGGCAGCGCATCCATAAAGTACTGGAGGTCGCCTGGGATGTTTATGTGCGCAGCCAGAATCAATTATCGACTCGTCGACTGAACCAGCAGATCGAGGTTATGGCGGGTAAGAACCCGCCGCCGGCAGAACGGGGTAAAGTGATCCGTATTAAATATGTCACCCAGGTTAGCCGGCAGCCTACCGTGATCGCCCTGTACCTGAATTACCCCAAATTGGTGCGCCAGTCCTATAAACGCTATCTGGAGAACCAGCTCCGGAGCGCCTTTGACCTGCAGGGTATTCCTGTAAAATTGTCGTTTCGGAAGAAATAGATGAAAGATGGGAGCAGACGCGGACAAACCAAGGAGATAGGGGTTGGGTATTACAATGCCAGGCGCCTGCTCCGAATACTGAAACCCGTTTGGGATTAATAAGTTCCATTTTAATATCATGGATATGAAAAAAACTTTTCTCTTTTGTTTCCTGGTGCAGCTGGTTTTCATCCCGGCAGCGACGGCGAGGACAGGACCCGTCAAGCTGGCCTTCTGGAATGTTGAGAACCTCTTTGACCTGGTAGACGACCCCAGGACCAGGGACAATGATTACCTGATTGGCGGGAAAAAAAATGTTACCAGTGAAAGCTACAGCCTGAAGCTGGAAAATTTGTCAGAAGTCATCGATCAGATCAGCCCGGATATCCTGGGTCTGTGCGAGGTGGAGAACCGCTTTATGCTGGAGGAGTTGAATCAGGCTACCAAACGGGATTACACCATCATTCACTACGAATCCCCAGACCGGCGGGGGATCGACGTTGGCCTGATGTACAATAGGCAGCGGCTCAAGGTGGTGGAATCCAGTCCCATCACGGTCAATCTGCCAACGGGCAATCCCACCCGCGATATTCTGTATTTCCATTGCCGGAAGGATGGGGTGAGCCTCCATGTCTATGTGAATCACTGGCCTTCCAAATACGGCGGCATTAAAAAAACGATCCCCCTGAGAGCGGCCGCCGCCAGCACCCTGCGCAGACATGTGGAAGCCATACTTGCAGATGACCCCTCTGCGGAGGTCGTGGTCATGGGCGATCTCAATGACGAGCCGGATGAGGCCTCCGTGGCAGAGCATCTTGGTGCAATGCTGGACCTGGAACTGGTTGGGAAGGATGGACATATCCTGTGGAATGTAATGGAGCCCTGGCACAAGAACCCCCAGGGCAGTACCTACATGTACGCTGGCAAGCACATGGTTTATGACCACCTCATTGTTTCACCGGGACTTACTGATGAACAGGGGCTGAGACTGGTGGAAAATTCGGTTGGTGTTTTCGATGGGGATAAGTACCGCCAGCACGATGGAAAATATGATGGATATCCGTTTCGCTTCTGGGCCGGAAACAGGCTTCTGGGGGGCTATTCAGACCATATGCCGGTCTATTTATCCATCGAGTAGTTTTTTACCCTTTCCTGAGCCTGGTATTGTAAAGCATGCCCTGCCAGGTGAACGTGGATATACCGGCCTTGCGGGCCGCCCTGAACATGATCCGAAAAGGTACATATCCGGGTTGAACAGGCTTTTTCGAGACCTTTGTCTCTACTATTTTTGGAGAGGGTACCGTCGCAGATACCAGTTTTGGTTTACCCTGGTTCGGATACAGCTCTTCAACCGGTCTGGTTTCCGGGTTCAAGACAATGACAGGATTTTTTTGAACATCCGGCTTTGCAGGTGCATCTTCCGGCTTAACGTGCTCTTCGACGGTTACAGATCCAGGGTCCAGGATGATTTCCATTTTGGCCAGGGTCGGTTCATTTTTTGAAGATAGATCAAAGGATGCTTCCCGAATTGTTTTCTTACCCATGACCGGTGCATAGAGGGGCATATTGAAGGGATTTTCCAGGACAATTTTGCCTTCGTTATAGGTTTCCAGGGGTTCCCAGAGCTGGATCCCGTCCCGGTACAGGCCGGTATGGATCTTTCTGCTGTTAAGAAAGGTGTATTCATAGCCGTTTTTCAGGTTGTTCTTGAAATAAGAGCGCACCATAAGGCCATCCTGGAAGCCGTAAAAGGTATGCATACCCCAGCGTTCGCCGATAATAAACCTGCCATAGGTATATTTTGATCCATCCTCGTAAAACTGCCGCCAGGTTCCATTGCGGTTTTTGAAGGGAGGTATTGTACGTTCGTCTACATTAGAGAACAGGAATTTGGGATCAGCATTACGATAATGGCCTTTTTCCTTGACCAGGCCATTGGTGTGGTAAAAGGTCCATTTCCCATCCATGACGCCGTTGCGGATATAGCCGTCAAATTTCTTCTGGTCCACATCTTTGAAAAAAGAATATGTAAAGCCGGTATAGGGGAGACTCTCCCGACCCATATACACTTTACCCTCGTAATAGTCCAATCGGCTAAAATCTACCTTGCGCTGAGCTGGAACAAATGCAGCAAAGACAAAAAATATGATGATAAATCTGTAATAATAAATTTTATTTCTCATGGCCCAATTTAATAATAAAAAATGATTTAGGAGACCATGTACTGTATTGCAGGACAAATCCTTAGATTGTAGATTCGCAACCCCTTTTTAGGACAATATTTGATCGCGGGGTGGAGCAGTCTGGTAGCTCGTTGGGCTCATAACCCAAAGGTCGTAGGTTCGAATCCTACCCCCGCTACTCTCGAGAACCCTTATTTGTCGACGACATGTGAGGGTTTTTTGTTTTGTAGCCCAATGTAGTTGAATGCAGCCCTTGGTGCCCAATTATGTCACGCTGGGGTCACGTTGGATTTCGTTGAATCAAAGACTGGAAGTTTATTTACATACTATAAATCGATTCTACGTCTCAATAAGGATTATTAGATAGATTAAGTAATCGAGCACAAAATATTTAAAAAAGTTTAAAGTGCCATTGATGGAAAATTCAATATCGCACCCAATGGGTTTTTTTGTTTATGGACATTTCGCAATAGTGAGGTATAAGTTTCCTCTTATGAAATATTCATTTACTGAGGTATCCGCGGGAATTTGTAATTCAGCTGCCATAGAAATGAGTTAATATTGTATTTGGAATAACTGATTTAACCGTTCATGAGGAGAGTACATTACACAGATAAAAGAAAGCCCTTGTGATAATCAAGCACTTGTTGATCAGTATAACAAAGAAGGTTATGGGATATGCCATAATGTTCTTGATGCCGATATTATGGCAGAAACTCGTGGCCATATTGAATGGTTGATGGAAAAACACCCTGATCTTCGACCGGAATTATTGCACACATCATTAGTTATAGATGATCCATTTTGGGTACGGTTAGTGCGTGATGAACGTCTTCTGGATATTGTTGAAGAATTTATTGGATCCAATATTGCATTGTTCGCGTCCCACTATATCTGTAAACCACCTTATGACGGTAAACCGGTTTTATGGCACCAAGATGCAAGTTACTGGCCATTAAAACCAATGGAAGTCATCTCGATTTGGCTTGCTGTTAGTGATTCTACTAGAAAGAATGGTTGTATGCGGGTTATCCCAAAAACACATAAGGGTAATTTGCATGAATATAAAGAACGGAATGACGTTGATAATGTTCTCGGTTCAAGTATAGACCCAGAATTAGTTGATGAAAGCAAAGCGGTTGATCTTGAGCTAAATGTTGGAGATTTATCCATTCATCACCCCAATATTATTCATGGATCAGATGCAAATAATTCATCGAAATGGCGTAGAGGGTTGACTATACGGTATATTCCGACTTCAACGAAAATATTAGAAAAAAACTGCGGTTGTCCATTTTTGTTTCGAGGAATTGTAAAATCCGGTATTAATGACTATTTACCATTTCCGAAGTATATTGAAGGAAAGCATTATCCATTTAAAGATGCTCATCGTTGGAATAAATCTAATAGTTAGTATTACAATTTATTGTTTTCATAAAATGATCGATATATGATTTCGACTATGTAGTGCTGTTAGTTAATAGATAATAAATTTTTTCAAGATCAAGAAATTGATTTTAATGAAATAATATTAGGCTCGTCACAGATAGGTTTTTTGTTTGTAGGAACGGGGTGTTAGACTTGGCCATCCCATGATAAACCCATAAGCCAGGACACGGGTCTGGGTTATAATGGTTTCTAGTGTGTATTAACTGCCAATTAAAACATCCTTCTAAATCAGAGTTTCTTATCAAGAAATTGGAATTGGTGAACCTGAATGGACCAAAATGGCTGAAAACAGTCAACCCCCATGCCATTTATTAAATTGATTGGGATACAACTTGTTGTTTGGAAAAACCAAGACTGTCAATTCCTAATTCAACAACATCGCCAGGTTTGAGAAAACGGGGAGGGTTCATGCCCAATCCAACTCCTGGAGGTGTACCCGTGGAAATTATATCACCGGGGAGTAGGGTCATAAAGTGAGTTATATAAGAGACTATGAATGGTATCTGAAATATAAAATTGCGAGTGTTTCCCTGCTGCATGTAATTGCCATTGACTTTTAACCACATGTTGAGATTATTAATATCCTTAATTTCATCTTTAGTCACTAAGTATGGTCCAAGAGGGGCAAAAGTATCACAACTCTTTCCCTTAACCCATTGACCTTCTCTTTCCAATTGATATTCTCTTTCACTGTAATCGTTGTGGAGTAAATAACCGGCAATGTAATCGGAGACGCCTTTTTCAGGTACATATTTAGCTTTTTTACCGATCACCAATGCTAATTCAACTTCCCAGTCAGTTTTTGTTGCATTTTTTGGTATTACGAAATCATCATATGGTCCACAAATAGAAGTAGTTGATTTAAAGAAAATAACAGGTTCAGTAGGAGGCTCTAATCCAGCTTCTTTCGCATGATCGGAAAAATTCAGGCCTATACATATTATTTTACTTGGACGACACACTGGTGGACCAATTCTTGTATCTGGGTTAATCTTTATTTGGCTTTTTTTATTTTGATCAACCCAGTTTTGGAGCCTAATGAGTCCGTCCTCTTCGAAAAATCCCTCGTCGTAATCTTCACCAAAACCACTTAAATCAAGAATTGTATTTTCATCTATATACAGGCCTGGCTTTTCATGCCCAGCTTTCCCAAATCGGATAAGCTTCAAAAATCCTCCGACTTTATCTTAAATTGACAACACCGCCGTCAATATCATAAGCAGCTGCGGTTATAAAAGATGAAGCATCGGAACAAAGAAAAAGGGCTAACTGGGCTATCTCTTTTGGTTGACCCATCCGACCAATTGGCTGGAACTTGGATAATTTGTCAAAGATTTCTTTTTCCTTGCCCGCATAATTTTTCTTTAAATAATCATCCACAAATGGTGTGTGGACCCTTGCTGGACAAATACAATTACAACGAATATTTTGACCAACATAATCCTTGGCGATCGATAATGTCATTGCTAGAACGGCACCTTTGCTCATGGAATAAGCAAATCTTTTGTTGACCCCTACCTTCGCTAAAATTGAAGCTAAATTTAAAATAACACCCCCATTATTATTTACCATTGACCCTATTACATTTTTTGTCACTAATAAAATACTTTTTACATTTATTTTGTAGATTTGATCCAGATCAAAAGAAGTTGTTTGTTCTATTGTACCAATATGAGAAATGGCGGCGTTATTAACTAAAATATCTATATGATTTTCTAAATCTAATATTTTGTTAATGGTAGTATTTACAATTGTCTCATTTGATACGTCACAATTGTAGAATTTACCAAAATTATTATTTTCCTGAATCTCATCTTGAATTTGCATTCCCTTTTTTTCGTCAATTTCTAATATATATACTTTGGCTTTATTTTCTGCAAACAGCTGTGCAATACTTTTTCCAATTCCAGATCCTCCACCTGTAATAATGGCTACTTTATTTTCTAAATCGGCTCCAATGGAATGTTTTATAGATTTTTTCATTATTATAGTTTTAATCTCTTTTACTACCAGCGATAGTAATCCCTAGGCCTCCATCAATTCGAATTGCTTGACCTGTGATAAAACTGGCTTTATCACTTGAAAGATAAGTAATTAACTCAGCAACTTCATTACTCGACCCAATTCTTTTTACAAGATGCATTTCATTACATTCTTCCAATACTTCATCAGGATTTGGTGATTCTTGAATAGAGTTTCGCAACATGGGGGTATCAACGGTTCCCGGACAAACAGCAACGCTACGTATATTAGGGGCATAATCAACAGCGATACTCCTGGTTAATCCCAATAGTGCGGTTTTAGAGGTTGTATAGGGTGCGACATTTTTTTGTGATATAAATGACTGTACGCTGGCAACATTAATAACACAACCCTTCTTTTTTTCCAACATCATTGGAATAGCATACTTCGAACACAAAAAAGCGCTTTTCAAATTCACATTCATGATCAGATCCCATTCTTCTTCAGTGGTTTCAGTCACTGTCGAGTAACTCTGAATTCCTGCATTATTTACTAAAACTTCCACCGCACCAATTTTTTTTTCAATTTTTCTGAAAGCGGTTTTAACCTCATCTTCTTTCGAGACATCACAATGAATGAAAAATGTATCGTTCCCCAGAGAGTCAGCGAATTCTTGACCGGCTTGATCAATATCCAAAATACAAACTTTTGCGCCGCCCTCCATAAATGCCTCAACACAGGCTCTGCCAATACCTTTCGCACCGCCTGTGACAACTACTTTCACATTTTCAAATGACATATTTCAACTCCGCTTATGAGATGCAAGAGGCATCCCTTTTTGTCCATATTCTATTTTCAGTATATGCCAACGGCCAAGATTGGAAACAAATAATTGATCATTATCTGGACCTCCAAATGCCACGTTCGTGGGATTGGAAAGTGTATGCGCTTCCCAATCATCAACTAGAACGGTCGCAGTCTGATCTG
>Ga0208522_1002339_pt1 | contig 11437 bp, 14 predicted proteins | sample ETNtaG_25_FD_185763 | JGI IMG/M metagenome (GOLD analysis project Ga0208522, IMG submission 185763) | Marine microbial and viral communities from oxygen minimum zone, Eastern Pacific Ocean - ETNP201302SV86 (SPAdes) (version 2) | ecosystem: Environmental > Aquatic > Marine > Oceanic ... | reverse complement strand
ATTTTACGGTACCATTTTCCATATTGTTTTTCACTCAAAATCTTGCATGTATTAACATTTCCATGAAGGAAAAATAGACTAAAAATCACTACCAAACGAGTCTAGTAATAGTCAAGTCTAGTAATAGTCAAGTCTAGTAATAGTCAAGTCTAGTAATAGTAGAATCTAAAATAGCGCAGATTTCACAAAAAACGAGATGAAAAACAGAATATGCCCAATATGTCAAAGAAACATGAATGAGCATGATCAAAAACAAACTGACAAATGTTTAAAGAGATTCATGAGGGAAGCAACAAATCCTGTTGTTTATGCTTCAGTAAACAAGTTGTTCTGCCCTATTTGTGAAAAGGAAATGTTGGATCATACTTCAAAACAAGCGATTGAATGTGTAAATGAATTTATCAAAGATGTAACAGAAGAGAAAGAGGAAGATTAGTTTTTAATTATTTGCTTCCTAACTATTTTAGCAATATTGTAAATCATAGCTTTAGAATCCTCTGTTGAGTTTGATAAAATTCTTACACATAAACCAGAATCGCTTGGTAAAATACTAGAACCTCCAACAATTTCATCATTATCCTTGAAAACTAGATTGATTTTTTCATTTAATTCTGAAATATTATTTTTTGTTATTACATAAATGGTTGACAGAACAGTATACTTTCCAAACATTCCAATAATATTCATTTTTTGTTTTTTAGGTTGTAATATACACGAATCAAGGAATTGTATATCTCTGGAATTATTTTCTAAGATTGTTTTCAAATAACATATATCATATTCAAAAAGTTCCCCCATAGCAACTCTTCCTGGTACCAAGGTTTCAGAATACAAAAGCGTAGATGTCTCATCAACATTAAAAGTAACTTTTTGATAATATCTAGAATTATTATATGGAATTAATTGTTGAGGAATAAATTCTAGATATGAATTATTTCTAACTTTTAGATTAACCATCTGTGTTGCATAGTTTGCATCCATTTTGTATATCCTGGTTGCACCCTGTGTTGTAATATGCGAGACAGCTTCATTCTGTAATGTAATATCAGTACGATATCTGTCACCTTGTAATACACCACCTGATGGAGATAAAATGAAAACATGAGCCATGTTAGGTAACGACTCATCATAATGAAGTGCTTTTTGAACATAAAGTGGAACCTGTGATTCTTGTTTAGTGATTATTGTCTTATTCCTGTCATAATCATGTTCAAGATTTATTTCTAGAAATCCAACTTTTCCAGCTTTACCAACATCCATTTGAGGAATATGCCCATCATGTACTCTAATTTCTGTGGGAATGTCTTCAGGAAGACAGAATTCTAGGCTTTTCATTGTGCCTCTTTTACCAAGTTTTTCGGTGGCTGATCAAATAGAACATCATGAATTATGTGTTGTGCAACTACATCTACACCTTCATCAGTCTTACAGTTTACAAAAACAAATGGTTTATTTTTTCTCACAATTTTGGAATCACGTTCCATTATTTGCAAATCTGCATCAACAAGTGGTGCAAGATCAATCTTGTTTATCGCTAAAAGATCTGATGTCTCTATTCCCAAACCTCTTTTTCTTGGATATTTATCACCACCAGATACATCAATAATATAAATAAAATAATCAGCCAATGCAGGGCTGAATGTAGTAGTAATGTTATCACCACCGCTTTCAATTATAATTAAATCAAGATCCTTGTGTTCATCTTCTAGTTGCTCAATGACAGATAAATTGATTGATGGATCTTCACGTACAGCAGTATGAGGACATCCACCAGTTGCAAGACCTATTACAAGATTCTCAGGCAACAATCCTTGACTTGTTGCAAGATTTTTTCTCATTCTATCTGCATCCTCTTTTGAAATTACATCATTAGAGATTATACTAACACGATAATTTTTTTTTGCCAAAATTGGAACTACACGTTCAATTAACATACTTTTTCCACATCCAACCGGACCTCCTATTCCAATCCTTGGTATTCTAGTTTTCATAATCTAAACGCTTGATTTTATGTAATAAACATCTTAGAAAATTTCTGTTCATGTAAAATTTGAATCACATCTGATTCTGGTGTAAATTGCCACATTTCATTTAATTTTTTTGTAATATTGTCTTCAACAGTTTTTTTTACAAGCGGTTTTAACGTATGAATAATTTTCTGACTCTGCAAATGATCTATCAAACCTAATCTTAGCGATGCGCCAACCATACTTGTAGAAAACCCATGAAGCATCAATAACATTGCACGTTTCTTTTCAATTCCAAAAATATTACAACTCAATGCAGTTACAATCGGATGTGTTGCCGGTGTTTCAGAGTTTTTAACTGCATCAAAATATTGATTTAAAATTTTATTATCACTTACCAGAACTTTGATACATTTTAACATCTGAGAACCAGATCTACATGTTGCATCACGTATTTCTTTGATCAATTTCATCGAGTATAATGCCCTATCAGCAGAAATTACCTTCTCAATATCTCCAGATGAGGCAAAATCGTATGTATTTGATAGTGCAACACAGTCAGCCGGTCCTAATTGATTTGTAATTAATGATGAGATAAAACTCTCAATATCATCAGCGTCTGTTATTCTTTTTTCGTCAAAAAGTGTCTCTAAACCATTTGACATTGTGTAGAATCCAGTTGGAAAGAAAGAGTCGGAGAGCTGCATTAAGCTCAAGTCAGAAAGATCAGTGTCCATGTGCATTCATATTTTCATTTGGTGTGAAAATTTTTTCTTCAATGACAAGTTCCAACTTGTGTATAACTTCATGAAATAATTTTTTGAACAAGTCAAGCTCTGAATCATCATTGATTGGAAATGATATACTCCCATCAACTTGTACAGAGATCGGTTTATGTCTATTTCCTATTGTATGTCCGATGAATAGAAACAAGTCAGATGATCCATAGCCTTTAAATTTTATAGTAATCACTTTTTCTGATTCTTGTTCAACCATAATAAATTCCAAATTTTCAGAAACAATGTCACCATGATGTATCTTTGTTCCAGATTCAAACTCTAGCCCAACTTCAAATCCATCTTCTGTCTCTTTTCTTAAACGTGCCTTTTCCATCTCAATCCGTGACAAAAGCAATTTCCTAAGTGTTCCGTTTGACTTGGCTAACTCTAATTTCTCTGCCAACCGATTATTTTGATATACATTACCGCAGATTGAATTTACAATTAGCATGTCTTTCTTACTCCTGTTAGTACAGACTGTAAAGCCTAGCAAGTGATAACTTTGATGCTGGTTCTACAGTTGCAACTTCTCCATTAATTTTGACTTTGTATGTTTCAGGATCAATTTCAATTTCAGGCGTTTCATCGTTATACAGCATATTCTTTTTGCTAATGTCACGACAATTTTTAACCGGCAAAAGTTTCTTGTTAATTTTTAATTTTTCTTCCAGTTTATTATCTAATGCAATCTGTGAAGTAAATGTAACAGATGTAGTTTGTTTTGCTTTTCCAAGTGCACCAAACATTGGTCTGTAATAGATTGGCTCGGTTGTTGGGATTGATGCATTTGGATCACCCATCAACGCATATGCGATAAAACCACCTTTGATGATTAGTTTTGGTTTAATTCCAAAAAACTGTGGCGTCCAAACAACAATATCTGCAATTTTGCCAGGTTCAAGTGAGCCTACATAATCAGAAATTCCATGAGTAATTGCAGGATTTATGGTAATTTTTGCAAGATATCTCATTACTCTAAAATTGTCATTTTCTCCCTTTTCTTCAGCTAATCTTCCTTTCATTGTTTTCATTTTATCAGCTGTTTGCCAGTTTCTAGTTGTGACTTCACCAACTCTTCCCATTGCTTGACTATCTGATGACATCATGCTAATTGCACCAATATCATGCATAACATCTTCTGCAGCAATTGTTTCTGCCCTAATTCTTGATTCAGCAAATGAGATATCTTCTGGTACTGATGGGTTTAGATGATGACAAACCATCATCATATCAAGATGTTCTTCAAGTGTGTTCATAGTGAATGGTCTTGTTGGGTTTGTTGATGATGGTAATACATTTGATTCACCAGCAATTTTCATGATATCTGGTGCATGTCCACCACCAGCTCCTTCAGTATGATAAGTATGAATTGTTCTTCCAGCAATTGCAGCTATTGTGTCGTCTACATAACCACATTCGTTTAATGTATCAGTATGAATTGCAACTTGTGTATCAGTTTTATCTGCAACATTAAGTGCAGAATTAATTGTTGCTGGTGTTGTTCCCCAGTCTTCATGAAGTTTTAATCCACAAGCTCCAGCTTTAACTTGCTCAAGTAATGCCTCCTCCCTAGAATCATTTCCTTTACACAAGAATCCAAAGTTCATTGGAAATTCTTCTGCTGCCTCTATCATTCTGTGTATATTCCATTCTCCAGGTGTACATGTTGTAGCATTTGTTCCATCAGCAGGACCAGTACCACCACCAATCATTGTAGTTGTTCCATTACACATTGCATCAAGAGCTTGTTGTGGAGAGATAAAGTGAATATGACTGTCAATTGTACCAGGTGTACAGATTGTATGTTCACCAGAAATTACTTCTGTATTCGATGATACAATGATGTCTACATCATCCATGACATTTGGATTACCAGCATTTCCAACTCCAGCTATTTTTCCATCCTTGATTCCAATGTCAGCCTTGATTATGCCCAAAACTGGATCTAATATTATGGCATTTGTAATTACTAGATCAACAGAATCTTCTCGCTTTACACCACTAGCCTGACCAAGACCATCTCTAGCGCTTTTTCCGCCTCCAAAAACTAACTCATCACCATATTTCAGAAGGTCCTTTTCAACCTCTATGACCAAATCTGTGTCTGCTAGTCTAACTTTGTCGCCTACTGTTGGTCCAAATAATTCAACATATCGACTTCGTGGAATCTCAAGTGAGTTTGATTCCTCTGTTACATCTTCTGCAGAATTTTTGAATCCAAATTCATTTGAAGTTTCCAGGGCTTTTTCTTTGTTTTTTTCTAATTCACCTGAAACTAAACCACTAAAACCATAAACAATTTTCTTACCACCATATTCAACTATCTCAACGCTCTTTGTTTCACCTGGTTCAAATCGAATTGATGTTCCAGCAGGAATATTCAAATGAAAACCGTATCCTTTTTCTCGGTCAAACTCTAGTGCTTTGTTTGCCTCAAAAAAGTGAGTGTGTGATCCAACTTGTATTGGTCTGTCACCAGTATTTGCGACTTTGATTTTGATTGTTTTTTTATCTTTGTTTGCTATAATGCTAGAATCTGTTGGTATGTATTCTCCCACATGTGGTACTTCAGAACGCCATCTTGCTAACATATCATCACACTATTGGATCGTGTATTGTCACAAGTTTTGTACCATCTTCAAATGTAGCCTCTACTTGAATTGTATGAATAATATCTAGTACACCAGGTAAAACATCATCTTTTTTTAAAACATTTTTTCCAGAACTCATTAAATCTGAAACTGACTTACCATCTCTTGCACCTTCTAGTATGTGATCCGCAATTATTGCAACAGACTCAGGATGATTTAGTTTAAGACCTCTACTTTTTCTTTTTCTTGCAAGTTCTGCGGCAGTGAAAATATGTAACTTATCTAATTCTCTAGGTGTAAGGAACATTTACTGACCAACAATTAATCGTCTGTTCTTCAGTGTACGTCTTATCAGCATAAATCCGGCAGCAGTTGTAAATGCGCCAAACAAAAGATTAACCAGATTCATATCTCCTGATGCTGTTCCAGTAAGAGTAAAAACCATTCCAAGTACCATCATCATTGCGCCTAAACCAGCAAAGATTAGCATTGGTATTGGCATTTTTCCAGGTGCTTGACCCTTTTCTTTATCAGGTAATACACCACTAATTGCGACATTATGACAAACATCACAAAAGTGTTTTTCTTTGCTTCCTTGCCAAGCAGTTTTTAGAAAATAGAATTCAGTCTTGCATAAATCACAAGGAAACATTGGTAAGGTAACTCTACCATTTGCATCCCAATCATCACCAACTTTTACCATGCATGGTCTGCAAAAGCTACCACCAATTCTCCATATTTTTTTAAATTTGTATTTCTTGAATCCAAGAGCAACACCACAACCAGTACATGAAGCCATGGAAAAGATGTTACCTCCTTATTATATAATCAGTTGGATTGTTCCGCTTTGCCACCACTTGCGACTTTTGCGAAACCTCCTCTTGCCTCATATATTGGGATTCCGATTATACAGGCTGATGCAATTGATACCCAAACGATTGCAATGCCAACCCAGAATGAATAGAATCCAAAGTCAAAGACGTATCCAGAGAAGTATAATGGTAATGGCCAAAGTACTACACAAATTATAGTCAAAATTCCGCCTCCCTTTAGGCTGAACTGATATGCCTTCTTTAGTGTGATTTCGTCCTGTGCACGTGCTTCTATCTCTGCTGCTTGATCGGCTGAAATATCACTTTCAACAAGTTTCATTTCTTTATTCAACAAGTTCCAATCGTATTTCTTGTTCTGTGCTAAACTGATTACTACACAAATTAAACCAGATGACAAAATTGCTACAACGTTACCATATAACATTGGGAATGCACCACCAAGCGAACCAATATCAATTACTCCGTTAGCTTCTGATGCTGCAACACTTGTCCAGGTTGCTAGTGACAACATTACACCGATAAGAGCACCGGATACTGCACCAGCGCGTGTGGTTTTTGACCAAGTTATTGTTAATGCGATTGGAATTACAGCGGAGCCAATCAAGATTCCCATTGCCAAGTATACGAAGCCCAAGCTTAATCCCATACCAAGTAACACTACAGCTAACGCTCCCATACCAAGCCCGAACGCCACAATAACCGCCCGCGAAACCTTCAATAGTTGTTTTCCTGTAGCGTTTGGATTCTTGTACGTTCTGTATACATCATAAGTAATCAAAGAAGATACTGCGATTAATTCAGCAGATCCTGCTGAAGTTACAGCCATGAATAACATTACTAATACCATAATTGCTCCTATCTCTCCCATCATAACAGATGCTGCTGCAGGTACCGTAAGTCCGAGCTGCACCTGCTCTGGCGTCAACTGCACATTAAGCGCGACCGCAGTAAGCCCCATAGTAGTTGCTAGTGTAAATGGAATTGAGAACCAACACATTCCACCAAGTAAGAAGCCTTTTACGGTTGAACTTGGCTGTGCTGCAATTGCTCGTTGCCAATATGCCTGATCAACGAATACAGTGCCGAAATTACCTACAATATTGATTACACCAAATATCAGACCTCCAGCGGAAGCCATTGTTAGATATGCGCCCATTGCGTTACCTGGCTCGCCTTCAACGAAGGTTGGCTCTAGTACAGGTCTCAAGTCAGCTGCCTCTACTAATTTTTCATACATTCCTTCAATTCCACCCGTAACTGGGCTGATGAAGAATACCATAGAGACGAACGTAAGAATTACAACGTAAATGATGACCGTGTGCATATAGTCTGCTACGAATGTCGCTTTCAGTCCTCCTACCAGCGTGTAAATCATGACACCAACAGGAATCAAGAATGCTGCTAATGAAATGTCCATTCCTGTAAGACCGTTTACGACTGCTGCGCCTCCTAATAGAAGCATACCAGTTACAATCATGTTACAAGTTAATGCGAAACCTAAGAAAATTTTGTGAGTGCCAGATCCAAATCTTGCTCTAATAATCTCTAAGAAAGTATGAGCGTTTGGTGCTTTTCGTTTTAGTTCAATTGCCAAAATTCCGAACAAAAGAACCTGAATTGTTGCTCCAGCTGCATACCAGAAAGGTCCACTAATACCATACAGATACGCGACTGTAGAAGATTGAAGCAGTGTTGCTGCCCATGTCCAAGCAGATACGATTGCTGCTGCAGTTAATCCTGTCTTGATAATCCTACCTGCAGTGTTAAACCATTCTGAGTTCTGTACGTGGCCTAGATATTTTTCCTCAATCTTAATCTCAGCAGAAATAATACCTGCAAAGACCATTCCAAGACCTACAACGATAAACCATCCAACGGATTCGTCTAGAACTTCTCCTAGTTTGAATTCGCCTTCAATAACTCCAGCGGCTTCAGCATAAGGATTTGCAAATAGGATTGAGGTTGATATTGCAAATACCGCAAATAATGCGAACCACTGAACTTTCAACAGAATTCTAATTTATTCCTCATACATAAAGGATCTCCAAATTACAGACTTACAAAAATCTTATATATGTCGAAATTTTATTCATTTTTACAAAAATTACCACTAGTATTTTTAATTAGCACTAGGCAAAATTATCAACATGCCTTATATTTGATAAACGAAAAAGGAGAATAAGGCCTGATCCGAACCAGCAGAACTTTCAACGTCTTTCTAGTTTAGATCAGACCTAAATTATTACATCTAGATATGATTAATTTAGGCACAAATTTCTAGTCAAGTTTTAATTCGGTCATTTTTCCAAGGATTCTATGGATTATGATAGGAATGATATGACAGTTCTCGGATGCATCAAAGGTGGTGCCAAGACATTTGGAAGTATCAAAACTCGTAGTGGTCTCAAATCAGAACAACTAGAGCAAATTTTATCAATTTTGGATAATAGTGAGCTGATCCAAACTGATGAAGCAAAGGGACTTTTGGGTCAGCCAAAGCCTATAATGACAATTACAGATAAGGGAACGAAACAAGTTGAGGAGTATATTTCTCAACTTAATAAAAAATGGAAGGAACTTGTTGCACTTGCTATAGCTGGTGAAAGGGAAAAACTTGATGAAATTATCAAAGAGAGCCCATTTCTAGTAAACATGATGCTTTTTTACCAAGTCATCGACTTGCATACTTTGGCTAGACTAAACCTCAGATTTCTACTTGAAGGAAAACGTCTTTGCTACAAATGTAAATGTGAATTAGGAAGATTTTCCCAGAAATTTTCAGTAAAGGATGTAAGAAAATTCAACTTTAAAATGCCAAGAGGTATGACTGCACAAGATGATTTGTGTGGAGGTTGTTTTGATAAACTAACTGGTACATACGATTCTAGGTACTAATATTCATCAGATTGCTGTTTTCGCTTTTTGATTATTTGGAATACAATCCTCGCAGCTATAATTATTCCTACAATAACAATTGCATAGATCCATATTTGCTGAGTATCTTCTTGCTCTTTTTCTTCCTCAGCAATTGGGGGGGCATCAAATTCTGTGATCGCTGAAATTGGAGAAATAGTGCCAACAATCATTATTGAAAATAAAATGAGTAAGAAATAGTTCCGAATCACAATTCTTGAAATTTTCACTTCTTAACAAATATTATGATTTTCTGAAAAACTGCATATTTTTGAGTAAATCTTACTAAAAATACAGTTTTACGCATAGGTTGATCATAATTATTTAGTAAAAAATCAAAAAAATCAAGTTTTTTCCAATAACCCTAAATTTTGTAATTAAGCCATTATGGAAATTCACACAAAACCAGAAGTTTTGAAGAGAGCAAAAGAGATCAAGGCAGAATATGAGAAGGTTCATTCCTTGAAAACTGTTCTTCGAGTTAACTGCTAAAATTATAGGCGTAAATCATCAGATTCTTTTTAATATTGAATCTATGGCATGGCAATATGAGGCAAATTCCAAGATCCATTTTAACAATATCTGTTCTATTTGTAACTGGAGTTTTACTAGTTTCATTTGCTTCATTATCTCCAATCCAGGCAAATGCTGATTGGCAATACAATAAACAAATTCCTGAAATCACTGGTACGATTACAGTAGATGGAACTCAAAACTATGAGGATTTATCGAAAATTAACCTAAATGTAGCAATGTCTGTAGGTGAATATTCTGTTTCTAATGGTAAAGCAATTTATGGAAAATTGAATGTTGTTCAAGGATTTCTCGTTTACAACGTTGGTGTCTTAGGTCCAAATGATGAATTTTACAAAGTGATAGTTGATGCTGGAACAGGTGAAGCACTCCATGTTTCAGATGCAATTACAAAAGACAGTTACAAAAAACATAAGGACAAAACAAGATACAACGATAAATCAAATCACAAAATGAAGAATTATTATGCAAATATGTCACCTGAGGAAAAAACTGAAAAAAAGAGACAGTTTGGTGAGATGAAAGATGCTTTTATGTCAATTTCTCTCGGTGATAGGGCTACGTTAATCACTTATTTCATGCAAATGAAATTACAGTGGGATGGTATGTCAGATGATGATAAGGCAGCAAAACGTGCTGAAATGAAAACGATGTGGGAAGGATTTCTCACATTATCAGTTGAAGAAAAGATAAACAAACTAGAAGATTTTGCAAAATCTGTAAGAAATAATTAAAATCCTTCTGGCGGATTCTGAACAAACACATTACAGAATAATACATCAGTTTTTGAATCCCTATACTGAACATTACATGTGACAAATTTTCCCTTTAATGCTCTTTCAAGATCATCCTGAGTTTTCTCTTCATATGTTGGATTTTCCGGATTATCAATTTTTAACATGACTATTTTTTCTACTTTACCATATTCATCTTTGTTATCTTTTCTAACATGAGTCACATTAATCTCAAATGCATTACCTGTCATACATCTAATTACAGGTCCACCAATTCCGTCTCCCATGAGTCAGGATGTTTTCAGGTTCTTAACAAATCTTCACATCTTTCTAGTAACTGCTCGATTGAATTTGCCTCCAAAATTGGCTGTAGTTCTTGGGCAGTTGTGGCGCCTAATGCACAAAGAGAATGAACATAATCAATTGTTGGCATCTCCGTCTTTAGGTCATATTGCTCTAGCAAATGATCTAATTCATGTGATGTGATAGTTTTTGGTAGCGCGTGAAATGCTGTCTTTTTCTTCCACAAATCAATCAGATGTTCCCAATCTTTCAAAGAGATTGGCTCTTCTATTTCATTAATTAATTCAACTTCTGCCTGTATGTACATTTTCTTATCAAATCCTGATTTTTCATGAAGAGTTGCAATTTTCTCTTTACCCTCATCTGATATTGGATCATAATCATTAGGTTGTTCCAAAGCTGGAGGAATCATTCGCAATATTCGAAATTTACTTCTACCAGAACTGTTGATAATCAAGTTACCGCTAGTTGAGTCAACATCCTTACAATCAGAAATTTTTGCGATTGTACCAATATTGTATGGTGCCTCCCAATTTGCAACTGTCATGTCCTTATGACTAAGACAAACACCGAATTCTTTGTCTGATAACATACAATCATCAATCATCTGTTTGTATCTTGGTTCAAAAATTTGCAGTGGTAGTAATTGATGTGGAAATAAAACCAAATCTAATGGAAAAATTGGAATTGTTTTCGTTTTTGGCATGCTAAGATAGAAAGTATAACAAATAGCAATATTTATAGAAATACTATGAAAAAATCCGAGTTAAAAAAAATAGTTTC
>Ga0208522_1002321_pt1 | contig 11499 bp, 12 predicted proteins | sample ETNtaG_25_FD_185763 | JGI IMG/M metagenome (GOLD analysis project Ga0208522, IMG submission 185763) | Marine microbial and viral communities from oxygen minimum zone, Eastern Pacific Ocean - ETNP201302SV86 (SPAdes) (version 2) | ecosystem: Environmental > Aquatic > Marine > Oceanic ... | reverse complement strand
ATTGTTGTTCCTACAATTGCTAGAGCTGGTATATGGGCAAAACAGAATTTCCCTTATTTTGTAAACCCAATCATAGGTAATGCATTTAGAAAGCAGTTATCAAAAAGAACTTCTACAAAATAATTTCTTAAGTATCTTCTGAATTCTCATCAATTATTTTTACTTCTTTTAATTCAAGCTGAATAATTTTATCCATAATAATTCCTTGTTCTTTTAAATATTCTACAGTCCTTTTGCTTAATGGCGCCTTCAATTCATCAAGCTTGAATTCACAAACCACACCTTTTTCCAAGTCATTAAGTTTAATTTTTTTTGAAATAGAAAGTCCTTCTAGAATTGTAGCTCCAGAAATTGGTTCGTAAGTTTGTATGTCAACCTTACTATCTTTATCATTAATATCTAAAATATATCCAGATGCTGTAAGTTCATTCGGCTTACCAAATTTTGGTGATTCTAACTCTTTATTGACATCTTCTGGTATGCCATCTTTCTTTTTTGCCATTTTTGTATTGTTAGATCTCTATTTGTCTTTCTTGCTTTTTTGCCACCATTCTAAATAATCATAATGTTTATCTTCTTTAGTACGTTCTCTTTGATTCAGTTTTTCACGTATGTCATATACTTGTTCTCTAGTTGCATACAGTCCGCATCTTTTACAGATGAAATGTTTTGTTGCAGGATCTAATTTCATTGGAAATTCAATATCTGCCCCAATTTCTCTATCATTAGGCATAAGAAAATCTCTATCCTCCTGAGTTGCCTTTTCAGCCTCAACTTCATACCCTTTTTTCAGCACTTTCATTTCTCGATGAACACATTCTGGGCAATTTGGCAATGATGACAAGACAAAATTTTTTCCATAAAAGCGTTACCACACAAAAACTGATCGCATAACATTTCAAAAATAGCCTAATACGTGGATTATATCTTCATCCCAATTGGTCAGCTCGCCCATCGAACATACCACGTATTAGACTACTAAAACATGTAATAACAAAACCATTATTTATTTTTTTCAAGCACTTCTGAAACAATTTTTGAAGTATTTTCAGCTCCATTTCCGTTAAAGTTTCTAGAGAATTCTTCAAGACTTTCCTGATATTTGTTATAATTTTGTCTTATCTTTCCTATAGCTTGAATTGTTTGTTTTTTATTTTCAGCTAAAACTCCTAACTGTCTTTCTTCTGCCCATTTTATTTGATTTGTATGTTCATCATAGATTGGCATACCAATTATCGGTTTTTTACTAGTACCCATTATCTCTCCCATAGTAGTATGAGAACCATTGATCACAGCATATTTGCATTCCTTTAACACAGTTTGTCTTTCACACTCTGTCAAAAAACCAATATCAATTTGAATCCATTCTATGTTTTTCTCATATGCTTCAGTAATGGAATAATGATTTCCATCTTTACCAATAACTCTGTCAATAGATTGGTCATCCTTTGCGTGAGAAATAATTCTACATTCACCATTCATCTCTGTTTCATGAAAAACTTCTTCATATCTTTGACCAGTTCCATCATTTGTAGATTTATTCCCAGTTCTCATCCAATATCCAAAATCAGCTCCTTTGATCATCTTTTCTAAATCTGTTACTGGTTCGGAACCTCTTGCTTTTGTATCTGAGAAATGACCAACGTATGTTACTTTGTTTTTGATATGGTCTGGAAAGTTCAAATTATACTCACAGATAGTATATGGTGGAGCTGAATCAGCCACCAATATTCTAGACGCCTTTGCGATTTGTTTTGAAACAAAATATACTCCAGGATAAAAATAACTACGAGATTTCCATAATCTGGGCAAGTATTGATTTGTAACAAAAAGACTAGTAATTCCTCTATTCTTAGCTAATACATTAGAACCCATGTCTCCATCATTTATGACCACATCAAATTTTTCTTTATTATAGATCTCCCTCTCTTTTTTCATATAATTTTTAACCTGATTCACCAATGATTGATTTTCTCCTACTGGGAAAAACATGTTAAGTATTGACAGCGAAACACTTGGTCCGGATTTACCATCTATAGGTGTGGGCATCAAAATCTCATAAATGTTATTTTTTCTTTCAGGAAATTTTTTTAGGAGTTTTTTGTAAATATCTCCCTTACTAAAATAAAACATTTCACATTCTTCTGTAAGATATTTTGGTAGTACCTTATCCAACTTCATCATACGAGAGTAATGCCCATTTCCCCATGGATAGATAAATTCACCTATTTTTTTCATATCTAAAAACAAAACCCTCCATTCAAATCTTCAATATTCTGGTACAATTTTATCTAAAATTTCATGGACGTTATTTGGACCTGTTCTGACCGATACAATTTTTTTAGTAATAACAGTCTTATCAACAATTTTTTTAATTGCTTCCTTGGATTTGTTTGAATCATAAAACTTTGATTTACCATATTTTTTAATTTTGGGCAGATATTTTTCTAATCCAATCTCTTTTGCACTAGCTAGTACATCGTCATCTAACCCAGATAATGGGATATATGGAATTAAGTTTTTTTTATGAACCTGCATAACTATATTTTCAAGAAAATTCATCGGATGGATTAGTGGCGACAAACTTAAAGAAATTCTTTTGATACCAGCAGATTTTGCTATTCTTGTAAGTAACTCAGTTGTAATTTCTATTAGTAACAGGTGAGATGATCTTTTATTAACAAGTATTTTATAAAATTCTAAATCTATTTTTGATTTTACAGTTCTGTGTATTAATTGATTAACCATCTTTACTAAATTTAATAATTCAGACTCTTTGGTAAAGCAAATTATGATCTTTACATCTAATCCATGCTTGATTGTTTCAATGCATGATACTGCAGACAGCTCATCAAAAACACAGCAAATTGATTTTTTATTTTGTGAATTGTTTGGAATCCCCCCAAGACCCTTATCATAATAAATACAGATGTACGCTGATGCTTTTGTCAGATAAACGTAAAGCTGTTTGTCATGTTTTTCTGCTGTTCCAGGTCTCACTCCTTTTTTTGCGGTCTTTTCAATTAGTGCAGAAGTGGCAGCAATTTCAACATCTTTTGTAATAAATCCTTTAGCAGATCCTTCTACTTGTATTAGAAATTTCTCACCTTCAAGAAAAATATTTTCCCCAACTTTTGAGATCCCATTTACAATTTCTTCAAAATTATTTGTTACTTGTTTGGCTATTGCAACTCCCTTGATTCCAAATAAACTATTGATTGTAGATGATGTAAAAACAGGATCATCTGTTTCAACTATTATTATATCACCTTCTTGTTTTATTTTGGAAAATTTTTGATTCTGTATTTTGAGGATTTTTTTGATATTTGTCATGAGCGGCTTGATCTTATTTTGTGAAAAAGTTGACGGAAATACTGCAACTAAAATATTATTTTTCAATATAGATCCCTAAGATGTTTATAATTTTAGAATTGTTATTGATTTGGCTTAGTAATGATTATAAAACGAAATTAGAAAATGTGTTACATGGCACGATTTACACCAGAACAGGTCTCTGAATTAAATGATAAATTAAAAACACCTGAAGAGGTTTTACAATGGGGCTTGGAAAATATCCACCCTAAACTTGCCTTGGCATCAAGCTTTGGGGCAGAAGATGTTTGTGTAATTCACATGCTAGCAAAAATAAATCCGGAAGCTAGAGTTTTCTCATTAGATACAGGAAGAATAAACCAAGAAACGTACAATGTTATGGACGAAATAAGAAAAAAATACAATACTAAGATTGAAATCACTTTTCCTGACGCAGGTGAGGTGATTGAGATGGTGCAAACTCATGGAATGAATTTATTTTATGAGAGTGCTGAAAACAGAAAGTTATGTTGTGGTGTAAGAAAGGTGCACCCATTAAACAAAATGTTGGGTACATTAGACGGTTGGATTACTGGCCTTAGAAGTGACCAAACTCAAAACAGACAGACATCTACGAAAATTGAAATAGATGAACAACATGATGGAATGATCAAATTAAATCCAATACTTGATTGGTCATGGGATCAAACTATGAGCTATATCAAAGAAAATGACATTCCTTACAATAAATTAATTGATCAAGGTTTTCCAAGCATTGGTTGTGAACCATGTACAAGAGCAATAAAACCCGGTGAAGATTTACGAGCAGGTCGTTGGTGGTGGGAAAACCAATCCGACAAAGAATGCGGCCTACACATGGATCATAGCAAGTAAAAATTTTGTCTCAAGATACTGGAGTTTTGAAACCCCATGGCGGTAATCTTGTTAACAGATTATCAAATACAGATTCCACAGGATTATCATCTATACCAATTAACGCTGATCTTGCTAATGATGTAGAAAACATTGCAGATGGTATCTTTAGTCCTTTGGAGGGATTCTTATCCCAACAAGATTTTGAAAGTGTTGTAGAGAGAGGAAGACTTGCAAATGACATACCATGGACAGTTCCAATTGTACTAGATGTTGATGAATCAACTGCTTCAAAAATAAAACAAGCGGGTACTATATTGTTGCAGAACCCTGAAGGATTAGATGTTGCAATATTAAATGTAGAAGAGACTTATGCCTTTGATAAAGAGAAGATGGTAAATGGTGTTTACGGCACAACTGATAGTTCACATCCAGGTGTAGCAAAAACAGCAACAATGAATGATTTTCTTGTGGGAGGAAAGATTGACTACATTAAACGACCAGAGAAAACTGAGATTCGGAAACACAGAATGACGCCTCTAGAAACGAGAGAGGCGTTCTCAAACGCAGGCTGGAAAAAAATAGTTGCATTCCAGACGAGAAACCCACCACATGTGGCGCATGAAATTCTCCAAAAGACATCGATAACCACAAGAGATGGGGTATTTGTAAACCCTCTAATTGGAAAGAAAAAGTCAGGCGATTTCAAGGACGATGTAATAATAAAATCCTATGAAACAATGATTGAAAATTATTATCCTGAAAACAGGTGCAGGTTAGGCACACTTCATACAGAAATGAGATATGCAGGTCCAAAAGAGGCTGTTCATCACGCTATTATGAGGCAAAATTATGGCTGCACACACATCATAATTGGGCGTGACCATGCAGGAGTTGGGAACTTTTACGACCCATTTGCTGCACAAAAAATTTTTGATGATTACCCTGATCTTGAGATTTCACCAATATTCTTCCCTGCATTTTTCTACTGCAGGAAATGTCTCACATTTACCAACCCAAAGGTGTGTCCTCATGATCCTGAATCTAGGGAACAAATTAGCGGTACAAAATTGCGTTCTATGATTCAGGAGGGAAAACCGCCATCAGAGTTTATTCTGCGACCTGAGGTTGCAAAGATCATTATTGGATATGATAAACCATTTGTAGACTAGATTTTTATCAGCACAAAAAATTTACAGAAATATGAAATATATCTTTCTTATTTTTTTAACCCTAACAATACCTCCTGCATTTGCACAAGAACCAATGATTGGAGATTACTTAGAACCATCAAACCCATCTTTATTGATCCATGAGACGGTGATTTCATATTCTGATTTTAACAAAGTTTTACGCGATATAGTAATAGTTGATTTTGAAAATCTACATGCGGGCAGCTGGCAGGCTGAACTTCACAATGATTTGTTATATGGAAATCCATATGGTAATGCAGTGATACGTGTTTATTCTGCAGAAAGCGCTGACAAATTTTTTGAGATTGGAATGGGCAGCCATCCCAATCTCTCATACTGGGTAGCTGCACAGGTGCCGGAAACTGGGTATGCTCTTCTTTACCAGAGTTTTGAAAAGGGGTGGGCTCCAGGTAAATCTACAAAACTCACATACTCAGAGCAGTCAGGTCTTACTGTGGACAACGGTCTAAGAACTGTTATGTCAAATCTTGACATTTCACCGTTCACAATAAAGTCTTATTCAGTCCACGGAATGGAGGGATCTACTGACCCACCTGCGACAACCTCAGGAACCTATACGGTAAAAATCATATCAGCTGATTATGGAGAGAATCCTCTTTCTGCGTTTCCATTTATTGTAACTGGGGTCCTTGGGCTTGTGGTCGTTATACTGATTATTTCTAAGAAGCGCTCTTAGTTTTAAAATAATTACAAGTGTTTCTAATTTTACAAACGTCACACATCGGGGAAATAGGTTTACAGATATTTTGCCCATACATTACAAAAGTATTGTTTATCTCCAGCCAAAATTTCTTCGGAATCGTTTTCCTCAACTCCATCTCAGTTTCTTCCGGCATTTTTGTGCTTACTAATCCCAACCGATTGGAGATTCGGTGCACATGGGTGTCAACAGGGATTGCAGGCTGTTCAAACGCATACACCAAGACACAGTTTGCAGTTTTTCTGCCAACCCCGGGAATTTCAACCAGCTGATCTATATCGGCTGGAACCTTTCCATCATACTTGGAAATGAGCAGTTTTGCGACCTCGATTATTCGTTTTGACTTTACATGGTAAAACCCAACTGATTTGATCAACTTCTCAACGTCTTTTACCTTGGCATTTGCCAGCTTCTGCGGCGTGCCATATACCTTGAACAGTGCCTTTGCCGCCTTGGTGGTGTTTTCGTCCTTTGTTCTTGCGGAAAGCACAGTTCCGATTAGAATTTTAAAAGGACTGGCAGTCTCAGCCTTTTGTAATCCCTCCAAGGCTGTATATCTGGGGGGATTGACAGCTATCATTGTCCTTTTCATCCCATCCAGAATTCTCTTCATATGTTTCCCTGCGCAGATTTCTTTGTTAAAGTTTAACTTTTAGTAAAACGGATTTAGATCCTTGCGAACAATGATTGACGATATAGATGAGCTTCTCGCACTTAGAGTGGGTGACAAATACAGGCTCAATGATATCAGGTGCAGGTTAGAGATTTACAAGAGGCTGTATATCTCTGATCTAGAATTTGTGAGGAATCTATCCAAGACATATTTGGATAAGGATTTGAGCCCAGAGCCACGACGTCCTAAACCTGGAGAAACACCAGCCGGATCAGGCTCTTGCTCAAGCTGCGGCTCGCAAATGGGATTAGATGAAACATTTTGCATTAACTGTGGGGCAAAAAAAGCAGGATCAAGCTTACCTTCAACCGAGTCTGCACCAGAACCGCCTTCTACATCAAAACCAAGTCAGGTACAAGCTGGAACTGGCAAGAAATCGCGCCAGCAAGAGCTGGATGAATATGAAAGGCAATACCTAAGCAAATCAGGAATAAAAGCTGGGGCTGAGGGCTTTACGATTACCGAAGACGGTGAAGTTGGAGAAGTTGCAAAGAAGAAAGCTCCCAAGCCAAGAAAAACTGCCAAGAAAACCAGAAAGGCGGCCAAGAAAACTACCACAAAAACTAGGAAACCAAGAAAGAAAAAGGAACCCGAATCAGGTTTTTGTGTTAAGTGTGGTTCTAAGATTGCCACTGATGACATATTTTGCACTAACTGCGGCTCAAAGCGATAGCAAGATCAACTTTATTGGCGCGTTGATTAAACAAAAAACATCCAAAAAAAGACACTTTTTCCCATCTGCTTAGGATTTTTCCTAGTGGGTATACTGCTTGCCCCGTCGTCTATGTCATTTATGGTTCAGGAAGTGGCAGCACAGGAAAAGGAAACGGTCTGTTCTGCCTTTGACAGACTTTGTGATGAGGAACCAGAGCACTATGTTGAGAGGTACACAACGGAGCCAGAGTACAAAGCCTGGTTTGACAGAAACTTTCCAGATTATACAATCTATGAGGGTATTGGAATAACAGAATCACAATATCAGAAAATTGTAAATGATCTTACAAAGCCACAACCGGCAGCTGTACAGGAAACAACAACCGCCCAGGAAACAACAACCGTCAAGGAATCTGGTGGCAATGAAATTGTATATGCTTTGGTTGCAGCTGTTGTTGTTGGCGGAGTAATTGGCGCTGTTTTCTTCATAAAAAAAGGATCAAAAGCGTCAGCTGTTCAGCAAGAATCACCATCTAGAAGACAGACAACTGTTCTATTTTGTAACAACTGTGGTAAGCCATTAAAGCCCAAAGCGAAGTTTTGTGGTAAATGTGGCAGCGCACAGTCACAATCACTATTATAGAGAAAAGTTAAATCGTAATTATTGGAATTAACAAGGGAAGAGGAGAAATCGCTAAGCGGAGAGCATGGCGAAGTTTTACAGACAGCATATAGGATACTGTCAGCTACCGGGGAGGCAACCGATGCGGAAAGGCTAGTACCAATTCACTGGGCGCATGTCTCCGGCGTAAACTATAACACGATTGGTGATGCCGGTGAGGAATTCCTAGCAGGTCTTAGCAAGAAGGCAAAGTTCAGAGTAAGGACTACCGTAAACCCGATGGGATATGACAAGGACAGCGTAGAAAAGTTTGGTCTTGATGAAAATTTTATTCAAAAGCAGGAAAGTATCAGAGAGTCCTACAAAAAGATGGGTGTAACCCCGTCGTTCTCCTGCATACCTTACGAAGTCTATGATCTACCAGCAGAGGGCACGCAGGTTGCATTTGCGGAAACCAACGCGGCAATTTATGCAAATTCCATTGGAAATCTAAAGACAAACAAGGAGAGTGCATTTTCAGCTCTTGCAAGTGCAATTACCGGCAAAAGCCCATATTCTGATCTTCGAAAGGACGATTCCCCAACTATGTCAATCGCAATGAAGGTTTCAGATCCAAACGAGCTAACATTCGGGCTGTTGGGATATTTTGCTGGAAAGGTGGCAGACAAATCAGTTGCAATCTCTGGCGTAAAGAGCATGGACAAAAGATGCAACAAGTCAATGTGTGCCAGCATGGGGACATCTGGAACTTGCGGCAAGTTTGTTTTGGACGATAACAGTGACGCGTCTGAAAAGATAGATTTTGATGAAAAGGAGATGCAAAAAGTTTACGATGAGCTAAATACTGCAGAGTCTGGCGACATGGTCACGCTTGGAAGCCCACAGCTTGGGCTGGAAGAGATGACTGATTTGGCTGCAATGCTAAGGGGCAAAGCATTCAAGAAAAGGTGTCTGATATTTTGTCCAAGGGCGATTCAGGAGCAGGCACGGCATCTGGGATATGCAGGACAGCTTGAAAGTGCTGGGTGTGAGTTGCTGTCAGATTGCTGTACATGTCTTACTCCATTGGTTACCAAGAAAGATGTGGACAGCGTTACCACAAACAGCATCAAGGGAGCATATTATTACAAAAACTCAAGCGGTCTGGATGTAAATCTAAAGTCGCTATCAGAAATAGTGAGGGATGAAACAAGTTGACTGAAAAAATAATAGTAAAGGGAAATGTTAAGGGTAAGGTTCTCAAGTCAAGCCAGCCAATCAACTTCCTTGGATCCATTGACAAGAAAACAGGATCAATTACCGACCACGAACATGATCTATCTGGTAAGTCCATCAAGGACAGCATCTTACTATTTCCTTACGGAATTGGTAGCAGTGTAGGCGCCTATACCATTTACTCCCTAAAATCAAATAACGTAGCTCCAATTGCAATGGCTTGCCAGAAAGTAGATCTTACCGTAGCATCAGGATGTGCACTTGCAAACATTCCACTGTTTATACTGTCATCAGATGAATACGACAGCATCAAAGACGGGGATGAAATTTCACTTGGACAAGAGCGTTAGGAAGAAAAAAAGATACAAAGATCCTTACAAGAAAAGATACCGTGAAGATTAAGATCCAGAAACTATCATATGGCTTAGACCTGAAGGTAACACTCTAACATAATCATCAACACTAAACAATTTTCCAATTTCTTCGTTAATTGTTATGAACTGAACACGAATCTTTTTTGCAATATCGACCATCTCCATTGATCCAGGTTCTATCATGGCATAACAAACACATCGGTCCTGAAGGCTTGGAGGACCACATGTAAGCAGGTAATTTTCTTCCTGCTTAATTATTGCAACACACAATTTGAGGGTGGAAATTTTTACAAAATTACGTTGACCTTCGATTGCAAAAGAGCCTTTTCCCATAGACTGTCCGCTTGGTGCTGCTTTTTTTACCTGATCTGGATTAACCCAGTAAGCACTTGAACCATAAATCGATTCTTTCCACGCTCTGCTAAAACAAACTGTTGCGTGGGCAACTTCAGTAAGGCTTGCAGATGTTGGGGAGATGTCATCCTTTAACAAGAAAAATGGCGAGCCAGAAGATTCAGTATGAAAGACCTTATCGTTTTTTTCAAGGCGTTTTCGTATTATGGCGGAGTTGGATGAAGAATCACGCCCACCAACCGCCAAAATCCCATCAGATGTGTAAAACCATCTGTATCGTTCAAACCAGTTTTTCTTTCTAACTTGTGAAAAGCTAACTGCTTGTTTTGCAACCTCTCCCTTGTCAATCACTTTTTCTAATTCCTTTTCTGTTTTTTTAACCAATTTTTGGAGAGGAATAATTGCAGCTTTTTGCTTCTTTGATGCGTTGAATAAAACAGACGCAGTTGTCGGAAGAGACGAGCCTAAATTGACCTTAATTTTTGCGTCATCAACTTTGACGTAATCCATTCCCTTTTCTTTAATAATTTCCGCATTGTTTGTTTTTAATAAATTAATTATCCTGGAATCATCCATCTTCGAAATTCCTTGTGACATATATTCAGAAAATGAACTTGCCACTTTGGCAATGTTTTCAGATTTTTCTGTCACTGTTTTGATAGCCTTTGTTTGTTCTTCTAATCTTGTTTCCAGCTCTGAAATTTTTTTATCAAACGAGCTGCTTTGAATTGATTTTCCTTTACTTACAATATTTTCAGTGAAAACTGTATCAAGGCCGTCCATAAAACTGGAAATTTTTTCATGACTTTCTTCTCCCAAGGAAATTGGATGAACATCTGTCTCGTCATTCCGAACAATTTCTGGATCATGTTCGCCATTGGTTACACTACTGATAATTTTAGTTGCAACATCAAAAAGTTTCTTTACTTCATCATTTGATATTGCTTCACCCATTTTTTTTGATTCTACATTTGCTAATCTTGTTATCTCTTCTGCATACTTTCTTGGTAAACCTAATGTACGACCTATCCATCTTGCTACTGGGGTCGATGTAAAACGAATCTCTCCAAAATCTTTCTCAGTCATATTTAGTACATCCAGGTTATCTTGTGGCGGTGGAACATACTGAGAACCCACACGTAGTTGTCTATGCCTTACACTAACGGAATATAGTAATGCAAGAATCTTCATCTCACTATTACAAAGTATGATGTTTCCATCACCAAAAAATTCTCCAACTATAACAAACTCTTTGTCAGAATAGGAGAATGTCAAGTATGCAATTCTTTCAGTACCTATCTGTTTTATCTCCTTGAGCTTGAACCTGAGCAGATCATTTCTAAGTCGTCTGAGCAACTTGTTTGGCTCAATCTGCTCGATCTTTACGTTTGTTATCCAAATTCCAAATGTCGACAACATTAGCAATATGTCAGGTTTTTCAGGATGATGAAATTTGAAAAGTAGGCTATTTTTCGTTATTCCATAGATATTACTAAGATAGTAATCCT
>Ga0208522_1002316_pt1 | contig 11507 bp, 10 predicted proteins | sample ETNtaG_25_FD_185763 | JGI IMG/M metagenome (GOLD analysis project Ga0208522, IMG submission 185763) | Marine microbial and viral communities from oxygen minimum zone, Eastern Pacific Ocean - ETNP201302SV86 (SPAdes) (version 2) | ecosystem: Environmental > Aquatic > Marine > Oceanic ... | reverse complement strand
CCTTCCAGCAGTCGTACTAACAGAGCGTGCTTCACAAGTTTTTAAAGAATCTTGTGAAGCAGAAGGCTCAACTTTGGAGGATACATTTTTACGCATTGGAGCGCGTCCAGGAGGGTGTTCCGGATGGAAATATGAGCTTGAATCAAATACCTCGGAAGATATTGGTCCAAATGATGTGCAAATTCTGTCAAGAGAAGTTTCTGTAATTGTAGACAGGGAAGCACTAACTGAAATCTTAGGGCCACTAAAGATTGATTTTTCAGACAAAAATATGGTTGAACAGGGGTTTGTCTTTGAACAACTGATAACCGGACACCAGTGCGGATGCGGAGAATCTTTCACTCCCGTAAAAGATTTGAATACCGTAAAATAAAATGTTCCAGTTTCTTGAATGGCTGGCTGGGGCAACCTGCTTCGGGCTGTTTATTTACAAGTGGATTATCATTGCAGCAGTGGTAATGACCTGGGTCAGCGCTGATCCGCATAATCAGATTGTTCAGTGGATCGGACGAGTAACTCGCCCATTATGGGTCTGGTGTGAACAGCGGATGCCGGTGATGATGGCACATTTCAGTGCCTATGCCTCAATTCTTGTTGTTATCTTCGCCCAGATTGTATTACCGGCTGAAATACGCTCACTGAATTTGTTGCTTCAAGGACAGACGGATTTTGCGGGTGTAGTGCTTCAGAGTGGAGGGCACTTGCTGCAGGGTATGAGTATTGTGGTTCAAAGCCTTTTGTTTTTTTGCATATTCGTATTGATTGCCTGGTTTGTACTGACTTTGGTAAACCCGTCTTTAAGTAATCCGTTGGTACGCATCATCCATGTACTTGCTGATCCTCTGATTACTCCTGTTCAAAGTTATCTTCCAAGAACCCGTACCGATTGGTCACCATTGGTTAGTGTACTGTTATTTTATCTGATCAGTTCAAGCATAATTTCACCAATAGGATTTTACGGGAGCACGCTATCAAATCCGGTCTCTATCTGCATTTATTAGATGATACTTTTAACATTACATATAGTGGCCATTGGAGCCGTGATTGGTGTAACTGCAAACTTTGCTTATTCTATGGGTAAAAAAGAAGGCCTCCGGGTCACTCGCAAAGAGCACGAGGATGAGGAACTAAAAAAAGAAGTACCAAAAATCGAATCCTGATAGAATTTATATCAGAGTTTTTGTGCAGATTGTTGGTTTTTCAAACGTACTTTAATTGCCTTAGCATGGGCAAACAGTTGTTCTTCCTCTGCAAAACGAATTATTTGCTCTCCCTGACGCACAAGACGCTCAGGAGAATAGCTGATGACAGAACTGGTTTTTACAAAGTCCTGTACTCCAAGTGGTGATGAAAACTTTGCACTACCCGAAGTGGGCAAGGTGTGATTAGGGCCAGCAAAATAATCTCCGACTGGTTCGGGAGAATTTGGTCCAAGAAATATGGCTCCTGCATTGCGAATACGGTACAGATCTTCAAAAGGTTGTTTTGTCAAAACTTCCAAATGTTCCGGGGCAAGCTCATTAATCACTTCAAAAATTTCTTCTAAATCTTCTGCCACAATTATTGCCGAGCGGTTTGCAAAAGATGCTTCTATGATTTCACGGCGCGGAAGTGTAGGGACCAATTTTTTAAGACGTTTAGCAACTTCTTTTGCCTGTTTTGCTGATGTTGTAACGAGAACGGCTCCGGCATCAGGGTCGTGTTCAGCCTGGGACAGCATGTCCCGGACAAGGTATTCAACCGGAATATCGTCACGGTCACAAACAACCATGATTTCACTTGGCCCTGCAAATGAGTCTATACCGACAGTTCCGAAAACCTGCCGTTTTGCTTCTGCAACGTACGCATTTCCCGGTCCGGTAATTTTGACAACTTGCTGAATCGATTCTGTACCATAGGCCAATGCTCCAATAGATTGTGCTCCGCCCACTGCATAAAGTTCTTCTAGACCCATCAATGCTGCACTTGCCATCACTAATTGGTGCGGAAGTCCGGAAGGTCCAGGTGGAGACACCATTGCAATTCGAGGCACTCCTGCAACCTGGGCCGGGATCACGTTCATAAGCAAAGTCGAAGGATAAACTGCACGTCCTCCAGGGATATAAATTCCGACACTATCCACTGGAGTGACTTTCCAACCCAGCACAGTGCCGTCTGGACTAAAATCCAGTTGGCTGTCTGTTTTTTGCCTCTCGTGAAAAAACATGATATTGTCTGCAGCTTCTTCCAAAATGTGAAACAGCTCGTGATCCAGGTTTTCGAGAGCTTCTGTCAGTAAAGGTTTTGGTACTAGCCACGATTCGGGAATCACGTTATCGAACCGTTCAGTATATTCACGCAAAGCCGAATCCCCTTTTTCCCTGACGGTTTCCAATATTTCCTGAACTGTAACGGAAACGTCCTTATTTTCTTTAGCATCGAAGGATTTTGAAAAGAGATCAAATCCTTCAAATATTTTAACCTGCATCGTTTTCACTGTATAATTATAATTTTGTTACTGTTCGTTTACTGTATCAATCATGGAAAGAAACAATTTTCGTTCAAAAACAACACTAGAGATATGTTGTTCTATTTAGGCAATTAATCTCTCTGCTTCTTTAAATTCAACGGAAACAGTTTTGGAAATACCGGGCTCTTCCATTGTAACACCGTACAAAAGGTCGCCGATTTCCATAGTCTTTTTATTGTGGGTGATAATTATGAACTGAGAATCGTAAGATAAACCTGTAATAAGTCGGTTGAAGCGCGCTACATTCACATCATCCAAAGGTGCGTCAACTTCGTCCAGTAAACAGAATGGGCTTGGTTTAACCAAAAAAATTGCAAAAATCAGCGAGATAGCAGTCAGGGCTTTTTCTCCTCCGGAAAGCAAATTGATGTTTTGTAATTTTTTCCCCGGAGGTTGTGCCAAAATATCAACTCCTGCATTCAACAGATCTTCAGACTCTGTCAGTAAAAGCTTTGCTTCTCCTCCTTCAAACAAAGAACTGAATACATTCATGAAATTCTCATTGACCTGATCAAACATTTCTCTAAATCGACGTCGAGACTCAATGTTGATGTCTTTGATGGTTTCTTTTAAATCATCTACGGCTTTTTGCAAATCTTCGGACTGTGATTTCAAAAAATCAATCCTTTCTTTCAGCGCCGCATATTCTTCCGGTGCAGCAAGGTTTACTGCCCCCATTGCATTCAAACTTGCTTTTAATGAACGTAATTCCAGTCCCATTTTTTTATGATCGGAAGCCTCAACATCCATTTCTGAAAGGATAGCTTCAGGAGTGTGCTCGGTAATTTTTCGCAATTGATCTTCAAGCTGTTCCCTTTGCAGTCTGAATTCAGTCAACCTGATTGATTCCTGATGTGAAACGCTCACTGAATTATCAAGATGCCCCTGACGTTCCTGCAATTTTTGAGAGAGCAGAGTCTGCTCTTCATTTTTCTGTTCGTGCAGTTGAATACCTTCTTCCAACTCCTGCTTCATGCTAGTACGCTTTTCAAGCATTTCTTCAAAAGAACCATCAATTTCAGTAATTCGTTTACGGCTTTGTTCGAGCCTCAGTTCACCCTCATTAATAGATGTTTTGAGCTGTTCAAGTCGCAGAGAGGTATCTTCATATTCTTTATTCAAGCGGCTTTCGGTTTCTTCAGTATTCTTTTGTTGCTCAGTTGTTTCTGTCAAAGAAACTCGGTGGGCAAGAAGTTCTTCGGCAATTGCATCGTTACGACTTTGCTGCAGTTGTATGCGTTCCTGCAGTTGATTTGTTTTCTCTTCCAGTTCAGCACGTTCTTTTCCCAGAGAAATAATAGTTCCTGCTGCAGTATTTTCTTTCAATCGTGAAGAGTCCATCTCCTCAAGTATGCCCTCAGAATCTTGAGAAAGTTGTGAAACTGTCTGCTGCATTCGGCGTTCCTCGAGCTGTTGGTGCTCCAGTTCCTTGTTGCCGCTCAGCATAGCAAATTCCAATTTTCGTGATTCTTCTTCTCGAGTCTCCTGCTCCTCTTTCAAAGATTCATGTCTTTCCCGGAGAGTTAGTAGTTCACTCTCAAATTTTTTTATCTTTTTTTGCAAATCATCAACATATGTTTCTACATCAATGATTTGCTGCTGACGCTGCAAAAAACCCAGAGACCCGGATTGTACTTTCCCCATGCTGGCGGAAGAATTTGAAAGACAAATTCCGGATGAAGAGAGCCACTCTTCAGGAGAGTCCGGCCACTTTTTTTCAGCTGCATTCCAAAAATTATTTTCATCTTTCAGCAGTGTAAATCGTGAAAAAAACTTTTCTCCCCACTCTTGTAAAGGTTTCTTAAACTTAAGAATTTCCGGAAGAGGAATACCTTTGGTTCCTGCTGATTTCGGAACAGATGCAGGACGATCTAAAGCTACAAACCCGAGTTGCCCCAATTCGTGTTCAGCACAAAATATTTCTATTTGTGGAAGCTTTTCTGCTCGTTCAATAACCACCCAGTCCAGCACTTCAGCCATTACAGGAGATACGATATCTAATGTATCCGTAGGCACAGTAATAAAATCGGCAAGCAGTCCTGACACTCCCAGTTGCTTCTTAGTTTCCGGATTGTCCTGCATCAACTGCATGAAAATTTTTACACTGTCACTAAATCCTTCATAGTGAGTTTGGATTTGCTGCAGGGACTCAATACGAGATTCTGCAGTGCTTTGCTGATAACGCAGATCCTCAAGTTTTTTCTCCTCTTCAATTAGTTTCAAGTGCTGATCTTCTATGCTACTTTCAAGTTCAGCTAATTTCCCCGACAATTCTTCTTTCTGCAAGCGCATGGTCACCATCTGTTCTTCTCTGTTTGAAACCTGGAGAGTTACTTCCTGAAGCAGATTTTTGTGAGATTGTTGCTGGTCTTGAAGACGTTGCTGTCGTTCTGTAAGATTTTCCAGGCGTTCATCCAGGAAATTCTTCTGATTAGTTTGGTTAGTTAATTCAGTGTGTACAGTTAACAGTCGTTTTTGAAGTACAGAAGTTTCATCGGTGGATTTTTGGAGAGTTTCGTTTTCTTCAGCACGCTTCTCTTCGATAATAACTAGTTTTGCCTGCATTTCTCCCAAATGTTCTGCCAGTTCCATGCTGCGTTTATTTATATCAGCTCTTTCTTTTTCACGTTCAGTTAATCTTTGTTTCAACTCTAAGAGCTCTTTTTCCTGAACCTCCCTTTGTTCACTGACATTTTGCAGATTTTGTTTTTCCAGTTCACGTTGATTTTCAGCTTCCTGTATATTTTGCTCTGTTTTAAACAGTTGTTCGCGTCGCTCTCCAACCTGTGTACCCAATTGTGTTTGCTCTAACTTAAGCCGTTCTAAATCAGTTTCAACAACTGACTTTTCACTTTGCAGATCCTGCTGCTGCTGCTGATGCCCCTGTACCAGTTCTTGTACTTTTTGTTCGTTGAGACCTGCTTGATGCCAACTTAAACAAAGATGCTGACGCTCCAGCAGGACGCTCTGTTCCTGTAGCTCCAAATATTTTTCTGCCCGTTCGACATGTTCCCGCAACCCGTCTTCCTGTTCCGAAAGCGCTCCAAGCACGTCGTTCACCCGAAGCAGATTTTGTGTTGTTTCATCCAGCCGTTTTTCAGCATTTTCACGTTTGAAGCGAAACTTGACGATTCCTGCAGCATCATCAATCAAGATGCGTCGATCAATAGGTTTGGCGCTGACAATTTCCTCTACGCGCCCCTGTTCAACAATCGAGTATCCGGTTCCGCCAATTCCTGTGTCCATAAACAATTCCCGCACATCTTTCAAACGCACGGGTATTTTGTTGATCATGTAAATACTTTCACCTGAACGGTAAAGGCGGCGGGTCACCGCAATTTCTGTGTAATCTGCAAATTGTTGAAGTGTGTCTCCTTTGGGGTTGGAAAAAGTCAGTGAGACTTCAGCCATTCCGGAAGGCTTGTGAAAGGAGCTACCGGAAAAAATAACATCCTCCATTGAACTGCCCCGTAAATGTTTTACACGCTGTTCACCAAGTACCCAGCGAACTGCGTCAACAACATTGCTTTTTCCGCAGCCATTCGGACCCACTATAATTGTAATTCCGTTTTGTTTAACCTGCAGATTGACAGGATGACAAAATGATTTGAATCCTGAAACTCTTATTTTTTTGATACGCACAATTTTTTTCTATTTTCTTTTCAGCTTTTTTTACAAACAAGACACTTCAAATTAAAATAACTTCTCTCAGAATCAGAGCTAAATACACTTTATTTATCAGGCTTTTAAGATTTAAGCTGCAAACCGTTCAACTCTTTCCGACATAGTTTCCAGTTAGGATAAAACTGATCCATTAATGCCTTGAATCTGTTGTTGTGACTGGCTTCTAGCAAATGCACTAATTCATGTACAACAATATATTCCAGACATTCATGTGACTTTTTTACAAGCTCAAGATTGAAACGAATACCATGGGTTTTAGGCGTGCAGCTGCCCCACCTGGATTTCATGCTGCGAATGGAGAAGCGCTTGACTGAGACACCCAGTTTAAGTTCCCATTTTTTTATAAGAGGATTAAGTAGCTCCATCAACTGTTTATGATACCACTCATTCAGGACAGAACGCCTTTTTTCCATGTCAGCTCCAGTAGGAACATGGATCAATATTTCGTTTTTCACTTGCTCGGCAAAAGGAGGTTTGTTATTTTCTAACACTTTTAATTGATAGCTGTGACCTTTAAAGTAGTGAGTTTCTTGATTTATATATTTCAAAGGTTTTTCACGCACCTGATTTCGTATTTTTAAACGCTGTTTTCTAATCCAATCAAGCTTGGATAGCGCGAAAACACGAATTTTTTCCTGATTCATACGGAGTGGTGCAGAAACACGCACGGTACCGTTAGGAGGGCATACCTTCAAGTGGAGATGTTTGATTTTCTTTTTAGTTACCTCTGCATCGATATCATCCAGCATAATCATTGAAATCATACGTTTTTGTTTAACTATCACAGCGCGTTGCTTTTCTGTAAACAAAGAGAGTACATAATGCTTTCAAACATTTTAACAATGGTTGGCGGGTTAAGTGAAAAATTCTTGAACTGTATGGCTGGTTTCTTTTGTCAGATAGTTTTTCATTCGTGGAAAGGGACATAGCACCAGTTACAAATATTCTGATCTTATATATTGTGGAAACTACCGGGGAATGAAAAATATGTGGAAAAATTAGAGACTCCGCGAACACACCCCACATGATACTTTACAAACTTTCAGGCATTTGAAATAAATTTTATATCTAAAAAGGGATATCATCCTTGATGAAACCTTCATCAGGTGGAGTTTCCTGGGCGTTCCTTGGATCCTGTGTTGATGCAGAGTCCTGTGTTGATGCAGAAGTTGCAGAATAATTTGAAGAACCTCCTTCCTGAGGAATTCCCCCATCAACATTTTTTGAATCCAGAAACTGCATGTTTGTGACTACAACCTCAGTTTTGTAGTGTTTTTGACCTTGTTGATCTTCCCAGTCTCTAGTTTGTAAACGGCCTTCAACATAGACTTGCGAGCCTTTTTTCAAGTAAGACTGTGCCAAATCAGCAAGTCTTCCCCACAACACGAGGCTGTGCCATTCTGTTCGCTCTTGTTTTTCACCCTGTTTGTCTGTCCAATAATCGTTAGTTGCAATGGTGGTATTAGCTACAGCACTGCCGGATTGTGTGTAGCGAATTTCAGGGTCCTGTCCTAATCGTCCAATCAACATCACTTTGTTCAGATTTGCCATGTTTTTCTCCTGAATATTAGTATTTCTAAGATACTCTGTTTTAACGCAATGGAGCCAATAAGGAAAGTGCTTTTTTCAGTCTACCTTCAAACGGCAAATCCGAGATGCCGGCTTCTCGAAGTACTGGCAGGATTTCCTTTTCCGAATAGCCAAGGTTTTTTAATGCAGAAAAAACTCCGTCAATTTCAGTTCCTGAAAGAGTTAATCCTGCTATAGAGCTCCCTGCAGGTCCTGGTTCAAATCCTGAAATTGGATGCCGCTTCAGTTGATCTTTCAAATCCAGACACAACTTTGCTGCAGTTTTTTTCCCTATACCGGGAACCTGGCTGAAACTCTCGGTGCTGCTCTGATGAACAGCATCCACCAGTTGACTGGGAGAAAGTACTGAAAGAACCGCTAATCCCAACTTCGGACCTACACCTGAAGTTTTGATAAGCATTTCAAATAATTCTTTTTCTTCTAATTTTTGAAAGCCATACAGGGAAATATCGTCTTCCCTGACATTTGTATAGATGTGCAGAGTGATAAATTCTTCCGGAGAGGCTTTAACTGCAAGATGTTGAGAAACATGAACTGCGTAACCCACACCGTCAGATGTTTTGAGAACGATTAAATTTGCTTCTGAACGGAGAATTTGTCCTTCAAGATAGGCAATCATGTAGCAAGTTATACATAAAAATGTTTTGTTTCTGGCTGCTCATCAAGCTAAGGTGATTGTTTAAGGGAGAGCCCCAAATGGGCATGTGTGATAGCAACGGCAAGTGCATCTGCTTCATCTTCTTGAAGTGAGTTCTGTAAATTCAACAGAATCTTGACCATATGCTGTACTTGATCCTTGTCAGCCCTCCCCACTCCAACTACAGTTTGCTTGACCTTCAGAGTCTGATATTCATGTATGGGTAAATGGCGTTCAGAAAATTTCAATAAAATAACACCACGTGCATGACCTAAAGTAAGTGCTGACTGAGCATTCTTGGCAAAAAAGACTTTTTCGACAGCTCCACAATCCGGTCTGAATTCTTCAATCAATTGTTCCAGTTCTTTGGAGAGCATTGACAAACGATCAGAAAGTGGATGCTTTGCATTCAGTCGGATACAGCCGCTGGCTAAATGTCTGGTGCGGTTTCCGGTGTTTTCAATCAGACCGTAACCTGTTTTCCTGCTCCCGGGGTCTATACCTAAAATTCGCAGTGTTTCAACCAAGTTCTGCCATAACGCTTTCGCTGATGTCAAAATTGGAATGGACACTGTTTACGTCATCATCTTCTTCCAATAGATCAATCAGTTTTATTACTTGTTCAGCTTTTTTATAATTATCGATTTCTATACGGTTTTGAGGATTCCAGATAACCTCTGCACTTAGCATGGAAACACTATTTTCTTCCAAGTATGAACGTACAGTATCAAAATCAGCAGGAGCAGTAATAATCTGATACACGTCTGGGTTTTCAGTGTTTAAATCTTCCGCACCAGCTTCCAGAATTAATTCAGTAAGCCGGTCTTCGTCAATAACAGTGTGGTCAACCAAAATTGATCCCTGTCGGTCAAACATGTACTGAACAGAGTTAGCTGAACCCAGATTCCCATTGCATATACTGAAAGCATGTCTTACTGATGCAATGGATCTGTTCCTGTTGTCAGTCATCACTTCTACAATAATTGCAACATTGTGTGGTCCATAGCCTTCATAAATAATTTCTTCAAAAATTACTCCGTCTAATTCTCCTGCACCTTTTTTGATAGCCCTATCAATATTGTCTTTGGGCATGCTTTGACTTTTTGCATTGGCAACTGCTGTACGTAAACGTGGATTGGCATCGAGATCGCTTCCACCAATTCTTGCAGCTATAGTTAGTTCTTTAATCAATTTGGTAAAAGCTTTTCCCCGCTTTGCATCTTGAGCAGCCTTTCGATGCTTGATTGTACTCCATTTGCTGTGTCCTGACATATTAATTCAGATTTAAAAGTTTGAAAAGGCTTTGATTCACAAACTACTGTAAATATAATAACGCAGACTACACTAAATCAGACAATGCGTCCAATTAAATCATAAGTGTGGGATTCCGTAATTTCAACATTATTGAAAGTTCCAGGACGAGCAGTCCCATCATTGATATAAACTAACCCGTCTACATCAGGTCCTTGAAATTCACTTCGTCCTTGAAGTAGCAAGTCACTTTCTTCACTAAGGCCATCTACAAGGACTCTCAATTGTTTCCCAATCCAGCTCTTATTTCTAGCACTGCAGACTTTTTGTTGTGCTTCCATCAGTTGCTTACGCCGTTCTTGCTTAAGAGCATTTGGAACAGGATCTCCCAATTTTGCCGAACGGATATTATCTTCATGGGAGTATGAAAATACTCCAACATGCAGAAAATGTCCTGCTGAAACAAACTCAAGTAATTCCTGGAAATGATCTTCTGTTTCAGTAGGAAAGCCAACAATAAAAGTAGTACGCAAAGCCAAATCCGGAAGATGTTTCTGTATCTCCTGTATTTTATTTTCTATCTGAGCACGGTCTATTTTTCGGTTCATTGCTTTCAAGACTTCATTATTAATATGTTGAAACGGCATATCGATATACCGGCAAAATCTTTTATCACCTGCAATCACCTCCATCACTTCATCAGTAAAGGAGTTGGGATAGCAGTAAAAAAGACGTATCCAGAAATCCCCTTCTATTTTACTGATGTTTTTTAAAAGTGTTGCCAGTCCAGTACCGTTCTTAAAATCTTTTCCGTAGGATGAAGTGTCTTGCGAAATCAGATTGATTTCCTTAACTCCTTTTTTTGTCAGATTAATGATTTCAGTTACAATAGAGTTGACTGTACGGCTACTGAAATTTCCTCTTAACGCAGGTATGTTGCAAAACGAACACATGTTGGAACAGCCCTCCGCCACTTTAAGGTATGTATAATGACGAGGTGTAGTTTGTATACGAGCCTGTTCTTCAAATTGTCTATAGTGAGGTTTTTGCTCCAAATTAAGTTTTGTTTGTCCGGTACCTTCATACATTGAGTACACAAGTTCCGGAATCTGTTCAAATCCGTTTGAACCAAACAGTCCATCCAGTTCTGGAATCTGCTCCGCGAGACTGTCCTGGTAACGTTGAGTCAAACAACCTGTTGCGACAAGCTTTTCACAGTTGCCAGTACTTTTGAAATCACTTAGTTCAAGAATCCTGTTGATTGACTCTTCACTTGCTTCTGTAAGAAAAGCACAGGTGTTGACAATAATTACTTCTGCAGAATCCGGCGTCATTGTCAGCTCATATCCATGATTTTGCAGGCTAGCCAGCATTATTTCTGAATCAACCCGGTTTTTGGAACAACCCAGTGTTTCCAAATAAACTCGCTTCTTTGAGCATGAAGACGATTCGGAAACGGGATTGGACATAATAAACAGTTTGTTGATAGAAAAGGTCAAATGGTGGGAGAGAAAAAGAACTCCAGAAGAAAAAGGAGTCATTCGAAGGGGGATGATTTGGCGGTCAGTCGTTAGTATTTTTCTCTGAATCAGTTTCTATAGTGTCATCCTGTCCGGAAGTGGTTTCTGCTTCTTCTTGTGATTGTTCAGGTTTAGCCTTTACTTCCCCTTTATCAAGTTCAGCTCCAGATTCATCCCGTGATGAATCTTCAACAGGGATCTCTTCTTCCGTTTTTGCATCTGATTCAATCTTTTCTTGAACAGTATTAGTCGAAACTTCAGCTTCCCGCTTTTGCTCAGTCTCTTTCTCAACAGGAGCAGTTTCTGCAGAAGGAAC
>Ga0208522_1002314_pt1 | contig 11510 bp, 11 predicted proteins | sample ETNtaG_25_FD_185763 | JGI IMG/M metagenome (GOLD analysis project Ga0208522, IMG submission 185763) | Marine microbial and viral communities from oxygen minimum zone, Eastern Pacific Ocean - ETNP201302SV86 (SPAdes) (version 2) | ecosystem: Environmental > Aquatic > Marine > Oceanic ... | reverse complement strand
TTCGCTTTGGGCTATATAATAGCGTTACATGGCACAAAGTTCATGGTTTAGACTTGAAAAGCTTGCTTACTAGGAGATTCTTCTGATTCCAGTCACTTTTAAGTTTGCTGTTCTATAAATTCTATCAATAGTTTTTTTAATAGGCATTATAACAACTTTTTTTAATGGACCGTAGGCATGTATTAGCTTGTTTTTTGATAGAACAATGGCAACATGTCCTTTCCAAAATATCAAATCATTTTTTTTAATATTATACAGCTTAATTTTTTTTTTAAAATATTTTATTTGATCTTTTGCATCTCTGGGACAAAATTTATTATTAAAATTTAAAAATAATTGAATTAATCCAGAGCAATCTATTCCTGCAAAATGTTTTCCGCCCCACTTATATTTAACATTGATAAATTTATTGATATCTTTAAAGTAATTTTTTGTTTTAAAGTTTATTTTTTTTAAACTATTTTTTTTAATCCAAAATTTATCAAACCCAAGAAATTTACCTCTTTGCTGTGTTATTTTCACTTTTGAACCAAAACTTAATTTTTTCTTAATTTTACTTTTTTCATTAGGTTTTGAATAAAGATTTGCATGTAAAATATAAACTTTGTGTGTGTTTTTATGATTTAAGTTAAATTTTTTATTTTTAATATAACCTTTGTAATTATCTGAATCGTTTTTTATTCTTAACCACGATCCTTCTTGTTCTAGTTTTTTAAACGTGTCACCATATAAGAGTTGAGTGACTACAGAAGATTTTTTTGTCTTTTTTTTATAGACATTTAAAACAGGAAATTTGCTTTTCACTGCAAATTAAGTTTGTTTCGAATTAACCAAAGGCAGATCAGTGAAGGGATTACCATTATTGCTGTAATTACAAAAAATATTCCCCAGTCACCATTTAACCAATCAACCATTGCTCCAGAAGAAGCTGCTAAAGTGGTTCTTCCAGCAGTTCCAATAGAAGCAAGCAAAGCGTATTGCGTTGCAGTGTAAGTTCTATCGACAAGCAATGAAATAAAAGCAACAAAAGCAACAGTTGCAAACGCAGCAGCCATATCGTCAAAAATTACAGCTACAGCGAAAAGCCATTCAGATTTTCCCGACCAAGCAAGCACTGAAAATAGTAAATTTGTGGATGCCATTAATATTCCTGAAACAAACATTGCCTTGATTACTCCTGAACGTATGGCAAACAATCCTCCCAAAAGAGTAAACACGACTGTTGTAATCCAACCTAAACCTTTTGAGTACAGAGCAATATCACCTTTAGAAAATCCCATTTCTTTGTAGAAGATAATAGACATACGTCCCAGAAAAGCTTCTCCAATTTTAAAAAGAAATACAAATCCTAAAATACCGACAGCAATTGCAAATCCATTTTTTTTGAAAAAACTTATAATAGGACCAGCAATTGTACCGCTAATCCATGCAACAGATTTTGTGGCAACATTAGATGTTCCTAATTTTTCTTCAATCATTTGGTCTGTTTGTCTTTGAGATTCTTGTCTTTCAGTAGCCTGAGGTTCGTGAACGAACATTAAACCAATATTGCTAAGGATAATAACTATTCCCAGCACTAGAAAAGTAATTTGCCAATAGTTTTCAAATCCTGCTTGCTGGAAATATTCAGCAGCATTTAAAGCTATTACTCCACCTAATTTATAACCAGTCCACCAACCCACAACAGCCATAGCAGCTCCAGCCTGCATAGATTTTCCTTCATCTTTTCCAATTTGTTCAATTCGTAAAGCATCTACGGTAATATCTTGAGTTGCTGATGCTAAAGCAATAATTAAACCAATTGTTATTACCAGAGCTAGATTTGCTGTAGGGTCTACTAAACTCCAACACACTAAACTGATTAAAATGATTATTTGCATGGTAACAATCCAGCCGCGACGATGACCAATTTTATTTGTTAACCAAGGAATACGAATCCTGTCAATTATTGGCGCCCAGAGATAATTAAAAGCATATACAGCAAATATTAATCCTGCCCACCCAATAGTACTTCGACTCAAGCCATCTTCTTTTAACCAAAGACTAAGGCTGCTTCCAATAAGAACCCATGGAAATCCGCTTATGATTCCTAATAATAGAATTCTTGCCATTCGTTTTTCGAAGTAAACAGAGAAGCTTTCGGACAGAGTTTGTTTTTTATGTATTTCCATAAATCAAAAGCAAGTTTTAGTTTTTCCAAAAAGATGGAAAAAACAGAATTAAGATTGCAAACAATTCAAGTCTACCAAGAAGCATTCCTAAACTCAAACTTAATTTAGAAAAAGTAGGTAAATTACTATAATTTCCATTAGGTCCTATTATATCACCGAGACCAGGACCAACATTTGATATAGCTGAAGCAGAACCAGATAAAGCTGTTATAAAGTCCAGTCCATTCAAAGATAAAATTGCGGACAAGATAAAAAAGATACAGAAATAAAGAAATATAAAAGTAATTATTGAGTATATAAATTTATTACTTATTTTCTCGTTGTTATATTTTAATGAAAATATACCGTGAGGATAAACTAATTTTTTAATTTGAGTGATAATAAAAACACCTAGTATTTGAAATCTAAATATTTTAATTCCGCACGTAGTAGATCCAGCGCAACCGCCCACAAACATTAAAAAAAGAAAAAATATTAAAGGAAATTTTCCCCACAAACTAAAATCAGAAGTCACATACCCAGTTCCAGATAAGATCGACACTACATTAAAAGCTGAAATTCTTAGATTTTCAAAAAAGCTATATTCTTTATTATTAATAACTAAATATAAGAGCATTAATAAAACTGATATGGCTAGTAGATAAACCAGTCCTTTAATTTGGATGTCTGTAAAAAATATTTTCCTATCTCCTTTGATAAATTTTAAATAGGCAAGAAAGGGTATACTTCCTAAAATTATAAAAACTATTGAAACAATTTCAATCCTAGGATTTTGAAAATAGCCAATGGATTCACTATATGTAGAGAACCCTCCGGTTGCAATTGTAGTCATGGCGTGCGCAAAGCTGTCAAAAATATTCATGCCCGCAAACCAATAAGCCATAATACAAAAGAATGTTAAAGAAAGGTATATTCCAGAAATTATTAAAGTTATTTCTCTTGTTTTTGGTAAAATTTTTTCAGCAGTGTCAGAGCTTTCCATTCTAAACAATTCCATTCCTCCAATATTTAATAAAGGCAATATTGTTATTGCCATCACAATAATTCCTATGCCCCCAAGCCATTGCAAAATAGATCTCCAGATTAAAATATCTTTTGGAGCATCATCAAGATTTGTAATTATAGTTGAACCAGTAGTTGTTATTCCAGACATGCTTTCAAAAAAAGAATCAACTAAAGTTAAATTTAGATCAGATAAATAAAAGGGAATAGATCCAAATATAGCGATACAAAACCACGAAAAGGCTGTTAGAACAAAAGCTTGCTGTAAATTTAATTTTCTATTTTCTTCTAGATTTGTGAGAACTAGCAAAACACCAATAAATATAGTTACAGAAGCAGATGACAAAAAAGTGTTGTTTTGTCCACCATATATTAACTGGACAAAAAATGGCACAATCATGAATATTCCCAATATTATTAGGAGAATACCGATTGCAAAAAAAACGGTTTTATTATTATTCATTTTGGAAACTGGAGGTTATTTAAAAATATTTGAAATTCAACATAATTAGACCTAATTATTCCTGTATTTTGCTCATAAAATTTAATAAATCTTTTATATTGTGATTAATAATTCAATAATTGAAGCTTCTAATTCATGGCCATTTGTTGAGGCTAGAAAACTAATAAAAGAAAGAAAAAAATTTTTTGAAAAAAAGGGAAAAATTACTTTACAAACGGGCTATGGACCAAGCGGATTACCTCATATAGGAACTTTTGGAGAAGTAGCAAGAACCACAATGATGGTAAATGCTATTAAACAAATAACAAAAGTCCCAACTGAAATAATAACTTTTTCTGATGATATGGATGGGTTAAGAAAAATACCCGAAAATATTCCAAATAAAGAAATTTTAGAGAAAAATTTACACAAACCGCTTACGAGCGTTCCTGATCCTTTTAAAAAATATAAAAGCTTTGGCGAACATAATAATGAAATGTTAAAAAAATTTTTGAATGAATTTAAATTTAATTATATTTTTAAGAGTTCAACCGAAACGTACAAGAAGGGAATGTTCAATGAAGCTTTACTTTTAGTTCTAGAAAAATACGAAAAAATAAAAGAGGTTGTTCTTCCTACGTTAGGAAAAGAAAGACAAAAAACTTATAGTCCTTTTCTACCTGTATGTCCTGAAACTGGTCAGGTATTAGAAGTTCCAGTTATTGAAGTTAAAAAAAAAGAAGGAAAAATTATTTATCAAAATGGTAATAAAAAAATAGAAACAGAAATAATAAATGGTAAATGCAAACTTCAATGGAAAGTGGATTGGGCAATGAGATGGTTCGTGTTTGATGTTGATTATGAAATGTATGGAAAAGACTTAATTGAGAGTGCAATTCTATCCAGTAAAATTTGCCAAGTAATGGGAAAAAAAAGTCCAAATGGTTTTGCTTACGAAATGTTTTTAGATGAAAAAGGTGAAAAAATTTCTAAATCTAAAGGAAATGGAATAACCATTGAAGATTGGTTAAAATATGCTTCTCCAGAAAGTTTATCTTTGTATATGTATCAAAATCCAAGAAGAGCGAAAAAACTTTATGCAGATGTTGTTCCAAAAGCTGTAGATGAGTATTTAGCATGCATTAATAAATTTGATGAACAAGAAGATAAAGAAAAACTTCTTAATCCAGTTTGGCACGTTCATAACGGAAATCCACCTAAAGAAAAATCAATTATGCCATTTTCAGTTTTGCTGAATTTGGTTGGGGCAAGCAATGCTACTAGTAAAGATATATTATGGAAATTTATAAAAAAAAATAAAAAAGATATTAAAGTTTCGGAGCATCCAATCTTAGATAGTTTAGTTGGATATGCACTAAGATATTTCATAGATATAGTTAAACCAAATAAAAAATATAGAAAACCTAATGATAAAGAAAAAAAAGCCTTACAGGATTTGGTTAAGAGATTAAAAAATTGTAAAGAACAGATGGATCCCGAAGCAATACAAACAATTGTTTATTCTGTTGGTAAAGATAACGGATATCAAGAAAATTTGAGAGAATGGTTTAAAGCAATTTATGAAATAATTTTTGGTGATCAAGATGGTCCCAGAATGGGATTTTTTGTAAGTTTTTTTGGTGTAAAAGAAAGTATAGAACTGATTAATAGATATATTAAATAATGTTTTCTGTCATAAGACCTTTTTTATTTAACTTAGATCCAGAAGTAGCTCATGATTTAGCAATTAAATCTCTCAAGTTTAATCCTCTGCCAAGGAAGATGTTTGAGTTAGAAGATGAAGAAATGTTAAATATTCAATTGCTGGGCCAAGATTTTTCTAACCCTATCGGTCTTGCAGCAGGTTTTGATAAAAGCGCAGAGGTATATAATTCAATAATAAAACTGGGATTTGGTTTTGTTGAAGTTGGAACCGTCACCCCTTTGAAACAATTTGGTAATCCTAAACCAAGAATATTTAGATTAGAAAATGACGGTGCTTTGATTAATAGACTTGGTTTTAATAATGATGGAATGGAATTAATAAAAAGTAGAATTAATTCGGAAGGAAAAAAGGGTATAGTGGGTATTAATATTGGACCAAACAAAGATACAAAAAATCAAAAAAATGATTTTTGTTTGTGCTTAAAAAATTTTTTTGACGTGGCTGATTACATTACTGTAAATATCTCTTCACCAAACACAGAAGGACTAAGGAATTTTCATGATCAAGAAAAACTTAAAGAACTTCTAGTAGCTCTCAATAAAATAAAAAAAGATAACAAAAGCAATATCCCATTATTGTTAAAAGTTTCACCAGATATTGATGAAAGTGATATCCCAGAAATTATAGATGTTGTTATAAAAAATAATATTTCTGCAATTGTGCTAACAAATACTACGAGCGGCAATAGGAAGAATCTAAAAAATAAAGCTAAGAATGAGCAAGGAGGACTTTCTGGAGAACCTCTGCAGCAAATATCAACTAATATGATTAAAAAATTTTATAAATTATTAAATGGCACAATTCCTATTATAGGGGTTGGCGGAATCAATTCAGGAAAGTCAGCTTATGAAAAAATAATTGCAGGAGCATCATTATTGCAACTTTACACAGGTTTTGTTTACAGAGGACCTTCAACTGCAAAAGATATCAAAAAAGAATTAATTCAAATCTTAAAATCCGATGGCATAAAAAATATCAAGGATGCTATTGGTAAAGGAATATAAATTTATTAATTCTAGCCGATGCTTCCTAAGAGCGGAAAATATTCCAATATAAAAAATCCTAAAATCTGCAGTTGTCCGCTCAAAATAGCTATTCCCGTTAATAATAAAATGGCTCCACCAACTTTTGTTATTGCTGAAGTATATTTTTTAAAACCTTTTGAAAATAACAAAAATTTATCAATTAAAATTCCGGAGATAATAAAAGGTATGGCTAAACCCAAAGAATAAAAAGATAATAATAAAATACCTCTACCAATATTTTCTTCTAATGCGGCCAAGGTTATAATTGATCCGAGAATAGGTCCAATACAGGGTGTCCAACCAAAACCGAAAGCCGCACCAACTACCAGCGGAAAAAACAAACTATCATTATATTGATTAGTAAAAACTCTTATATCTTTGTTCATAAAATTAAAATTAATAATACCAATTAATTGTAGGGAAAATATTATTAATACAATACCAGCTATAATTCTAAAAATATTAGAATTTAACAAAAAAAATTGACCAATAAATGTAGCTGATGAGCCCAAAGCAATAAAAACAGAAGAAAATCCCAAAGTAAAAAAAATTGTTTTAATGGCTATCAAATTTCTTTTTTTTTCTTTTATTTTATCAAATGATATTCCTGAAATATAAGAAATATATCCAGGAATCAGTGGTAGAACGCATGGAGATAAAAAACTAATTAAACCAGATAAAAAGGCAATAGATAGCGTGGTATTCATTTAATATATTCTCTTGATTCCATATACTACTAGATCTATATACTGCATAGGAAATTTAATATGTCAAAAAAATGTGAACTTACCGGCAAGTCTCCCCTGAAAGGTCATAGAGTGAGTCATGCAAACAACAAAATGAAAAGGAAGTTTTTTCCCAATTTAAAAAAAGTCACATTTAAAAGTAACATTTTGAAAAGAAACATTAAACTTAGCGTTAGTAATGCTGCACTCCGTACCGTAGACTATAAAGGTGGATTAGATCTTTATCTTAAAAGGGTTAAATCATATAAACTGTCATCAAGAGTAAAAAAACTCAAAAATGCGATAATTGCTAAAGTTTAATTATTAATGATTAAAATAGAAAATCGTTTTTTTTTTATTTTAGCATTATTGATGGCTTTAATAGTCACGCTTTCTAACTATCTTGTTCAGTTCCCTGTAAATTATTTTGGATTAAAAAATATTTTAACTTATGGAGCTTTTAGTTACCCAGTAGCATTTTTGATAACAGATCTAGCAAACAGAAAATACGGAAAAAATTCTGCTAAAAAAATTGTATATCTGGGTTTTTTGCTAGGCGTTTTTTTAACGCTTTATCTTTCAACAAATTATTCTAATTTGATCTCAATCAGAATTGCTTTTGGATCTGGCGCAGCATTTCTTTTTGCACAATTAGTTGATGTACATATTTTTGATAAATTAAGAAAAAAAATATGGTTTGTTGCTCCTTTATCATCATCATTACTAGGATCTACTATTGACACTTTTTTATTTTTTTCAATTTCATTTTATGGAACAGGCATAAATTGGATTACTTTATCTTTTGGAGATCTGTGTGTAAAAATATTTGTTGCATTAATAATGTTGATTCCTTTCAGAATTTCAATTTCTTTTATTCAGGAAATTTCAAAAGTGGAAAAAAAAATTAATGTATAGTTTTTCCTTTTTTATCAGAAAAAAGTCTAGTTAATTGATTTATCATAACGTCACCTAACTCTTGGACATCAGTTATTTTAATTGCTTTTTTATAATATCTTGTAACATCGTGTCCAATTCCTACAGCCAATATTTCGATTTTTGAATTTTCTTCAATCCATTTAACAGTTTGTTTTAAATGCTTCTCTAGATAGTCCCCAGAATTTACTGATAATGTTGAATCATCTACTGGAGCTCCATCTGAAATAACCATTAATATTTTTCTTTCTTCTTTTCTTGAGGAGATTCTTTTAAAGGCCCAAAGAAGAGCCTCTCCATCAATATTTTCTTTTAACAAACCCTCTTTCAACATCAATCCAAGATTTTTTTTTGACTGCCTCCAAGGTTTGTCTGCGGATTTGTAAATAATGTGTCTTAAATCATTTAGTCTTCCTGGATTTTTTGGTTTATTTTTTGAATTCCATTCTTCTCTACTTTTTCCACCTTTCCAATTTTTTGTTGTAAATCCTAAAACTTCAACTTTTACAGAACATCTTTCTAAAGTTCTTGACAAAATGTCTGCGCAAATAGCGGCAACAGATATTGGTCTTCCACGCATAGATCCAGAATTATCAATAAGCAAAGTTACCACAGTATCTTTAAATTCAGTTTCTTTTTCCATCTTGTATGATAAAGAATGAAATGGATTAATAACTATTCTTGATAATTTTGAAGAGTCGAGCATTCCTTCTTCCAAATCGAACTCCCAAGATCTATTTTGTTTTGCTAAAAGTTGTCTTTGCAGTTTGTTAGCAAGTTTTGCTATTAAACTTTGTAAGCTTGTAAGTTGTTGATCAAGACTTTTTCTAAGTCTGGAGATTTCTTCATCATTTTCTAATTCTTCTGCATTTTTTATCTCATCATAGCTATCAGTAAATATCTTATATTTGTCTTTTAATGTTTTTTTCTTATCAAATCTTTGCAAATTTGGATTTCCTTCCAATTCTTTTTCTTCTGAATTATCAGAATCGTTCTTTTCGGTCTGAGCTTCAAAATTTGTAATATCAATACTTAAATTGGAATCATCCGTTTCATTTTCCATTTTAGATAAATCTTTTTCGTTGTCGTTTTCTTCAGAATCGGAGGATTTAGCTTCAGGCTCTTCCTTTTTCATCTTACTTTCTTTTTCGTTGGAATCTTCAAATTCAAGTTTATCAATCAGATTTGATACCAATTCCCCAAATCTTTCTTGATTTTCAATACAACTATTTAATTCTATTAATTTTTCTTTTATGTTTTTGTTAAACAAATCTTTCCAATGGCTTAATATTTTTTTTGTAGTGTTATTTTGTTTTATTTCAAAAAAATAACTTCTTAGATATAATTCAAAAGCTTCTGTAATGGGAACATCCGATTCAGTTTTAATTTCTTCAATTTTTTTGTCCAAAAACTTATTTTCGTAACATTGGGTTATATTATTTTTTACACCTTTTAGTTTATTAGAGCCTATTTTTTCATATCTAATTTTTTCTGCTATAGCATATAAAGCTTTCGCCATTGAACCTTCGGGCTGATTTTTTAGATAAGTTTTTTCATTTGCATATTTGATTTTTAAAGCTTCAGAGTCAGCAAAAGCTCTTAAGTTTGTAAAATCTTGCAATTTCTTTAAATTTGCTATTTCAGGCAAATTCAAAAAATTTTTTTTTGTTGGAGAATTATCACCAAATTTAATTTCTATGTCGTAATTACCTGATATAGCTTTTACCGCTGAAGAAACTGCAGATTTAAATCTTTCTTTTAATAACTCTTCTTCATCCATTTTAAAAATTTATATTTTAATATTTACTGAAGATTCGGGCAAATCTTCACCAAAGCATCTTTGGTAGTATTCTGCGATAATGTTTTTCTCTAAATCATCACACTTGTTAAGAAATGTTACTCTAAATGCATATCCCACGTCTTTAAATATTTCAGCGTTTTCTGCCCAATGTAAAACTGTACGCGGACTCATTACAGTAGAAATATCTCCATTCACAAAACCTTTTCTTGATAAATCGGCAACTTTTATCATGTTTCCAACAATTTCTTTTCCATCTTTTTTATTATTAAAATGTTTTGATTTTGCTAGTATGATTTCTAATTCTTTATCAAATTTTAGATAGTTTAAAGTTGTTATAATATTCCATCTATCTAATTGTCCCTGGTTAATTTGTTGAGTTCCTTGATATAAGCCTGAAGTATCACCTAGTCCTATTGTATTTGTTGTTGCAAATAATCTAAAAAATAGATTCTGTTTTAAAACTTTATTTTGATCTAATAAAGTAAAGCTTCCTTCTTTTTCCAAAACTCTTTGAATTACAAACATTACATCTGGGCGTCCAGCATCATATTCATCGAATACTAAAGCTACAGGATTTTGTATAGACCACGGAAGTATACCTTCTTTAAATTCGGTCACTTGTTTATTGTCTTTAATCACTATTGCATCTTTTCCAATCAAATCAATTCTGCTGATGTGGCTATCTAAATTTACTCTAATACAGGGCCAATTTAATCTAGCAGCAACTTGTTCAATGTGAGTTGATTTTCCTGTTCCGTGGTATCCTTGTACCAGAACACGTTTATTAAAAGCGAAACCAGAAAGTATAGCTAGTGTTGTATCTCTATCAAATTTGTAGTTACCATCAATTTCAGGAACATATTCATTTTTTTTTGAAAATCCATTGATCTTCATATCTGTGTCTATTCCAAATATTTGCTTTACTGATATTTTAATATCTGGCGCCAGCGTATTTAAATTTGTCATAAAATTACTTTTTTACCATCTTAAGTTTTAAATGGCTGTAAGCCATAGTTATTTTCTTCAATTTGTCTTCAAATTGCCTGTTACCGCCGTTTGTATCAGGGTGAAACTTTTTTACAAGAGTTTTAAATTTTTTTTGTATGTTATTCCAGTCTGCATTTAATTCTAAGCCCATAGCAACGAATGCATCTTTATCTTTTTCACTTAAATTTCTGTAATTTAATTTATTAATTGGCTTTTCATTCTTGAAGAAAATAAACTTATCACTTAAAGCGGTACTCCATAAAATTTTGAAAAAATTGTCAGAGGAACTAAATTCCTGTGTAGGTCGATGCCAAGTCAAATCAGATTTTATAAAATTCTCAATTTCGCTTTGAGACATTCCATCAAAATAGTTCCAATTTTTATTAAACTCTTTTATATGTTTTTCGCACAATAACCTGTAATTTCTGCTGTTATCTTTTTCAGTGGGAGCTTTAAATTTTGCAATTTCAATACAATTATTCCATTCACAAATATTTTCCATTTTATAAAAATAGTATATGTTTTAATCTTTTAGAAGCAAAATGATTCCTTTTTTGGAAGAAATAAAAATAAAGTTAAATAAAGAATTTAATCCTAAAAAATTAATTCTAGTGGATAACTCATATCTGCACACTAAACATAAATCGTTTAATCCAAATAAAACACATCTTAAGATTATCATTGAATCAGATGAATTA
>Ga0208522_1002310_pt1 | contig 11523 bp, 5 predicted proteins | sample ETNtaG_25_FD_185763 | JGI IMG/M metagenome (GOLD analysis project Ga0208522, IMG submission 185763) | Marine microbial and viral communities from oxygen minimum zone, Eastern Pacific Ocean - ETNP201302SV86 (SPAdes) (version 2) | ecosystem: Environmental > Aquatic > Marine > Oceanic ... | reverse complement strand
TGAGCAATATGATTGTTCTTTCTAACATTGATTATCTTTATCGCAAACAATAACAACCATAGCTCTGCTAAGGCTATTGCAATAAATCTTCTTATATCTAATGTGAGAACTGAATAAACTAAAGCCATCCAATCTAATAGCAAGCGTTTAACAATTAATGTACCATAATCAAAGGTATAAGAGTTTTTAAGAAATAAAATCCAAGAGTTTCGATGGTTTAGATAATGAGACTTAATAGTATTTTCTTTAATTGTTTGCTTTCCATAATGATAAATTAATGAATCAGGAACCGAAAAAACCTTATATCCTAATGCCTGTGCTCTCCAGCATAGATCTATCTCTTCCATGTATGCAAAGTATATTTCATCAAATCCACCTAATTGATTAAAAATATCAGCTTTAACAATCATAGCGCATCCTGATGACCAAAATATCTTTGATTCTTTGTTATATTGGCCAGTATCTTTTTCTAAGGTGTTAAAAAGACGTCCTTTCACATAAGGAAAACCAAAATGATCAATAAATCCTCCAGCGCCGCCAGCATAATCAAAATATTCCTTATTGTTAATATTTAATATCTTAGGTTGAGCAGCAAAAACGTCAGGATTCTTATCTAAGAAATTTACCAATTTCTCTATCCACTGATTAGAATGCTCAGTATCATTATTTAAAAATATTAGATATTTCCCCTCTGCATGTTTCGCTCCAATATTGCATCCTCCACTATATCCAATATTCTCTTTATTGCCAACAATAACTACATCAGGGAATAACGTTTGTATATTTTGAACAGAGTCATCATTCGAAGCATTATCCACTACAATAATTTCAAAATTCTCTATGCTAATGTTATTATAAATAGAATTAATACAATTATGTAAAAGATCTTTCCCATTATGATGAGGGATAATAATTGATACTATTTTCATTGTTCTTTTAGTTGTTGAACTTCATCAATCAGTTTAGCTGCATCCGTATCTTCTGGACTGCGTATCATCCAATTTTCAATTAACATAGTTGCTTCATCATACTCTTCTAGCTCTCGATGGCACAGATATAATAAAAATACTAGTTCAGGTAAAGTCTCTTGCCAAGATTGCCACTCTTGTAAAGTAATTTTGGTAGTAGTGAATCCTTGTTTTTTTATTGCTCTTTCAATAATCAAGAAATTATCATATATAGTCTTGAAAATTATTTTTGCTTCTTGATAGTCATCTAAATTTTTAATAAATGACTTACCATATAATAAATAATCATCCATTTTCAAATCATCTCTTTGGGTTAATTCTTTTAGATGATATCTAACTCTTTCTTTGTTTCCGGTTCCATTATAAATCTGTGAAATTTGATATTGAAGATCTTTTGATGGTATATTAATGACGCTACTAGGCATTGTATTTTCCATCTCTAACAACACCATTTCTGCTTTCTGAAGATTATTATCCAGATAATGAGAGATTGCTAATCGTGTAAATCCTGTACGATAGTTTTGAATAAGTCTTCCAACCTGCCTATCCACATAAACATCTTCATTAGCAAGATTTCTGTAGATATACCCTAGCTGATAATCTTTGGATATAACAAGTTCGCCAATCGAACTTTTACTTGCATCATAATCTGTAAACCAATTTTCATTTCCAACTACTGACAATAAATTTTTGGTCATCTTATCTTGATCAATTGGATATAATTTATTATTTACTAGACGATATGCTAAACCTTCCATAGTTAAGTAGTCTTCAAGATTAAGCATACTCACTGGGGATACTGTAACAGCAAAATATACTGGTCTATTCCAATTATTATCTTTAATGATTCTTAATACCATTAGATCTTGAATACGTAATGCTACATCCATATAGGTTGGCTTTAATTCCCATTCAATAATGCCATTAGGATTTAACTCATCTATAGGCGCATTAACAGAAATAGTATTTGATGACCATTTTTTAAAATCTAAATTGTTAATTTCATTGTCGCTCATAGATATAAATGAATTTTCTTTATCTCGTAGTTGAGTAACATACCATGGGGTATTTAATAAACTTAAATTTACTACCCTTACATCAGTTCTAATTTTTTCTACTTCCTGCAAATACCATAAAGGAAAAGTATCATTATCACCATTAGTAAATAAAATGGCATCTGGTTCACAGGTTTGCAACATATTATAGGCCATATCCCAAGCAATATAATTTCCTGTTCTATCATGCTCATTATAATTGGCAATCAACATTCTTAATGGAATAAAAACAATAAATAATGTTATCATAAAATAAGATGCTTTGAGCTTAATAGATTTTTCTAATAAGGTATCACCTATATAATTAATCGTACTAAAGATTCCTATCGATATCCATATAGAAAATGCCATAAAACTTGCAACATAAGAATAATCTCTCTCTCTTGCCTGCGGATTATCTTGATTCAAATAGAAAATAATTGCAATCCCTGTCATGATAAATAATGTCAGTAATGAAAATGCATCATATTTATTTTTTCTAAAATGAAAATATAGGCCAATGAATCCCATAATTAGCGCTAACGGTAAACCAAATTGTCTCCAATCTACGCCATCTTGCTTAGGAGATGCCCCAAAATCTGAAACAAAAGAGTCTGTGCTTGGACCCTTTCCAGCAAATTGCCATAAAAAATACCTTGTATACATTTTATTGATCTGATAACTCCATAGAAAACTAATCTGTTCAGGAATATTGTGAGTTATGTAGCTATAATTTTGTTTTCTAGAAAATTGAAAATCTGGATATTCAGGGCTTCCTACTATAGAAATTTTTGATGGTAAATTGTCAAATTTTCTAGGCAGTAATGACATTGCACCATATTGATCTCGATTTAAATAGGAAGTTGCCTCCACTATTGTCTCCGGATTATTTTCATCAATATTAGGATTCTGACCTGATCGAATAAAGATTGCAAAATAGGTTGAATAGCCAACAATAATTAATAATAAAGATGTGCAAATAAGTGATACAAGCGTCTTTTTATTGATAATGCTACTATATAAGAAATAAAGTATCACTGCTAATAACAATAAAAGTCCTAGAAAACCTATTTGTGATACTATAGTAGGAAATCCTTTAATAATACCATTCTGTATTACAATAAATGTTAACAATGATAAGCCTAGAGTAATTAGTAAACCTTTAATAGAAAATTTTGATGTTGAAAAATATATAATCAATCCTATAAAAGGTATAGTAAGCAAATTTAATAAATGTACTCCTGTTGCTAAACCAATGACATATACAATTCCCATTAAATACATAGCGCTGTGTGGTTTATGTTTATGTTTTGACCAAATCAAGATTAAATACACTACTAATGCTGTCATAAAACCGCTAAATGCATATACTTCAGTCTCTACAGCATTAAACCAATGACTATGTGTAAAAGCAAAGGTTAATGATGCTGTTAATGAAGACCACATTTTAAAGTGCTTTGCATTATCTCTACTATCCAACCTATCTATAAATTCATTGCAAATAAAAAATAGCAAACTAATAGTAGCAGCACTAATGAGTGGAGAAAATATATTCATACGGAAAGCGATATCCGCACTAATTGGGATCAATGTGAATAATTTACCAATCAATAGAAATAGTGGACTACCTGGTGGATGAGGAATACCCAGTATATGAGATGTGGCAATAAACTCTCCAGTATCCCAAAAAGAAACAGTAGGTGCCATTGTTGAAAAATAAATAGCAAAAGTAAGCAGAAATAGAATTCCAGCTATTAGATTTTCTAATTTTTTACTATACGTTGTAAAAAAACTCAATTTACTTTTCAGACTCTTCTTTGGTCTCTTCTTTTGAATCAGTAGAAGCTTCTTCTGCAGGTTTTGCATCTTCAGTCTTTTCAACTTCTATGTAATTCATTTTTAATTCTGATAATACTTTATCTAAGTACTCTTTTTCTTCATCAGTAAGGCTTGCATGCATTCTATTATTGATCATATCTAGCATATCAATCTGAATAGATGCCTGCGTTAAGTCTATTGATGTCTCATTAGTCATAGGATTTTGTATTTTTCCTAAAGCAATCCAGACACCATATACTGATTGAGAAATCAGTGAGTCAAAAAGTTGTTTCTCAGTATAAGGTTTTGTTGTCATTTTTTTCCTCTAATTAACAGTTGTTTTTAAAAATAGTTTTAAATACTCATTATCAAATCTCTCTTTAATCAAAGCATTGATTGGAGACTCTAAATTTGCATCATTATCAATAATATCAAAAGCTTTCATTCTAGCATCTCTAATAATTGGTCCATCAGTTGTTAGGTCAGCAATTCTAAATTTAATAAAGCCACTTTGTCTTTGGCCAAAGAATTCTCCTGGACCTCTTAACTTTAAGTCTTCATCAGCTATCTCAAAACCATTTCTACTTTTAGTCAATATGTTTAGTCGTTGTTTCGTATTAGGAGACTCGCTATCACTACATAGTATACAATAACTTGTTAATTCTCCTCTACCTACTCTTCCTCGCAATTGATGTAATTGACTTAGACCAAAACGCTCACAATTATTAATTAATATAACAGATGCATTTGGATTATCAATACCAACTTCTACAACTGTAGTAGAAACTAGAACATCAATTTCATGACTCATGAATTGTTGCATTACTTCATTTTTCTTATCAGCATCTAATTTTCCATGCATTAATGCAACATTTAAGTCAGGAAAAATGTTTTGCTTCAATATTTCATAAGATTCAGATGCTGCATCAAGATCTTGCTTTTCAGTTTCTTCAATTAGAGGATATACAACGATTGCTTGCCCTCCTATTCCTATTTTTTCACGAATAAAATTATAAGCAGTATCTAAATTATTTTTTTCAATATAAGAAGTGAAAATATCGGGTCTATTTTTTGGTAATTCATCGATAAGAGATAAATCCATATCTCCGTTGTATGTTATTGCCAGCGTTCTTGGAATAGGGGTTGCAGTCATTGCCATTAAATTAGGTACGCTAGATTTTTTTAAGAGCAGTTGTCTTTGATTAACTCCAAATCTATGTTGTTCATCTATAATTGATAATCCCAAATTCTTAAAGATAACATCTTTCTGGAATAATGCATGTGTACCAACAACAATCTTTGATTTACCTTGTTTAATTGATTCTAAGATTTCTTTTTTTTGTTTGCTTTTCAAGCTACCAACCAATAATGAACATTCAATTCCAAGTTTTTCATACTCTGTTTTAAAGTTTCTGTATAATTGTTTTGCTAATAAATCAGTAGGTGCCATTATTGCAACCTGATAACCATTTTCGACGACAACAGAAGATGCTAGAATTGAGACAATTGTTTTTCCACAACCAACATCTCCTTGTATCATGCGATTCATAGGATTTTCTGATAAAAAGTCATCAATAATTTCTCTAAGAACTTGTTTCTGACTATTGGTTAGTTCAAAACTTAAGTTTTTTAATATCTGATTATAATTTTTTGTTTTAAAACTGATAGGTTCCGAACGATTCTCTTTTATTTTATTTTTTCGTAATGCCAAAAGAATTTGCAAGAAAAAATGTTCATCAAACTTAAGCCTATGAATTGATTCGTTGAGCTTATCAACTTTCTTTGTAAAATGAATATTCCTCAATGCAGAGTCTAAAGAACAAATTTTAAAATCATCTTGCTGTTCTTCTGTAAAATGATCCTCAATACTATTAACAGAGTCTAGTGCAAGACGTATAATCTTTCTTAAGTTTCGATTATCAAGACCAGATTTCTTTAAATCTTCTGTCAAAGGATAAACTGGAATAACAAATCCAGTACTAAGGGATATCTCATTTGCATTTAATTTATCATATTCAGGATGTACAATCTGTAAATTTCCTTTATAATCAGCAACTTTGCCATGCACAGCTAGTAAATCTCCCTCTTTTAAAGATTGATATATATAGTCTGATCCATTGAACCACATTAATCGAATAGACCCAGTATGATCTGCAAGCGTAGCAGTTAAAAAATTGCCACGTTTCATTTTCCTTAAGTTGACTGACTTTACTCTTCCTATGATATTCACTTCATTATCTATTTTAATATCACCGATGACCTGAAGCGATGTTCTATCTAGATATTTTCTTGGGAAATAATATAATAAATCCTTTATTGTAAGAATATCAAGAGACTCTAAAACTTTAGCTCTTCTTGGGCCAACACCCTTAATATATTGAATAGGAGTTTCTAATAAATTAGAAGGATTATTGAATTCCATAAATGGACATTACTTCCATTCTTTTCTATAGGTATAGGTAATAAGTTCTGAGCTATCAGGCTGAATTTCTAGTGGGAAATAAATAGTAGATGCATCTTCTTTTATATACATGCTTGAAGATTCTTTAATAACCCAATTTCCAAAAATCTTCTCAATTGCTTTAACTTTTATAGATGCATTAGAAGTGTTAATGATTTGAATTGATATAGTTGATTCTTCGCTATTATTTTGACGATCAAAATTTAGAATTCGACGTTTACCTATGATATCAAATGCTTTTCCTGCGTCTAATACAGCACTACCGCCTTTATATAATGCGGATAAATTATTCTTGCCAATAAAAGATAAAGCGCCATCTATATCTTTTTCATAAAGATATATAACACCAGAAGGTAATGGTAGCTCTAGATTATTTTCTTTAGAATTTTCAAATGAAATTTCAATACTTAATGGTTCATCTTTTTGATCTTGTTCAGCATTTTCAAATATATATTTTTTCTCATAATCTATGGATAATTCATCTAGCAAAGGAAACTGGATAGTCTCTAAAGCTTTTAAATTCAAGTTGCTACCCAAATTAAAAATATAAAAATCTCCTAATGTATCTGTTTTGTCGGACATCCCTCCTCTAGAAGCAACCATGCCCATATTTTGAGATCTTTTATTATTGCCTATAGGAACTAAACCTTCTACAACTTTTATATCAACCCCTAAAAGGTTCATATTGGAATTATTTACTACTTCAGCACTAATACTTAAGGCTGCAGTAGCCTCCGAGTTACTTAGTTGTAATTTATAGATAGGTTTCCAGCTAAATCCTGAAGTTAAATAGGTCAATTCTGCTGTAATATTATCTAGCCCTTCAGAAAAAATTTCCCATGAAATCTGTGGAGTAAATTTATTTTGAACTTGTGATGACTTGAGCGCAATATATTCAACCCTAGATCGTTGAAAAATAAGAAGTCCTTTATTTGTATTAATAGAAACAGAAGAAGAGTTAATATCCAATAAAGCTCCTTGAACTGCTGAATCATTTATTGGCTTAACCTCTGCTAATGATCCGATATTTTTTTTCAGATAAGCATCCGTAGAATAAAAGTTTTTATTTAGTGTTTGCGATTTTACTTCTACGCCTTCAATGTTTAAAAAAGGTGAATCAAGTATGATATTTGGAGAAAGATTGTTAAAAGATGTAATATTTTTTCCATCATTCAAGTTCCAAAAAATTGGTTCTTCTATGATAGCAAAACTATCTTTATATATAGTTAAAGTCCTATTATTCTCGACTGATTCTACTTCTTGAGAAAAAAGAATATTTATTGCAAATAATGCTATTAATAATTTTTTCATTTTAACATCTCAATATTGGCAATTATTCTTTCTCTTTCAATAATAAAATCATCTAATTTACTTTTTTCATGATTTACAATTTTTTCAGGTGCTTTGTCTGTAAATGCCTTATTGTTTAGTTTTGTTTCAATCTCTTTTATAAAACCATCGATCTCTTGTAATCTTTTATCCAGTTTCAAGATTTCTTCTTCTGGATTGACTAGGTCTCCTAATGGAACATATACAACACAACTTTTACATATACCAACTGCAGATTGGTCAGGTTTATCTAGATTCATTTCAATATTAAGGCTTTCTAGATTTGTTAAAGACATAATCATGCTCTTTAAGTCATCAAACAATGATTTATCCGAAGAATTTTTAATGGATATCAATGCATCAATCTTCTTTGTAGGAGCAACATTCAGTTCTGATCTAATCGTACGAATAGCAACAACAATTTCTTTTAGAGATGTAACTCTCTCTTCGTTATATGGAAAACCCTCTGCTCCCATTTTTGGCCAAGAGGACACGATGATGTCTTTGTCATCTTCATTTTTTAAGTAACTCCAAATTTCTTCAGTAATAAATGGTGAAATAGGATGCAGTATTAATAAAATTTTCTTTAGTATATCTCTTGCAACAAGGAACGCATTATTTTTTTCTAATTGATTTGAGCTATTAAATTTAATTTTAGCAATCTCAATATACCAATTACAGAATTCATTCCATGTAAAATCATAAATTACCTTTATTGCTTCATTAAATTGGTAATTGCTATAATGCATATTCACTTTCTCAAGGGTGGTATCTAATTTTGATAGTATCCATTTATCATAATTATCTAATGAATCTTGATCTATTGTTTCGTTAAAATCATCATCATGATTAATCATAATAAATCTGCTAGCGTTCCAAATCTTATTCATAAAATTTCTACCTATTTCTAAGCTATTTTCAGAGAAATAGACATCTGACCCTTGAGGAGACATTAACATAATTGAAAATCTAGTAGCATCAGTTCCATATTTTTCAAATAATTCTATAGGATCTGGTGAATTCCCAAGTGATTTGCTCAATTTTCTTCCCGTACTGTCTCGTAAAATGCTCGTAAAATAAACATCTTTAAATGGAATCTCATCTAAGAATTCTATCCCAGAAATAATCATTCGTGCTACCCAAAAGAATATGATATCTGGACCAGTAACTAATATATCTGTTGGATAATATTGTTTTACCAATTTTTCATTATCAGGCCAACCATGAACTCCAAATGGCCATAACCATGAACTAAACCAAGTATCTAAAACATCCTCGTCTTGCTCCCAGTTTTCAATATCTTCTGGTGGAGATATGGATACATACCAATTTTCTTGTTTACTATGGTCCGATCCTTTTTTATACCATACTGGAATACGATGTCCCCAATATAGTTGACGACTAATACACCAATCTTGAATATTATCCATCCAATGATCATATGTTTTTACCCAATGATTTGGATAAAATTTTATTTCACCTGACTTAACAACTTCTGTGGCAGGTTTTGCCAATTCTTTCATCTTCAAAAACCACTGATTTGATAGGTAATATTCTATTGGAACATCACCTCGTTCAGAATAGCCGACTTTATGAAGATAATCTTCTTCTTTTAATAATGAACCCTCTTTCTCTAAATCCTTTATAATATGCTTTCTAGCTTTTTCGCGAGTAAGGCTAACATACTTATCAGGAGCATTAGAATTGATTGATCCATCGGGATTCATGATATTTAACATATCAAGAGAATGGGACATACCAACATTATAATCATTTGGATCATGTGCTGGTGTTATCTTAACGCAACCAGTACCAAATTCAGGATCAACCATCTCATCAGCAATAATTGGAATAGTCTTATTGACAAGAGGTAGTACTGCATTCTTACCAATTAAGTCTTTAAATCGTTTATCTGAAGGATTCACTGCTATAGCAGCATCACCAAGCATTGTTTCTGGTCTAGTAGTAGCAATCTCAACAAATGAATCAGAATCCTCAATTGGATACTTTATATACCATAATTTTCCTTGAACTTCTTTGAATATAACTTCTTCATCACTTAAAGCAGTTTGAGACTTTGGACACCAGTTTACTAGTCTTGTTCCTTTGTGAATGAGTCCTTTATCATACAATTTTACAAATGATTCTAATACTGCATTAGAATATTCTTCATCCATAGTAAAGGCTAGCTTATCCCAATCACATGAAAGACCTAATTTTTGTTGTTGCTCAAGAATAATTCCGCCATATTTTTCTTTCCATTCCCATGCATGTTTTAAAAAATCTTCTCTTGAGATATCTTTTTTATCAATGCCTTTTTCTTGAAGCATTTTTGCTACTTTTGATTCAGTTGCAATAGACGCATGATCGGTACCAGGTACCCAACAAGCATTCTTCCCTTCCATTCTTGCTTTTCGTATTAAGATATCTTGTATTGTGTTATTTAATACATGCCCCATTGTTAATTTTCCAGTCACATTGGGTGGAGGAATAACAATAGTGTAATTATTATCAGAAGGTTGACTAGAGAAATAGTCTTTTTCTAACCAATATTTATACCATCTATCTTCTAAATTGGAAGGAGAATATTTTTTGTCTAATAATTTCATTTTAAATAATCTTTTAAAGTTTGGATTAAATCATTTACTTCATTTTCTGTCTTTGCTTCAGCAAAAATTCTTATTATTGGTTCAGTATTAGACTTTCTAATATGAATCCACTTATCGGACCAACTAAATTTAATTCCATCCTCTGTATTAATTTCGTCACAATCGAATAGAGTAGCAAGACTATCAAAATTGATTGAATTATCTATGTTGATTTTATCTTTGATAAATATATATGAAGGAATTTCAGAAATAATTTCGTTAAGAGATTTGTTATCTCTTGATAAAAGATTCAATATCATTGCAATAGCAACTAAAGAATCTCTGCCTAGATGTACTTCTTTTAGAATCACCCCTCCATTTCCTTCTCCTCCAATTAAAATATTTAACTCTTTCATCTTCTCAACAACATGAGCTTCACCAATTTTAGTTCTAATTGAACCTGATGATATATCATCAATCATTCGCGATGTAGACAAATTTGTTACTATCATACTGTCTTGATAGTTAATAAAATTTTTAAATGATAGGGCTAAAGTATACTCTTCTCCAATAGCATAACCCTTATTAGAAACAATAGAAAGTCTGTCTCCATCTGGGTCAGTAGCAAATCCAATATCTGCTCCAACTTCTAATACCTTTTCTTCTAAATTATTTAAATTTTCTGCAAGAGGTTCAGCCACTCTAGTGAAATTACCGTCTCCATTACAATTAATTGTTGTTACATGACACCCCAAATCTTTACATAGTTTTGGTAAGATAGTAGATCCTGCTCCATTTACTGCATCTACTACTACTTTAAACTTCTTAGAAGCAATACTTTTAGAATCAATACATGTTGCATCAATTACTTTTGCAATATGTTCTGCGTTGGCAGAGTCATATTTTGATATTGTGCCTGTCTCTTCTGATTGATCTAAATGAATCTTATTGTCGACAGATGCAAATAATTCATTGCATTGATTTGGAGATAAAAAGGTTCCATCTTTTTGAAGGAATTTTAATCCATTGTATTCAGATGGATTATGACTAGCTGTAATTACAATTCCCCCATCATATTTATCTTTTTCTGTCATTAACTGCATAGTAGGTGTTGTTGCAAGGTCACAATTATCAACATTAACTCCATAATTAGTTAAAGCATTAACAACCCATTGTGCAATATCCTTACCTGAAGACCTACCATCTCTTCCGATAACACATGATGTAATATTTTGATTAGAAATAAACGAGGCAACATATTGATCAATCATTTCTGGACTGAAATCATCTTTTACAATACCTCTGAGTCCTGATGCACTTCTTAT
>Ga0208522_1002306_pt1 | contig 11531 bp, 19 predicted proteins | sample ETNtaG_25_FD_185763 | JGI IMG/M metagenome (GOLD analysis project Ga0208522, IMG submission 185763) | Marine microbial and viral communities from oxygen minimum zone, Eastern Pacific Ocean - ETNP201302SV86 (SPAdes) (version 2) | ecosystem: Environmental > Aquatic > Marine > Oceanic ... | reverse complement strand
TTGAATTACAATGCCAGTAGCAATATTACCTGATATCAGCGAACAGATGTGTATTGGTTGCGCACTTTGTGTGGAAATTTGTACAACTTTGGGACCTGATGTTCTACGAGTAAAACCAGTAGAAGGTTGGAAACGTGGTAAAGCATTTGTATTTTATCCAGAAAGATGCATCTCTGATGGTGCATGTATTGGAGTTTGCCCAACAAAGGCAATCTTTTGGATGAGACCAATGGACTTTACTGTAGGTCAGCCAGTAGCACTTTACAGAAACTCAGTTTTCGTAAAAGGCTGGACTGAACTAATAGACTAAAACCAATCTCTAATTTCTTTTTCTTCTTTTCTTTAAGTTTACTTTAAAATTTTATGTTTTAATCCCTAGTCTTATATTGATAAAATAGGTATCTTGCGTATGACAATTTATGGTGATGTTTGGAGAAAGGTGCACGGAACAGTTACAGGTAAGCCTGATAATTTTTCATGGATATTAGAAGGAAAACTTGCAGGAAGTGCAATACCAACATCTTTTGATGAGGTTCAGTGGGTTATGGGGCAAGGCATCAAATCAATTGTTACTGTTAGGGAAGAACCTCTTGACGAAAGCTGGACAAAAGATGTCAAGTATATTCACGTTACATCGAATGATATGGGCGTTCCTGACTTTAACGATCTTGTTGGGGCTGTTGATTTTATTCATAGAAGGATAACTTATGACAACGAACCTGTTTTGGTGCACTGTCTTGCTGGTCTGGGAAGAACCGGGACAATACTTGCCTGTTATCTTGTAAAATATCAAAACCTATCTGCGGATGAGGCCACACAAAAGGTACGTGAAGAAAGACCTGGCTCAATTCAATCATACCCACAAGAAGAGATAATTTTTCGATTTGAAAAGTCTCTTAACCGATAATTATTCCGGAACTGATTCTGTTACAAGTTTTCCATTTTCAATTTTAATATGAAGGAATTTGTTATCTTTGAAAACCAACGTAATTCCACCGTCTTTATCTGGGTCTTGCACTTCGGTAAGATCAGCCATTCTTATTGCATCAAACTTTGTCATATTATCACTCCGGGATTGAAATAGTAGATAATTTACCATCCACTATTTTTACAAACAAAAATCTGTTATCTTTGAAAATTAAGGTAATTCCACCTTCTTTATCTGGTTCTTCTACTTCCAAAAGTGGTTGCCCTAACAACCCATCATATTTTGTCATAATAATTTTTTCAAATCCTTACTTATATCCTAATTGATATCAATCTCAATTTCTTTTGAGTGTAATTTTATTTTTTCTCCATCAGTATATTGATGCTTATTCCATGAAGCAAAAACTTCTGCGCTAATCTTATGTTTTCCCTTACCCAGATCAGAGCCACTTAAAATTATCGGCTCATCAAAATCAAATAATTCTTTTTGAACATCTTCTTCTGTCAGTTTTATATACGGCTCAAAATTTTTTGCAACCTGAACCCAAATTCTCTTCTCTTTCATAGGGTTAACAAGTTTAGGATTTCTAGTCCAAAATATTGATGCCTTTCGGTAAGTGTCGATCGGTTTACTAACATCATGTTTTCTTAATCCTCCAGAATTTAGCTTTATACCATATTTTAGTTTGAATTGATTATCATTGTTATTCCATGCATCAGTCCAATTTTTCTCATTAAACGAATTACGTATATCCCCACTTAATGAAAATTTCACATTTATTGTGATATTATCATTTATTGCATATGCATCTTTGTCTTTGATTATATCCAAGCTTGAAATTGTACTAGTCATTAGCGTCATCTGATAATGATTTATATCCACAATAAGTTCCTTTTCGGTGCATGGATGTTCAGTTAGAGAATTTAGCCAAAGATAAAGTAAGGTTATCTGTGAAAGATGGGGATATTGGCATTTTGTATCTGATCCAACATGAATTGCTTAAAAACTCCAACCCTGATTTTGCCGGCGTCATTACCAGACACCCTCTCACAAGCGAATTATGGATGCGTGTTGATTCCAAAAGTCCTCTCAAAGATATCTCAAAAGCAACAAGCTCTGCAATTACTGTAGCTGCTGATTTAAAAAAAATGTTAACCTCTGAGATAAAGGTAAAGTAGATTGGAATTCTGTTCTACTTGTAAGTCACTCCTGAAAAAAAAAAATAATGCTTTAGTTTGTGCAAAATGTGGAAATATTAAGAAAATTAAAAAACCCATAAAAGAAAAAACGGGAAAATCAGATCCTGGTTTTTTAGTTATGGGAGAATCTGATATGAAAAAAGACCAAGGATTAAAATCAACTATCAAGATTGATTGTGAGAAATGTCACAACCAAGAAGGTGTTTGGTGGAGTTTACAAACTCGTAGCGCTGATGAACCCGAAACGCGGTTTTATAGATGTGTAAAATGTAATCACACATGGCGTGATTACACATAACGTTTAACTTTGACATTGTAATCATTTGATTAAATTGAAATTTTCAGCAAAAACAACTGGCTCTGAAGAATGGAAAGCAGTCATTTCTGCGGTATCAACCTTGGTTGAAGAAGCAACATTTGAAGCAACTATAGAGGGCATTTCATTTAGAGGAATGGATCCTTCTCATGTTGCATTAATAGATATTTCTTGGCCCAATTCCGCATTTGAAAAATATGACTGTGATGGTGACATCAAATTCGGTGTCCGTATTGATGAATTTTCTAAACTAATCAAACGAGCTGAAAAAAGTGATAGTATTGAAATCAATATTTCTGAAGATAACATGCTTCATGTATCTATTGGTAAAAACAAAAAATACAAAATGAGATTAATCGAAAGCTCAGCATCTGAAACACCACTTCCAAAAATCCCTTATGATTCAAAAATTGGTTTATCTTCATCTACATTTGTGAAAATATTGGGTGACATCGAAGTGGTTTCGGATTATTTGTCAGTAAAAGCAACTACTAACACAGTAGAATTTTCTGGAAAAGGAGATACGGGTGAAGCCAGTGAAAAATTTGAAAAAGATATGCAAGGATTGGAGGAGATAACAGTAAGCCAAGAAAGTACAGGAACATACAGCCTTGAATATCTAAATCCCATTGTAAAAGCAATGGGAGGCACAACTGGTTCCATTAGCCTTGAATTTTCTACCTCAAAACCACTTCGTATAGAATTCAAAGTAGCAAATATTGGAAGAATTCACTTCTATTTGGCACCACGTGTTGAAAGTTAAAGAATTTATGGATTAACTAAAACAGGTATACTGACTTGAAACTAGTGTTAAAATTTGGTGGATCATCAATTTCATCTCCTAATGATATTAGAGACGTTGCAAAATCTGTAATCTCATTTGCTAAAAATAATCAGATTGTAGTGGTTTGTTCAGCTGTAGGCGGTGTTACTGATGATCTTATTCTAATGTCAAAAATGATTGAACAGAGAAAGAAAAATGATATTGTTAAAACATTAGATAAGATAATAAAAAAACATAAACAGCTAGCTAACCAAACTATCAAAAACTCTAAAATCAAAAAACAATTGCTGGGAAAACTTGATGTAGATGTTTCAGAATTACTAGAGCTAGTTAACGGTCTTACATTATTAAAGGAGGTTTCACCTCGCTCATTAGATTATTTAGTTTCTTTTGGAGAACGACTCTCAGACGATTTGGTATCATACGCTTTACAGGATCTTAAGAAAAAATCTACTGCGTTGAATGGTAAAGAAGTTGGTATCATAACTGATTCTAATTTTGGAGAATCTAGACCATTAATGGACACAACCAGAATTCGTATTTCCAAGACACTTGGCTCCTTATTATCAAAAAAAATAATACCCGTTGTAGGCGGGTTTGCAGGTGCAGATCAACATGGTAATATAACCACATTCGGTAGAGGTGGCTCAGATTATACTGCAACAATAATTGCTTCTTGCATAAATGCGGATGAAGTATGGTTAATGAGTGATGTTGCTGGCTTAATGACAGCCGATCCTAAACTTGTAAAAAACGCCAAACTGCTCAAAGAGGTTTCATATTCAGAAGCAATAGAAATGGCACAATTTGGTGCAAAACAAATTCATCCCAGAACATTCGAGCCAATACTAACTAAAAAAATTCCAATGCGAATTCGAAGTACTTTTGACATAAAAAATACTGGTACAATTGTGACGGCAACACCTTCTGCCGGAACTAAAAAAACTGTCAAATGTGTTTCTGCAATTAGAAATATTGGTCTAATGGATCTAAGCGGAGGGATACTTTTTGCTGCACCAGGCTCAGCAGCCAAAATATTCACAATTCTAGCAGAGAAAAACATTAACGTTTTAATGGTTTCTTCTAATCCATCTGAATCAAGTATTTCAATAATTGTTAAAAAATTAGATCTTGAAAGGGCTTCTAATGCACTAGAAATGAATCTACTCGGGAAGTTGGTTAAAAAAATTGAAACAACCCCAAACGTTTCAATTGTAGCTATGATTGGCTCAGGTATGAGAGGCACCGTAGGTATAGCCTCCAAAATATTTACTGCTGCTCAAAAAAGAAATGTCAACGTAATGATGATAGCACAGGGCTCCTCCGAACTTAATCTTGCGTTTGTTGTTAAGGATTCTGATTGCAAGTCAGTTGTTCAATCACTTCACGAAGAATTCCAGCTAGATAAAATCAACTAGGTTTTGAAAGAGATAAATTAATTATAAAATCATTAAAATCATGACTGGGAAATTATACATAGTTGGTGTAGGCCCAGGCCATCATGACCATATGACCTTTCGAGCAAAGCAGGTTATTGAAGAAAGTGATACGATAGTTGGTTATACAACATATGTGAATTTAGTTGAGAATCTAGTAGACGGGAAGGATGTCTATAGATATGCTATGACTCAAGAAGTTGAAAGGGCACAGCAGTGTATTGACTTAGCTAAGGAAGGTAAAATCGTTTCATTGGTTTCTAGTGGGGATCCTGGCATTTATGGAATGGCGGGATTAATTTATGAAACACTTGCTGAGTCTGGTTGGAACCCTAAAACAGGATTGCATGTAGAGATAGTACCGGGTGTATCTGCCCTAAATTCTTGTGCATCATTAATTGGTTCACCGTTAATGACAGACTTTGCAGTTGTTAGTATGAGTGATCTTCTTGTCCCTTGGGAAATTATTATTAAAAGAGTAGAAGCTGCTGCACAAGGAGATTTTGTCATAGTCATTTACAATCCATCTAGCAAAAAAAGGATACATCAGTTACAGGACACAAGAAAAATTTTGTTGAAACACCGTTCGTTAAATACTCCTGTGGCAATTATCAAGGGCGCATACAGAGAATCTGAATCTATAGTAATTACTGATCTTGAGCATATGGAAGAATATGCAGACAAGTTGGGTATGATTAGCACTGTCATTGTTGGAAACTCTTCAACGTACAACTTTAATGATCTGATGATAAATCCAAGAGGCTACAAATCAAAATACAATCTTCAACCAGAACAAAAGATACAGAATTAATTTAGTAACTATTTTTAATTAAATTAGATAGTTCATTATTCAATGCCAATTTCTCTCTAACTGGAGATATTATTTTGACTAAGGATTCTCCAACAGCCTGTTTTAAGTCACTAGGATGAAGTTTCTTTTGTGAAAAATCATATTCTAAACTTTCAAAACTATCATAACTAACATTACCACCAAATTTTTCAGGTCGATCAATATCTATGGCATTGAACTCATGAAAGACTATATGCTTTGCAATTTCTAGTATGGGGTTATTTTCAGTAATACCTTCCTCACAAAATCCTTTCTTAATTTTAGTTCTAATCTCGTCATCAGAATTGTGAATGAAAACACCAGCATTAGGGTCAGATTTGCTCATCTTTACTACTTCACCACCAGATTTTTCTTCTATGGGTTTGATTAGCCCGGGTAACAGCTTATGGTGAACAGCTACTGGAACTTTCCATTTCAATTTTGGGAAAACGTCTTTAACTAACATGTGAATTTTTCTCTGGTCCATTCCAGCATGTACTATATCCAAATCAAGTGAATGAATATCTGCTGCTTGCATTGCAGGATAGAGAAGTTTTGCGAGATCAATATTTTCAGCATTTTCTGATCTTCCCATTATGGTGAGTGTTCTCGTGGTTCTAGCCAATGACATATGCTTTGCAATTTGTACAAGTTCAGACCAATATTCTTTTTTGGAATCATAAAGGTCAGTTCCTAAAACTATGTTTGCTTCAGGACAGACCAGCTTAAACGCATCTTCATAGTATTTCGAAACTTTTCTAATAGTTTCAAAACTACCTCCCAGCTTTTCATTCAACAAAGTATGCCAATCAGCCAAAAAGACAGTGCAATCAACACCCGCCTTGACAAAGTCATTAATCTTGAAGCCAGTGGTTATCAGACTGCCTAAATGTAAGAACCCAGAAATTTCAATACCGATGTAGTGTTTTGGCTTTGAATTGGTTTTGAAAAGCTCTAATAATTCTTCCTGGGTAACTACTTCTTCCGTAGGAGGTCTTAAGACTAGGTTAACTTTTTCAGCAGCATCCAATTAAATTGGATTTTTTTTGAAAGCCTATAAAGTTTGCAGATTGTGGCTTTGTAACCCTAGATGTCAATAAGTAAGCTTACGACCACCAAATTCTTGAAAATATCACTATGGTTATCTTATACTAATTGTTTCTGTGTTTTTGAAAACATTCTTTACAATAGACAGGTCTGCCTTCTTCTGGTTTGAATGGAACTTCACACTCATTACCACAATCAGAACATGTTGTCTTGTGCATTTCTCTGTCTCTTCGTTCGTCTGACATTTTATCACTCCTACAAATCATCAAAATTTACATATATTAAATGCTGGTATTGTTTTTTACCAAGCACATTAAAATTATGATTCTATTTCTTCTAAGGTCTTTCTTGGTCTTGTACTAAGATAGAATGCGTGACCGCTAATTATAGTACCAGCAAGCCAAATCTTTGTTGCAAAAATCAAATTCCATGGACGCAGAGCGTCTGGATACTCTACCGCAAGTGCATCAATATCTGGCGTAACACCCGTCAAGATTAATTGAGAAGTAATTTCAGCATTCAATATTGTAAAATTCCAAAATACTTCATACAAACAGATTATGGCAAACCCTAGTAACATTAGCTGAAGAAGTGCCATTCTATAAGAACGCAAATTGGTTGTTTTCTTCCAACCAATTCTGGAACAACTATACCAACCTATGATTGTAGAGAAGAAAAGCCAAGTCGATAGATTTGCAAAGTTCTCAAATGGGATTTGTGTCTGTACCAGAACTTCTCCCATCACATATGTACCATTTTCACTCCATTCTTGGGTCATAGAGTAAACACCGAAGATCATTATGGAAGTCATCATTATACCAGATACGTAGAAAACATAGAGAAATACTCTATACTGTCTGTCACGTTCCTGCAGATGCCGTCTTTTCATTTATTGCATAATCGAAATCTATTATAAAAACCTAGAATTTCTTAATGAAACTTATTAAAGAAACAACCATCAGACGTGCTAATGAAAATTCCTATAAATATTCCTGACATTGATAATGAAGAAATACGGACGGTCAGACATGTTTTATCAGAAAAGTCACTTACTTCATCATCGTTTGATGGTGGCATTCATGTTCAACAATTTGAAAAACTAATTTCAAAATTTGTCAAATCAAAGTTTACAATAGCTGTGAATTCTGGAACATCAGCACTACAAGCTTGTCTGCATGCACTTGACATCAAATCAGGTGATGAGGTGCTTGTTCCTTCTTTTACTTTTGTCGCAACTGCAAATTCAGTTAAAGCCGTTGGGGCTAAGCCTGTATTTGTTGATATTCTAAGAGAGAATTATACCATGGATCCTGATGATCTAAGTAAAAAAGTTACAAAACGAACTAAGGCAATCATTCCGGTTCATCTATACGGGCATATTGCGTATATGGAAGAGATTATCGAAGTGGCAAAAAAGAATAATCTCAAAATCATTGAGGATGCTTCACAATCACTTGGCTCAAAATTCAAGCAAAAACACTCAGGAACTTTTTCTAACCTTGGTTGCTTTAGTTTCTATGGAACTAAGGTGATGACGTCTGGGGAAGGAGGAGCCATTGTAACAAATGAAAAAAACCTATGTGAAAAGCTAAAACAGATACGTAACCACGGCCACACAAAAAATAATCTTGTGACTAGGCTAGGGTTGAACCTTCGCCTTTCTGAAATTAATGCTGCGATTGGAAAAATCCAAATGAAAAAATTACCCTCTTTCTTAAAGCAACGAAAGAATAACGCAAAAATTCTTACTAATCTTTTACAAAACTGTGATGTTGTTCTGCCAAAACAACGTAAGCATGAAACACTAAATTGGTATTTGTACACAGTTGCTCATAAAGACAGAAATAAAATAATGAAAAAATTAAACTCTTTAGGAATAGATGCTACTGTTTATTATTCTACCCCAATTCATAAAACACCATATTACCAAACGAAAAAAAATCTAGCCAACACAGAATGGGCATCTTCTCATGTACTTAGTTTACCAGTACACCCAAAAGTAAGAAAAAAAGATTTAGAAAAGATACAGAGTGTACTTAACAGTAGAAGCTGAATTAATAACCATCATTTTGTCGTTGCCTATTAATTTCATTCTTTCTTTGGTATTCCTTCAAAATATCATCTGGTGTTAAACCCAATTCGATTGAAGCTTGAATTAGAAAGTGCCAGATATCTACCAATTCTTCTTGTGCATCAGCCTTGTCAAAAGACACAGGTTTTTTCCACCACTTCCAGTTAGTTGTGCGTTGGAGTTCCACTGCCTCATGAATTATTGCTGTACATAAAGCAGAAACTTTTCCCTCAACGTCCTTCGGATATCTATCAAGATTCATCATTTCCTGATAACTTTTTTGAAGAGAAAAAATTTCATCCAGTTTATCTTCCATAATTAAACAGAGATTATTAACACGTATAACTTTTCAGAAGGAAGTCATTTTTTCATACCGTGCAATTCTTTTTTTAATGTCCAACTTTTTGACTCGTAATAATCCATCAGTTCCATAACCTTCAACAGCAAATGAACCCATTACGTTTCCAAAAACTACAGATTTTTTTATGGATGCAAGATCTGTTTTTTTCTTACTGGTTAGATATCCCATCATAGCACCTGCAAATGAATCTCCAGCACCCGTAGGGTCGACTACATTTTCTAGAGAAACTGCAGCCGAGGAAAAAATTTGATCTTCAAAAAACAACAACGAGCCATGTTCGCCTTTTTTAATTATTACATATTTTGTCCCAAAATCCATAATCTTTTTTGCACATTTGATTAAATTGAATTCCTTAGTTAACAGTCTGGCTTCTTCATCATTAATTACTACAGCATCTACTTGCTTGAACATCTTGATTACTGCTGATCTCTTCGTAGAAATCCAAAAATCAATCGTATCACACATAGAAAATTTGACATTATCAAATTCTTTTATTAGCGCAGTGTTTTGCTCAGGATCATTATTGGCAAGATATACAAATTCAGATTTTTTATATTTGTCAGGAACAGTAGGCTTGAAATTCTTTAACACGTTTAGATCTGTACGAAGCGTTTTTCTAGAGCTTAAAGTCTTATCATAAACACCAGAATACCGAAATGTTTTTCCATCTTTTATAGAAAGCCCCTTTAAATCAAGTCGTTTTGATAAAATTTTGTGATATTTTTCTGGAAAGTCTTTTCCTATCACGGCAATAAGTCCTGGCTTAACAAAAAAACTAGCTGAGATGCTAGCAAAAGTGGCGGCTCCTCCTAACACATTTTTTAAAACTTTGGTTGGGGTTCTTATAGTGTCAAAAGCTACAGAACCGAACACTGTTAGCATTATTCCTGAAATTGGTGTTTCGTATAAATCCCTTTCACATACCCAATAATGTTTAAAATTTTTGATACTTTCTTTAAGCTACTTAGATCTAACATAATAAATGAAAAATAATTACTATAATACTATTGGCAAAAATAAAATTAAGAATCGGCAAAGATGAAATTGAAATAGATTCAAGAGATTTTTATGTGGACAACCAAACTATAGGGAAAGTTATTGAAGACATTGCCTTACACCTTCATGAATGTAGAGGAAAAACAACTTCAAACGACCACTTAGATCAAACTAGTAGGGGTGAAAATGACACTCTAAGTTCTCTTGAAGATGTAGAGGTTTATGAGCCTGAGTTTTCCGAACCAGTTTCTATCCAATTAAATGAATTACGAGAAAAACTTCTTGTTTTATCAAAAAGCTCATTTTTTGATCAGCCCAGAACAGTATCTGAAACTGTGAGTGAATTAAGAGAACACGGTTGGATTGCCAGTTTATTAGATGTATCAAAAACCCTTGCTAAGATGGCATTTAATAAGGAACTTTTAAAAAATAAGCAAGACGACAGAAGTTTTTACTTTATGAAGGAAGCATTACTAGTAAACTAAACTATTTCTTGGTATTCGAACAATCTTGTATTAATCAGAGGTTGTTATCCGAAGCATTTTTGCTTCTTCTAAAGGACAATCATTATTATCCCTTGCAAGATTGACAATTTTATCTGCTATTTCTAACCCTTCTGTAACTTCAGCAAATACAGTATATTGTTTATCAAGGAATGTGCTATCAGAAGTTACAATAAAAAATTGGGAGCCTGCACTGTCTGGGTCAGATGCTCGTGCCATTGAGACAATTCCACGAAGATGAGACCTAGAACTAAATTCAGCCTTCAGATTATAACCAGGACCACCTTGTCCCCACATACTTTTGTTAGATTCCTTAGTGTTAGGATCTCCTCCCTGAATCATGAATCCTGGTATAACTCTATGGAACAGCGTTCCATCATAAAACTTAGATTTGGTTAACGTTATGAAATTTCTAACTGTTTCCGGAGCGGTTTCAGGCAATAATTTAATTGTTATATTACCAAAATTTGTTTCTATAACAGCCTCAACCATTTTTTATATCCTTTTATTTTATCATAAGAATCTTTTGGGCTTATAACAAATGATGTTTCAATCAAAGTTTTTATTTTTTTCCTCATGAATCTTCTATAATAAAAAATTATCCGAGACTTAATTTTAGAAACTAGTCTTATATAGATCAATAAAAAACCATTTCTGTGAATCATCCAAATCAAAGCACAGAGATTAAGGAATCAATCATTTCTTTTCTTCACAAAGGCATTCAAGACAAACAGGATATTTATACAAAAGTTGTAGATGAGTTAGGAGTTCCAAGACCTACAGTAAGACGTGTTGCCCGGGATCTGAGAAATGAACTGCTTGCGCAAATTAATATTTTACAATCGGAAACCCATTCATCTATCCCATCGTCAAAAACAGAAGAATAGTTGTATTTGGGCTAATTTTTCTCTTTTATACAGTTTAAAAATTATCATTACTGTTTATATTTATCAGATTTTTTTAATTCATATGGTCTTTTACAATCATTTAGCCACATTAGTCTGTGGTGTCTTTTCAGGGGTTTTGGTTCTACTTTGGTATCTATTTCACAATGTAATTTT
>Ga0208522_1002300_pt1 | contig 11546 bp, 9 predicted proteins | sample ETNtaG_25_FD_185763 | JGI IMG/M metagenome (GOLD analysis project Ga0208522, IMG submission 185763) | Marine microbial and viral communities from oxygen minimum zone, Eastern Pacific Ocean - ETNP201302SV86 (SPAdes) (version 2) | ecosystem: Environmental > Aquatic > Marine > Oceanic ... | reverse complement strand
TTAGAGAACATGCCTCGAAGCTTTTTAAACATGAAGAGTGTATTCCTGTTTCTGTGTTAACGCGTATTTGCAAAGGTGAGATGGCGACGCTTTAACGTGAAGTCGATATTTATTCGCACACTTTAACAATGGGGGCAATTTTGGGCAAGTAATGCTGCAACTTAGAGCCAAAATAACTACTTTATTGAAGAGCGAAGTTAGTACTTACCCTATAAAGCGATACCGCATACGCGTTTATCCATTGGTTACTACGTTAGACCCACATAGTGACCGCATAGAAAACAGAAGGTTCAAAACACATAGAGGTTTAGCGCGCTTATTCATTGTTAATTTGCTCGCGTTTATAAATGATATTGTCGTTACCTCTATACACACCGTAGGTTAACGTAGCACTTGGTGGGTTATCAGCCTGCCCGTCACCGTCCCAGTCCCACAATAGCCATGCATCTGGCGTATAAGTTACCGGGTAATTCCCTGCCCCATTAGGTGATGACACGCGCATTCCCGTACCCACCTCATAGGCGCCCTCGCTGAGGTTGCCGTTTTCTGACGATACCAGCTCACCTGAATTGTCATTGATGTTATCGTGTTCAAAGCCTGTGCAGCTGTCATAGCTGTTTATACGCCAGTTATTCCCATCCCAATATTGGGTACGCATAGGTAGCAACAATGCTTCATCAGCACCGCCATAATTGTTGATAAGCGTTGCTCTGCCGTAGGCGAAACTTACCGCTCCGCCAATATCAGCCACGCAGGTACCTGAGCACGTTAACCCGTTAAAATTGGCACCGTCGAGTTGACTGCTCTGGGCGACTAAAACGATGTTGGCATCTAAATAAGCGCCGTCTAGTGTTGCGCCGCTCAGCCGGCTAAACGCAATATCTGAATCTGCATAGCTAATTTGCCCAGCGCTCGCGTTTTGCGGCCATGTGATAGGACTGGTGTTTGCTAACCGGTTCAATAGACTGCCTAAATGCTCCACCTGCAAACTTAAATTCGTCAGTTTGTCGAAGCCATCATAATAATTCACCGTGCGACTACCGTTATGGTTAAGCGCATTAAGCGAAAAACTCACATCAGCGAGTGGCTGGTCAAAATAGGTGAAAGCACCACTAGCCGTGCACGCCGCATCTACTGAGCCTGAAAGCGCAAAATTAGAAGGCGCAAAACGCCCCACGTTGTTAACTTGGCCTAATACGGTTGTGTCTGTGAGATAGGTGCTTTGTGCGTTAATCGAAATGGTGCCAACTTCGTCGTAATTAAGGCTAACATTCACCTTCCCTTCGTCATCAAACAGCACCCTTGATGTGCTTAACGCGCCCGTTGTGCCGCCCGCAGGCAGGCGTTGCTGCGGCGCTAAGGTTACCGTGCCTGTGAAATGCTCTGCGGTATTGTTATTGGCCAAGTCGTCAAAGTTGTCGGGAACACCATCGTTGTTGCTGTCTTCACCGTCAACCCACTGTACTGTGCGCAACCCAACCACAAAGTCTTCGCCGGTACGTGTAAGCAAGGTGCCATTGGCACTGTTAGCATACCCGTTGAGGTTTGTACTTGTTCCGCTGTCATCAAGAATGTCCATCGCAAAACCAAAGGGGCGCACTTTGAAAATATTAGACGACCCTGAAATCCCGGTTCTGTCAGTGATGGTACCTGATAACGATAGTTCACCCGCGTCTGGATACTGCACTGAAAACTCAGCGCGAGAGTTCCCATCGAACTGAAGCGCAACGGTTTCTGGCGTTAGTCCAAGCTCGTACGTATTGTTATTATTAGACAACGCTAGCTTGTTCGAGCAGTTGCTAGAGCTTGAACAGCTATAGTTCAGGTCGACATCGACGATTTTGTTTTTTAAAAATTCTGAATTACCGCAGGCCTCGACAGCATAGGTCTTACTATTAAAGCCTTGATCTGATGGTTTGCCCGATAGCTGGGTTACAATAGTGGTGTTGTTGTCTGTGAGGTTTTTAAATACTAAACCGTCGTCTTCAAAATTAATTTTGCAGCCTTCGATACCGACATCTTTTCCGCCAATGAAACAGCGTAGTTGGGACGATGGCGTTTCACCTAACGTTGCGAGTTTTGTATCGTTCCCTTTCAAGCTGTCTAATGCTAACGAAATTTGCCCTGTAAACGAGACGACATCGCTTCCGCTCCACTCAAAATTATTGCTATTTTGAGGAGATAGACTAACCGTAGACGGCTGAGAGTAAATGAGGTCGCAATTTACATCTGCACAGGCTTTAAGCGTGATCTCTTTCGCCGCACAACTACTGCCTTTGTTATCCGCTAGTTCGTAGCGATAGTGATTTAGTACTTCGATTACCTCGCGTCCGCATATACCCGGTATATTGTTCGGTACACTGTTTGCAGTTACCCTTAAAGGTGCAGGGAAACTTGCCGTTGTTGAAGAAACAGACTCAATGCCCCCTCCCGCATTGAAACGACCAATGAGGGTTTCATCACCAACATTAGCAAATGTCACCGTTCCTTTAGCAATCACTAACGCTCTGGGGTTTGAGCCATCAATAACCACGTCACCGTCTACATAAATCGCTAAATAAGCACCATCGGCAACGGTGACATTAGCATTGGCCATAACGAAACGTGTTGGCTGGCCTGCTGGATTAGTGCCCGGGTCGGAAACGTAAATTCGTGTGGGTGCGACAACGTTATAATTTCCCGCGGCCATCAGCACATTCTGCCGATTAAAGTAGTAATCGCCGGCCAAATTACCCGCAGCTATTTCTGGGCCGCTATCGTCAATCGTGATGGTCGGTATGGCTCTAGATTGTGACTCGGTGAGTGAGTCTGTGTTATTTACGGTACAGTCGACACCTGGCTCTCCACATTTAGGGTAATCCGCTGTGCCCGGTGTACCTCCAGGTATTAATTGTGTTGCACTAAGCACGCCGCTGTTTTCATCAATAATGCGGCTATTGGCCGGAAGGTTTATAGGCGCACCGCCAAATGCAGCCACTGCTCCCGGGAACGCCACATCGCAGCTTGGCACTTCACCACTAAATACAAACTCTGACGTCATCGCCAGAATACTGGCGTCTTCTTCCGTGTGATTTCGTTCAGAATCTAGGCTTCTGTCTTCATCTACACGAAGACCCAATCTATTTTTATTCACTTTACAACTGCGTAGCCAACCGCCATCTGCCCCATTGCGGCTAATTTTACTTGCAGCAACTAATGGCGTTTGATCATATTTGTTTTTAAAGTTGTTTTGGAAACAGCCATCGTCCCACCCCTGAATACGCACATCTGCAAAGTCGGCCTCCCAGACCACCTCTACACCGTTGTCATCGAAGAAACTGCGGTCGAACCCTTCTGTAGTGGCCATATAGGCAACCGTTTCGGTGCGCGTTACGGGCTCATAGTCTGTTTCCGATGCTTCAAAGGCGATATAATATGACGGCGCTTCATATTTAGCTGCAATGGTTAGAAATGGCAGTAAATGTTCATTGGGCGGCTTCTTTCCATTCACATCAACTTGATTATTAACGGTTTGAATAGAGTGAAAGAAAACCGGTTGCTCACCAAAATCTGTTTGCAGCGGCACTTGTGCATATCGAGTATCTTCCGTTCCTGGCAGTAAGGGCCCGGTTGGTGCGTACCACGGGGAGTTGGTTGAAGCTTGGATAGTATCGGCATCTAATTCCATTTTGCCTACTTCAACAATGTCGCCATCAGGAAACTCGTGAATGCCATAGGCAATTGCTAAATAATGCCCCCCCATGGTGATATGAGGGCCGTCTTCACCAGAGGGCTCAAGCGGCAGGGCTTCAAAACCGGTTCTGGTAACGTTGCGAATTTTAACGATGGCAGGGTTCGAACCTTGATTTGTTGAAAGCATAAATACCGCGGGCGGCTCATCGTATACTTGCGAAAAGCTTATGGTTGTCCACTCGGCTTTATTGTAGGTATTTTGAAGCTCAATAAATCGGCCTTCAATTTGGGGAACGGCTAGCGCGGGCAGCGCTAATACAGAGAGCACTCCAATAAATAGGGCTCGAACAAGAGATTTACGGTATGTCATTATTCTTCCTGCCTCACTTCAACAAGAACGCGCTTCGATGTTTCAAGCTGCCCTATACTGCACTGCGCTTGTGATGCCAATGCATAAACTCTAATTTCACCGGCGGCAACTTCAGGCTCTTGCACTTCGGTTTCCACCTCACAAGATAGCGTAATCGCACAATTCTGCACATTTGCTGCACTGATAGTTACTGGCTGAGTAATGGCTGAACACGCTGGATTATTACCATTAATTAGCCTAGAAATTGCCACTTCCATCCCGCTTTGCGCCGCTAAGTAAGCGCGAGCCCCATAGTACTCGATGGACTGTTGCCGAATATTGGATGAAATTTGGTTAGACAGCGCAATGCCAAGACCTAAAAGTACAATACTGATAATGATAGCCACTATGGTTGTAGCCCCGCGCTGGCGGGCAAGTGAGCTTGGCATCCCTACTAAGCGAGGCCCGCTACTTAGCTTTATTACACTGTGTTCCTTGCTATGGCACATTGGGAAAGTGAACCTCGTGTACAACCGATATTTGCTCTTCATCGCTGCTTTGTAGCGTCATTTGAAGCTCAATTAAGCCGTTTTGACGTAAGCCCGCTGTAATAACGTTCGCGCTCCATGAAATCACGTTTGCTCCGATAATTCCTGATACGCCATCTTGCGTTCTTATTAATCGCTCACCTTGTGCCGATGATGTTCTACATACCGTCACTTGCGCTTCAGGGACGAAAAAGCGTTTACCCGGGGATGATTGGGTATTGGCCGCACTTAGCGTTAGGTCATACTGGTTGTCGCTAGTAGGGTCTGAAGCGGCATCTGCAATAGCGTCGATATTACGCCCATTGTCGTTTACGCTTTGTGGGTTGGTCGGGTATATAACCAAGGTGTCGTCTTCGCTTAATTGACTGTTAAATACCACAACATGTATCGGGTTATTAAACGCATCGCCCACATAGGTGCCGCTTTCTTTGATGGGGTAATAGGAAAGACACCCTAAACTGGCGTCAAATGACACTGAATTTGGCACCACATTACGCAGCTCTTTTTCTAGGCGCAGTATAATAAACCGCGCATCAGAAACAAGGCGAGTACGCTCTGCGCCCGTTATATAGATTTGCGCACTTAAAGAGACCACTTGCGCTACAGATACGCTGATCACGCCTAAAATTGTGATCACTAAAATAAGTTCTATTAGCGTAAAACCGCCTTGGCGTAGCGCTTTTCGTGGAGACATCAATAGCTCCCTCGATAAGCGCTGAAATTATAAACTTGGCCATCTGGTGCGGTAACTGCTATATCAATGCGCTTGAATAATTGTCCATCAGTGGGCGTGCTGTCATCTAAATCACTGTCGTAATCTACCGTTACCGCAAAACCAAAATTGTTGTAGTTACCGCCCACATTGCTGACGGTGTAACCATTGTAGTCGTCTACGTCATCAAACTCGTCCTCACTCGCCTCTTCTGGGCCAAGTGCTGTTGAGCAATTTCCTTTGGTATTGCAGGTTTCAAACGGCGGGCTTCGGTCGCTATTTTCATCAAAAGAGCGGCTTAAGATATCGTTCATTAAAGACTGCCCTAATTTAGCGGCTTTTACTTGGCGAAATGGCTCTGCGGTTTGTTCAGCTTGCGGAACAATAAGCGACAGCACTATTGTTAAGCTGATAGTGAATACAACAATACCAATTACTAGCTCTAATAAAGTAAAGCCTTCACTTTGTTTTTTGCTCGTAGGAAACATTGCGCTAGCACGCATAAATTGCCCCTTCATTTTGAAGGCACATAGCAAAAGAGCTTATTTGAATTTTGCAGGTAGTGGCGCAGGCAACATTTCGTGGGCGGCCAAAGCCGTCAAACTGGATTTGAGAAAAACTATCGCCGTTCTCATCCGCCGTTTGAAACGTAAAATCGGTGCTGGATGCGTTGACAACTTGATCACTATCGAAGGCGGTAGATAGGGCATTTGCACAGTCGTGCCCAGCGGGCGGTGCAATAACTGTGCTCGTTATTTTCACACAACTAGTGTCTTGTACGTTTTGCATGGCGCGAAGCTGCATATTGCGTACAAATTGAAGGGTTCGGTCGCGAAGGGCAATAGCCTCTTCGGTGTCGCTACCAAGAAAGCGAGGTGCGGCGGTTACCGCCAGCACCCCAATAACCAAGATGGTTATGATGAGTTCTACTAATGTAAAACCGCTTTTCTTCACATTACTCTACACACGTGTTTACAGTAATTGTAGGGCGCTCGCCCGCGCCTGCATTGACATATTGTACCGAACATTTATCGCCCGCTGTATCAGGAGCGTTTGCAACAACCGAATAGTCACCATACCCTGTGTAGTAAATAAATGCAGTGTCGGTGCCATTAGTTGAGACTAAGTATTCATCGGGTAAGTCTAGTAGCTTTGTGAAATTCGCAGCATTATCACCATCTGGATACCCATTAACAGTTGTCACATCTGTTGAAGCATCGTTTGCGCCGTTTCCATTCAGATCGACAAAACCAGTCGCCCCCGCTTGATCTTCAATAAGCGCTTTCCCATAGATGACAGATGAAGCAGACTCCAAAGACCCAGCGATACCCTGTAATACAGAATCACGTGCATCATCTTGAAGGTTTAAAAACTTAGGTGCCGCGGTTACCGCAAGGATACCCAGCAGGACAATAACGATGATTAACTCGATTAGGGTAAAACCCTTTTGTGTTGAAACTTTTTGCATAATTAGACTTCCTGAGTATTAATTAAAAAACAGTAACCTGGCCAGTGGCAGGGTTGTAAGTGAAACCATCGAAGCTGGTGCCGTCGGGCGTACCGTCTGCGGGGGCAGAAGTATTGGGTAAGCCCATAGACTCGACAAGATAGTAAACGCAAAGCGCATTTGTTCCCGAATCGTCTTCGCGCACTGCATATCTGAAATCTGCGACCACCGCGTCATTAGTTGACGTAGTATTGGTTGGTGATGACTGAAGAATAAGGTCAAACACGTTTTTACATTCAGTCGCATTCACTGTCGAAATAAGCGTGTTGCCTGTTGGGCTACCTGTTGGGTATCCAATGGTGCCATCAACTCCAACTTGAGTTTGGTCATAGGTGACAACCGTACCGTTACCATTCCCGTTATTGCCGCTTGGTCGACCTTCTACTTCCCATTGTGCTCTTACAAGGCCAACGGCAGCAGCGAAGCCACCCGCAACACCTTCTACACTGGCTTCACGGGCTTCATCAGTAACGTCGATAAAGCGCGGTAAAGCAGTTGCCGCAAGCAAGCCTAAAATAATGACAACAATGATAAGCTCAATAAGCGTAAAGCCTTGCTGTTTGGTGTTCATACCATCTCCTAAGTTACAAAATAAGCGTATTGTTCCAACGCTTAGTTACCTGTTTACTTCCCTCACAACGCCGCTACCAGCGTTATACTCAAACCAAATTTTGTCTTGAATGCGAAATACACATTGCAAATATCCATTCGCGTATCTATCGCTAACCGATATTTCGGATGACACATCGGCCTCTCTTAACGTTGCCAACGTGTATAAATATTCACAGGCCTTTCCCTGACCTTCTTTAAGGCCTTCAGGCCATCCTTTTCGGTTAACGAACAACTCGGCCGCAACGTCTTTGTGCTGTCTTATATTGCCGCTAGCATCAAACTCAGTTTCGTAGATCAACACCGTTTGTTGTTTGGTCTTTATCCACTGCGCCCTTGCCAACATAATCACGCGTTGAAACTGGGCAACGGCGTTTTCTTTGTTAACTTTTTCAGCTTCTTCAATAACGGGGGTCGCGTGATATACAACCGATGCAGAAACAACAGTCAGCAGCATGCCAATCACAATAAAGTTCAATAACCCTGTTTTGGCGCCAGCCACTTTATTCCCCAGTAATAATCGCGCACACTTAGCCGCCTTTTACCGCCGACATCATGTTCCACATAGGTGTAAATATGCCAAGCGCCAGTATCAACACCATTACCGCAACAAACCCTATCAATATGGGCTCTATCTTGGCCGTTAAACTTTTCAGGTCGAAGTCGACCTCGCGTTCATAATAATCGGCGCTTTCTTCTAAAAGCTGCTCTAAACGCCCCGTTTCCTCGCCCACTGCAATCATCTGTAATACAAGTGTAGAAAACAGTTCGCTATTTTTCGAAACGCGTAACAAACTATCGCCTTTTTCTATGCCTTGACGCATTGCTTTAATCCGCATCTGCATGTGAGCGTTATCAACGGCATCGGCGGTTAATGACAGCCCAGCGGTTAAAGGCACACCTGCACGCAAGATCATTGAAAAACTTCGGCTATATCTAGCTAATAATGATCGCTCAATAATGCTGCCTACAACAGGCAACTTTAGTTTAAATTTGTCCCATTTGAGTCGTCCATTAGTCGAGTTAACGTATTGTTTAGCAGAGATAATTGTTGCGATTAATACGATTAAAATTAGCCACCAATAGTTAACGAAAAAGTTTGAGGTTCCGATTAATACGCGGGTCATTATGGGAAGCTCGGTGTCAAAGCGCTCAAACATTTGCGTAAATACAGGCACCACAAACAGGTTTAAAATAAACATAGCGATGGCAAGTGCGATTAACACGAAGGTGGGATAACGCAAAGCAGACTTTATGCGCTTTCGGGTTTCTTGCTCGCGTTCGAAATACAGTGCCAGCTGCAAAAATACATCGTCTAATTTACCCGTGTTCTCGCCCACAACCACCACTGAGATGGTTAAGCGTGTAAACACTTTTTCGTACTTAACCATAGCCGAAGATAAGCTTCGTCCTTGCTCTAGCTGGTCGGCAATATCTTTAAGAATTTCTTGGAAGCGTTTGTGAGAGGCATTTTCACTTAGCCCTTTTATAGCCCGAATGATAGGAATACCCGCTTTCAGCAACGAATACATTTGGCGAGAAAAGATGATCATTTCATCTAACCCTACCTTTTGCTCCAACAAGCTCCCAATATCAAATCCACTACTGTTGTTCGTACCCGATACTTTTTTTGTTTCTTCAATCGAGATGGGTACGATGTTTTGCGACAGTAAGGCTTGCGCCGCGGCTTGCGCTGACGCAGCTTCAATTATGCCTTTTAAAGGCCCGCCCTGTGCCGACTTACCCGCGTAACTAAACTGAGGCATTAGTGGTTCACCACCTCTGGTACAAACTCAGCCACTTTGAAAACTTCGTCTAAAGAAGTTTTGCCTTCTGCCGCATAATCTAGCGCCATATGAGACAGCGGAACAAAGTCTTTGTTTGCCTTTGTTGCATCAACAAAACCCTGCGTATTGTCGTCGCGCAGCGCTTCCATCATATCTTCATTCATTTCTAAGAACTCAAAGACACCAATACGTCCTTTGTAACCGGTATGATTACAGCTGTTACAGCCTCGCCCCTTGTAAAAACTAGCGTTTGTAAGTTCAGGTTTTAAAAAGCCAACCCAGGCTTGTTCTTGCGCAGAAGGCAATTTTTCTTGCTTGCAGTTCTCACACACCCTACGCACAAGTCGCTGTGCTAACACACCACGTAACGACGTAGCCACAAGATAGGGCGCCGCTCCCATATCAATAAGACGAATAGCACTGGTTACAGAGTCATTGGTGTGAAGCGTACTCAATACTAAGTGGCCCGTTAACGCGCCTCTTAATCCAATTTCAACGGTTTCTTGGTCACGCATTTCCCCCACCATGATAATGTCGGGGTCTTGACGAAGTGTGGTACGCAAAATAGCCGCGAAGTCTAAGCCGATTTTGCTGTTCACCTGAACTTGATTAATGCGAGGTAAGCGGTATTCAATGGGGTCTTCAGCGGTAATAATTTTCAAATCAGGTTTGTTAAGCTCGCTTAGTGCGCCGTACAAGGTTGTCGTTTTACCTGACCCTGTTGGCCCGGTTACCAATATCATGCCGTGAGGGCGGTTGATAGCGGCGCGAAACTTTTCCGCCATAACATCGGGCATTCCCGTTTGGTCTAACGTTAACAGGCCCGCAGACTGGTCTAGCAAACGCATCACTACAGCTTCACCATTTGCCACCGGCATGGTGGATACACGCACATCGAGGACGTGGCCTTTTACCTTGATATTGAAGCGGCCGTCTTGCGGTATGCGCTTTTCAGAGATATCTAAGCCCGACATCAGCTTTAATCTAAGTACTAGTGCCGAAGCAATCTTTACTTGGTTTAATGTATTTTCCTGTAACACCCCATCAACACGTTGGCGAATACGAAGAATTTTTTCATCTGGCTCTATATGAATATCTGATGCTCGCACCTGAACCGCATCCTCAAAAATAGAATGAAGTAGCTTTACTACGGTGGCATCTGAAGTGGTATCGTCTAAGGCAGAGAGTTCAAAGTCGGCTTCATCGGCGTACTCTTCACCTAACTTTTCTGCAAATGACGCTATATCCTGGGTACGGCGGTATACTGAATCAAAAGCCTCGAGCATTTGATTTTCCTGCACAATTGCCAGCTCAATATGGCGAGGTGCAACTAAAGGTCCCAGCTGGTCAAGGCCTCCTAAATCGGTAGGGTCGCTCATTCCTAGCAATACTTCCTCATCATCAGCCTCGAGCACCAGCGCGCGGTAGCGCCTTGCATAGGCTTCAGGAATAAGCTGCGCTTGTTCAGGGTCGATACGGCGTTGTGTAATATCTAAAAATGGAATGTTTAGCTGTTGTGCAAGAAAACGAAGCAGTTGAGGTTCGCTAATGAACCCCAAGTCGATAAGGGTATCACCGAGTTTCCGGCCTGATGAACGCTGAGCCGATAATGCACTATCAAGCTGTTCGCTGGTAACAATATTTTCATGGACTAATAAATCGCCAAGGCGCATCTTTAATCGAGGTTGCATTAAGGTTGCTCCTGTAATTCGGTGAGACGCGAGCTAGCATATTTCGCTGACGCAGAAGAAAGACCGCCTATGGCAAGCGCTCTGGAATAAGACGATATTGCTAGCCGCTCGTCTGCTAACGCATCGTAATTAACCCCTAACGCCAGCCACCATTTCGCGTTATTGGGCTGTAGCGATGTCATGGCACTGAATGCCGACACCGCTTGTGCTGGTTTGTTAATGGTCTGGGCTGACGTGCCCTTTATAATTAAGTAATCGGCGCGTCCTTCAGCTAACGCTTTGGCGTCTAAGCTGTCTGGCATAAGGTTTAGCACTTCTTCAAAACGGCTTTCTTGCATCAAAATTTTCGCCATCAATTCCCGCCACATTAAGCTCTGAGGCGAAAGCATCACTCCCTCAGACAGAACTTGCAGCGCTTGTAGGCTATTGTTCTGCCCAAAGTAAAGTGCCGCCAGCTGTTTACGGGCTTCGTCATTTTCAGGGTGGGTAGAAAGTGCCAGGGTGAAGCTTTTCTGCGCTTCACCATACATGCCAAAGTTATAAGCCTTTAAGCCAGCCTCTAAGTGCACTGCACTTTGCTGCTGAGGGGTTTTAGGCGCCACTTCTACCACAGGCGGTCGCGATATTATTTCAGCTGACTTTGTTTCAGTTAACATTGTTTCTGCCGCGCC
>Ga0208522_1002292_pt1 | contig 11567 bp, 9 predicted proteins | sample ETNtaG_25_FD_185763 | JGI IMG/M metagenome (GOLD analysis project Ga0208522, IMG submission 185763) | Marine microbial and viral communities from oxygen minimum zone, Eastern Pacific Ocean - ETNP201302SV86 (SPAdes) (version 2) | ecosystem: Environmental > Aquatic > Marine > Oceanic ... | reverse complement strand
CCCTGATCAACTTCAAGTCCAGTTGTTTCAGTATCAAGAACAATTAATTTTTTTATCATAAGATAGAATCTATTCCTTTATTAGCTAAAAAATCTGCTGTCTCATTCCCAATATCTCCTGAGTGACCTTTTACCCAATGCCATTGTACTTGATGGTGAGAAATTAGCTGATCTAATTTTTGCCACAATTCTTTATTTTTAACATCTTTTTTCGCGGCAGTTCTCCAATTATTTTTCTTCCACTTTGTAATCCATTGAGTAATTCCATCCATGACATATTTTGAATCAGTAAAAAGCTCTACACTGCACGGTTCTATTAAAACTGCTAAGCCCTCGATCGCTGCTGAAAGTTCCATTTGATTGTTAGTTGTATCTTTTTTACCTCCAAAGATTTCCTTCTCAGCACCCTCAAATTTAATAAATGCTCCCCAACCCCCTGGACCAGGATTTCCTCTACATGCACCATCTGTATAAATAATTACCTGTTTCATGGGTTAAAATATGACATTAATACTTATGAATATTCAATATATAAAAGCTTACACTTATAATTATATTTGGTTAATTAGAACTAATGAAGACAATCTTTTGATTGAACAGGGAAAGTCACTAAAAGTTCAAGAATTTTTATCAAAGACTTCGAAGTATTCCAACATCTAAATCCATGCAAAGATTCTTTTTAATTATAGTATTACTTGCAACTACAGGTTGTGAATTACCATCAATCTTTCAGGCTGATAAGTACATTGAACCTATTCCTGTTGAAGCAACTCAAAATATTAAAGTTTATGACAATGTTTGGGATCGAATAAAAATAACTAGCTCGGTAGAACAAGAGAATCTTGATAAAAAAACTCTCAAATATATCAATGCTTTTCTTAGTAATCCTACTCAATTTGAAAACCTCCTTGAAAGAGGAAGATACTTTATTTATTTTGTTCTTGAAGAATTAGAAAGATATAGATTGCCGCCTGAATTGGCGCTTCTTCCATACATTGAAAGTAATTATGATCCATTTTCGATCTCAGCATCAGGAGCAATGGGGTTATGGCAATTTATGCCAGCCACAGCAAGAATATATGGACTTAAAGATACTTGGTGGTATGAACAAAGACATGACCCTTTAGTTTCATCAAAAGCTGCTGTTAGATACTTAGCCTATCTCCACAATAGATTTAATAAAGAAATTAACTACACTCTAGCTGCATATAATGGGGGGCCTACTCTTCTTGAAATACAAATAAAACTTAATCGCAAGTTAGGCAAGCCAACTCATTATGAAGAGCTCAGACTGCCAAAACAGACCAAAGAATATGTACCAAAATTTAAGGCAATAGTTGAATTGGTTTTTAATGCAAAGAAGTATGGCATTGCTTTACCAAATTTTCCTAATTCACCTGTGTTAGGTAATATAGAGCTTGATGGTCAAGTTGAAATATTAGCTTTTAGTGAGTTTGCTGGTTTAAAACCTGAATTTGTATACAAGTTAAATGCAGGGTATACAAAATGGGCCTCTCCTCCTGGAGATAAAACTACTTTTAATATTCCAATTGAATTGGAAGAAACGCTAAACCTTAAAAAGGATGAATTTGTTCAAACAAACCAAATAAATTGGGTGACTCATAAAGTCTCTAAAGGAGACAGCCTATGGAAGATAGCGAAAGAATTTGATACAGAGGTTAATGATTTAAAGAAAGTAAATTATCTAACATCTAATACGCTAAGCTTAAATCAAAACTTATTAATCCCGTTAAGCAATGATCAAAATCAAACATTTATTCCCTATCACGCTCACATAATTAGTGAGGGGGATACGTTATGGAATCTTGGTATTCAATACAAGATTTCTCCTGCAGAAATAGCAAAAAATAATGGATTAAGAATGAATTCTCCTCTAACAATAGGAAAAGAGTTAAATATAGGAAATAAAAATATATATCGAACAATTAATTCAAAAAAAAGAACTATTCTATATAGCGTAAAACAAGGGGACAGTCTTTACAGAATTGCAGATATATTTAATATTGAAATTGAGGATATTATTAAGATCAATAACATTAAGAATAATGAAATTAAACCTGGTCAAGTTTTAAAAATTATTATTAGAGCTTTTTAATCTGAGGAAATTTTTGGATCTAAAGCATCTCTTAAGCCATCACCAAAAAAATTTAAAGCGAATAATGTAATGGTAAAAGTTAATCCTGGATATATTAAAAGCCATGAATACTCTTCCATTGACTCAACCCCATATCTAATTAAAGTTCCCCAGCTGCTCATAGGCGGTTGAATGCCTAACCCTAAAAAACTTAGAAATGCTTCTAACAGCATAACCTGAGGAATTGTTAGAGTTGCATAAACAGCTATTGGTCCTAGTATATTAGGAAAAATATGCTTTCTAAACATTTGAAGATTTGAGACACCCATAGCTTGAGCTGCAAGAACATATTCCTGATTTTTGATTGTTAGGACCTGACCTCTAACAATTCTTGCCATAGTTAACCATTCAACTGCTCCAATAGCTCCAAATAATAACCATATATTTCTTCCAAAAATAACCATTAATAAAATTATAAAAATAATAAAAGGAAGTCCATAAAGCACATCCACGATCCTCATCATCACAGAGTCAATTCTTCCGCCAAAATAGCCTGCTACAATTCCCCAACTAACTCCTATAACCAAAGCTACCCCAGTAGCTACAAACCCTACTAAAAGTGAAACCCTAGCCCCATATAGAATTCTGCTGAAAAGATCTCTACCTAAAGTGTCTGTTCCAAGAAAAAACGATCCAAACGGCGCTTGAGCACCAAGCTCTAGGTTTTGATATGAATATGAATGAGGCGCTATCCATGGAGCTAGAATAGCCAGAGCAATTAACAAAAGTAAAAGAGCTCCGCTTACTACAGCAGCCTTATTTGCTAAAAGCCTTCTCCAAGCATCAGACCATAAAGAGCTATTCTCATTCATACCTCGCTCCTTGCTCTGGGGTTCATTAAAAGCACAACAATATCTGAGAGCAAATTAAAAAATATAATTAAGCTCGAAAAGAAAATCGTGGTTCCTAAAATCATGGTGTAGTCTCTGTTAAAGGCTGCTTCAACATAAAATCTACCCAATCCTGGAATTTGAAATATTGTCTCAACCACAAAAGATCCACCAATTAATCCGGCGATTGCTGGACCTAAAAATGAAACAACAGGGACTAAACCCCCTTGAAGAGCATGCCTTATTATTACTTTATGCTCAGGCAGACCCTTGGCTCTTGCAGTTCTAATATAGTCTTGATTAAGAGTTTCAAGCATGCCTCCCCTGCTTAACCGTGCAATATAAGCTGCATAAGCAGCTCCTAAAGTAATTGAAGGAAGTATTTTATCTCCTGCCAATGAGCCCCATCCTGAAACAGGAAGAACTTCTAGCTGAATACCGAAAATTAAAACAAGTAATGGACCTAATAAGAAAGTTGGCATGCAAATACCTAACATGGCAATACTCATTGGAATGTAGTCAAATACTGTATTCCTTTTAACTGCGGCAGTGACCCCTGCACAAATACCAATGATCATCGCAATTAAGATGGCATAAAATGCAAGTTCAAGCGTAACTGGCAAACCTATAGAGATCATCTCTGTAACTGATCTCCCTGGATATCGAAAAGAGGGTCCAAAATCACCTTGAACTAGATTTAACATATAGTCTTTATACTGAACTAACAAAGGTGCATCTAAATTATATACAGCATTTAGATTTTTCATCACTTGAGGAGGCACTACCTTATCAGCATCAAATGGCCCACCAGGCGCCATTCGAACTAAAAAAAAGGTTAATGAAGCGACAATTAGAAGAACGGGAACAGCAATAGCAATTCTCTTTAAGATAACTTGTAACATTGCCCTATTCTCTTTCTAAATAGATATATTTTGGATGATGGGTATCAATTATATTTGGATGCCATCCCTTAACATCACTTGAAATCTGGTACTGTCTTACGTAGGTATAAATAGGAATAATTGGCATTTCACTAATAAGTAATTTTTCAGCTTGGTTAAGATATTCATAGCGTAATACTTGATCATTTGTTGAATTAGCAAGCTCTAGTAATTGATCATATTCAATGTTTTCCCAACCAGTTTTATTATTACCTCTGTTAAGTCGAAGTAAATCTAAAAAAGTATTTGGATCCTCGTAGTCGCCAATCCAACCAGCTCTAGAAATTTGAAAATCTCCAGTCATTTCACGGGCAAGATAAACTTTCCAATCCTGGTTTACCAATTGAATAGATATTCCTAAATTTTCTTGCCACATTTGTTGTATTGCTAAAGCTATTTTTCTATGACCTTCTTGAGTATTAAAAAGTATTTCCAAAATAGGAAAATTATCTCCATTGGCATAACCTGCTTCAGCAAGCAAAGATCTAGCTAATTCAGGATCATATGGAATATTTGTTTGTGGCTCATAACCAGCTGATCCAGGAGGAGTAAAAGAATATGCAGCATGTTGACCACACTTAGAAACCTTTTTAACAATCTGCTCACGATTTATAGCATAAGCAAGGGCCAATCTAATACGCTTATCTTTTAAAACGGGGTGCTTTGTATTAACCCTATAAAAATAAGTTCCCATGTATGGTTCTATACGTAAGTTTGGATTTTTTTTCTCTATGTAAACTGGACATTTTTCAAGAGGAACAACATTTGTAACATGAAGTTGCCCTGCTCTAAACATCCTGTCTTCTGTAGATTCATTTGAAACTGGGTAAAATCTAATCTCATTGAGTCTAACTTTTTTAGCATCCCAATATAATGGATTCTTTTCTACTGTAATTTGTTTATTCAATTCCCAGGATTTTAAATTCATAGGTCCATTACAAACAAAATTGCCTGGGCGAGTCCATTGACCGTTTCTATCATCGATTGATCCATAAGCTAAGACAGTTTCTTTATGGACTGGGTAAGTGCTGTAATGACTTAAAAGTTTAATAAAAAATGGGGTTGGGTTTTTTAGCTCTACCTGTAACAAATATTTATCTATAGCCTTAACCCCTACCGTAGAAAAATCATTAGTTATTCCTTGATGATAATCAGCTGCCCCTTTGAGATAATAAAGCATATCTGGATACTGGGAGCCAAGTGAAGGGGTTAATATTCGCATCCAAGACCAAACAAAATCCTCTGCAATCACTGGATCTCCATTAGACCACTTAGCATTTTCATTTAAGAAGAAAGTATAAGTTTTACCATCAGGACTTATGGACCAAGATTTAGCAACCCCAGGAAGATTATCCCCTCCTTTAGGATTAGAGATTGTTAAACCTTCACACATAGAAATAAGTAAATGATGTTCAGGAACCCCTGTCACTATATGAGGGTCTAATCCTTGAGGCTCAGTGCCGTTACCAAAATGAAGAATTTGTTTATCTAAAGCTGAATCTACTGGTGATATTGATTTTCCACATCCCACCAGCACAATCAAAAAAGCAATATATAAGTGTTTAAATTTCATGAAAGTATTATATATAAAAAAAGGGCCGGAAAACCGGCCCTTTTTATTAGATTAAACTCTTTTACAGTGAGACTTTAAATCCACCATAAATAAAGGCTCCACCTGGAATATCCCAAGCAAAGTCAAAGTTTTGTGCAAAAGCATCATATGCTACAGGAGGCTCTTCGCCAAACAAGTTTCTTGCACCAATAAAGACACTTACTTCATCATTATATTGATAAGCAATCTGTAAATCAGTGTAAAACTCAACTTCCATATGGTTATATCCACCATCACCATAATTACTTTGCTCATCTGGGTGTGAACAACCATCATCTAGACCATAATAGTATGACAACCAACAATCATCTTTGTTGTCATCAAGGAATCTAAAGTTTAATGATGTTGTGAAATCATTATAATCCCAAAGAATAGAAGCATTTGCTCTCCATCTGAAGTCAGCTCCACCATCATACCAACCGAATGATTCAGAAGGTGTTGAAGTTGCTGATTGAGCAAACTCATCTTTAGTGTAATAAGTCATATCAAAAGCTGTCATAAAAGAACCGTAGTTTTCTACATCAAAGTTATATCCAACTATAAAATCAACACCAGAAACATTGTTTAAAGCTGAGTTAACTTGTGAAGTTCTAACAGTTTGTAGTCCTGCATTAGCTGTTCTAGTAACAAATGAACAGAATGTATCATCTTGTTGAGCTGATTCAACATAACATCTGTTTAGAACTGTACTTACACCAATTGAACTAAAGATATTCTCTAATTCAATTTCCCAGAAATCAAGACTAACACTTAAGCCTTCAACCTGACTTGGAGTATATACAATACCAACCGTTGCATTTTCACCTTCTTCAGGTAATAAGTAAGGGTTACCACCAACCAGAGATCTAAGCTGTGTAGTTGGTTGCTCAACACCACCAGCTGGAACACCCGCTGCTAAACAATTAGCTTGAGTTCCTGCACTTTGAAGTGGGAATTGATCAGTGTTACATGGGTCATTAGCTTGTGGGAAAGATTCTCCACCACCTCTATATAAATGACCAACTGTAGGGGCTCTAAATGTTTCCCCTGCAGTTACTCTTACTAACACATCATTAATAGGTCTCCAACGGATTCCAATTTCTGATGTAGAAGGAGAACCTGGATCATTAGAATTAGCACTTGCTCCTACCATACCATTAGCTGCGTAATCTGAAGTTCTTGCTGAAAGAGTCACTTCTAGCTCTTGAGCTCCCGGAACACCTTCTAGAAGAGGAATATTTATCTCAATAAAGTATTCTTCAACACCTGTTTTACCACGAGTTGCCTCTCTAAAGTTTGTTGATGAACCGCCTGAGCTAACTAGAGCGTCTGGAGTATCATAATATCCAGAATCACGTTTTTCATAACCTGCAGCAAAGAAAGCTGTGCCATAAGGCATTTCAAATAATGGTCCTGAAACTTCGAGCCAATAATTATCACTATCATACCCAGCATTTGAAACTCCATCGTATCCAACATAATCAACCATATCTTGATATTCTGCAGCTGTTATTCTTCCAGCAGCTAGACCAAGGTCTGGGCCACCAAAGATATTAAATGGCATACAACCAAAAATTACCTCTTCAGGAGTTCCACATTGTAAAACGCCTGCAGAATTTCTAAATGATGGTCCAACAGCTTTTGCTAAATGGTTTAAATCAACAAAGTTATATAGTTTTGAGTCATATTGAGCATCATTAATTTGAACTCCAGCTGACCAAAAATAAGTATTGCCAGCCACATCAAAATTGCCATCAAGACCTGCTCTAATACCATAAGTATCATAATCATATGAATATATTCTTGGTCCAATAGCTATTGATCTAAAACCAAAGCTTGTATCCACACCCGGCACGTTGAAGTAACCATCAGATGTTGCATATCGACCATTGTTTAGGTGCCATTGAGGACCTGCCCAAGGAACAGCTGTCATAGGTACCTGAGCTAATTGATTATCACGCTTAGACTTAGAGTAAACAAACTGAACATAAGCAGTTAATTCATCACTGATTTCAAAGTCTGAATATGCATATACACCAATTCTATCAACTGGGTTTTGAACATGGTTAACAGGGGCATAGTTATATCTACCAGCATTTGACCAAGGGATGAAGTCTTCAATATTTGCACCTGATTTACCAGGTTGTAAATATAAGCCAGTGTCGAAGAATCTTCCGTATGCAGGATAAGATGATCCACAAAGACCACTGTTAGCTGGGGCAAAGTTACCAAAACCAGAGTTTTGAGCATTGTTAGGACCTAAGTTTGTAGGGCTGTTCTCAGGACCAGTACCAGTGCCTGGTAAGTTTGTACATCCATAATATGGTTGACTCGCTCTAGGGATTTCACCAGCAAAGATAGGGGCTTGATCAGCGAAAGAAAGATTAAGAATATTACTAGACCTTTCAGATGTACTACCAAACGTAAGACTTACTTGATTTTGAGCGCCGTAACCTGCTTCATACTCACCAGTCATAGCTCGTAACTCAAATCCATCCAAGTCTTTCTTAGTAATGATATTAATAACACCTGCAACCGCATCAGAACCGTAAATTGAAGATGCACCATCCTTCAATATCTCAACTCTAGAGATGATTGAAGAAGGAATAGTTTGCATATCAACTGATCCATAAGCATCGGTTACCCATCTTCTTCCATCAATTAGAACCAATGTTCTACCGGATCCAAGGTTTCTCAATGAAATCTCATTAGAACCATCTCCACCATTAGTAAGAGTGGTAACTGGACGTATACCAGTACCATCTGATGATGAGATGTTTTGAAGAACATCACCAATATTATTTAAACCCGTTCTTTCGATAGCGTCAGCAGAGACGATTTCTAGTGGTTTAGAACTATCAAAAACTGATTTTTTGATCTTAGAACCTGTAACGATAACTTCTTCTACGTCATCAGAATCAGCTTCTTGGGCAAAAGAATAATTCGGCATCAGGCCTAAAGACAGGACTGCTACCAGTGAAAATTTAACTATATTCGACATATAAACTCCCTAAAAGTTTGTTAGTAAGGCTAATTGTTGCCATTTTGGCACAATATGTCAACTTTTATTTATCGTTATTTTAAAGAAAACTTAACATAAAAAAGATTATCTAAGTCATATATAATGAGGATAATTTTAAATATGTAAAAATTGCTTAATTATAAAATGTTAAAAAATAAAAAAATTCTAATTGCTGGGTTAGCAAATAAGCATTCCATAGCTGCAGGCATTGCTCAAGCGATGCATACTCAAGGAGCTGAGCTAGCTTTCACATACCAAAGCGAAAGGTTAAAAGGAAACGTTGAAAAAATAGCTACTGAACTTGGTTCCGATCTATTGTTTGAATGTGATGTTGCTTCTGATAAAAGTATTGCAAACATGTACCAAGAGTTATCAAAAAAATGGAAATCATTTGATGGATTTGTTCACTCTATAGGATTTGCACCAGCAAATGAGTTAGAAGGTAACTTTGTTGATGCTGCTACTAGAGAAGGTTTTCAAATTGCTCACGATATAAGTTCATATAGCTTTACTGCCATGGCAAAAGGAGCAAAGCCAATGTTAAATGAAAACGCTGCCCTTTTAACACTAACCTATCTAGGATCTATACAATCCCTTCCTAATTACAACGTTATGGGTCTTGCAAAGGCAAGTTTAGAGGCAAATACTAGATTTTTAGCCGCCGCAATGGGGCCAGATGGAATTAGAGTGAATGCTATTTCAGCCGGACCAATTAAAACTCTTGCAGCCATGGGGGTTAAGAATTTTAGAAAAATGTTAACAAATTATGCAAAAAGAGCGCCTCTAAGAAGAGCAGTAACCACTCTAGAGGTAGGTAATGTGGCAGCATTTTTATGCTCCGACCTTGCAAGCGGAATCACAGGTGAAATAACTTATGTAGATGGAGGCTTTAATACCGCTGCAATGTCTATAGAAGAATACTCTGATTAATTAGCTGTAAAATTTTCTAAACGAACTTTTTGACCTTGCTTAAATGCTCGGTCAATAAACCCTGAAAATTGCTGTCCTAAACTCTCATTATAAAAAGCTTGATATTGCTCAACTGATTCTCCCAACTGATCTATTGTAGGTATTAACTCATTTGAGGACTTAGCCCAATAACGATCTCCGTTAAAAGCTTCACTTGAAACTACACTACCAACTGGGGATTCAAATGTTGAGTTTATAATTTCAGATGGGAGCAATGAAGAAAATCTTTTTACCCTTTTAAAATTCTCTTGAGAAAATCCTTTTTTACTTGGAAGCATGTCTTCACCATTAATAACTCCTTCCGCAACTAAATCGAATTCCTCAAGAATTTTATTAGCTTTTTCAACACGAACTTCTGCAATAGCTAAATCAGCAACATCAGCAAAAGGTCGAACAGATGGCTTAAGTGCCTGAGTCATCATCACAAAAGCATAACTTTCATTACCTTCAAAAATCTCAATTTTGTTGGGTAACAATGAAGAATCAAATAATTCTGAAGAAGTTATGTCAGTAAAGCCATTTAGTTCAATACCTTCAATATTTTTTAAGCCCGTAACTTGAATTGGAGCATTAATAGATTCGGCCAACGCATTAAGAGTCGCCCCTTCTAGGACCAATGATTCTAATTCCAAGAAATTATCTTGCATCAAGGCCAATGCTTCGACATCCACGAGTTCATCTAATATTTCTTGAGAGATTTCTGATTTAGTTTTAATCTGAGGTTTTATAACTTCAGTTAATTTTAAAATATGCAAGGAATCCTCCAGCTCTATTATTGTGCTTATAGAGTTAAGGTCCATGGATAAAATTGCATTCTCAAACTCCTCGGGAAAAGCATCTCCAGAAGAAAAACCTAAATCACCACCAGAATCTTTAGAAGCTAGATCCTCGCTAGATACAGATACTGCCTCTTCGAAAGATGTTTCTTTAGATTTAATGCTTTGATAAATAGAATTAATTTTTCTATAGGCTTGATCTGGATTCTCATAATTTAATTTTTCAATCATAAGATGTGAAATTTTATTTTGTATTTGCCCTTCTAAGTCACTAAGATAATCTGCATAAGCCTCATCAATATAATTATCTGGAACTTGAACTTGTTTCTTATAAGCATCGTAAGTTAGAACGAGATATGAAAAGTCTCTTTGTTCTTTTGAAAGAAATAAAAATGGATTTTTATCATAAAATTCCTGGCCCTCTTCAAGACTAGCTTGCTGCTGGTTGACCAACATTTTTTTATCAACTTTTATAAAATCTATATCTCTAGAAGTCTCAAGCATAGAAGCCAAAGCCTCGATATCACTTTCTATAGGAAAAGCGGTTACACCCATAGCTGTGATAAGTTTATCTGATGAAATGCTCTCTCTTACAAGATTGATATATTCTTCAGGTGTCCAACCATTGGCCCTGATAGAAGACTCAAAAAGGATTTGATCAAAACCATTATCACCTTGAAACATATCGTCATTAATAATTTCTTGTTTCGCTTTTTTTTCAGATACTATAAGGCCAAGTTTTCTTACGTGAGAGAGAAGAGTCTTTTGATTGATAATTTCATTTTTAATTAAACCCAATGAAACCTCTTCATCTAAATCATCTAACGAAAATTCCTCACCATACATAGATTGAAGTCTTTGACTAACTCGGCTGGTGGCAATGTTTACATCCATTTGAGTGACAGGTTCACCATTCACAGTGCCAAAACTAGTAAAAGTTGTTCCAAATGAAGTTGACCCAAAAAAAATAAACGGAATCGCAAGAAGTATTGCGATGACTATGACTCTTTTGCCTGATAAGAAGTATCTAACTGACTCTAACATATGAACTATACCCTTTTTGAAAGGTAACAATGATACATAAAAAAAGGGTGCTTATGCACCCTTTTTTTAAAGACCTTTAATATAAAGTTAATTAAGAATATTTAACTTTATCTTTTAATCCTTTTCCAGATTTAAAACCTGGAACTTTTGAAGCTGCAATATGCATTGAGGCACCTGTTTGTGGATTTCTTCCTTCTCTAGCAGCTCTGTGTCTGACAGAAAAAGTTCCAAAACCAACAA
>Ga0208522_1002280_pt1 | contig 11621 bp, 11 predicted proteins | sample ETNtaG_25_FD_185763 | JGI IMG/M metagenome (GOLD analysis project Ga0208522, IMG submission 185763) | Marine microbial and viral communities from oxygen minimum zone, Eastern Pacific Ocean - ETNP201302SV86 (SPAdes) (version 2) | ecosystem: Environmental > Aquatic > Marine > Oceanic ... | reverse complement strand
TTAGGAGACAAAGATCCAGATATGAATTCAAGATTAAGATCAGCCATTCAAGCTGCTAGATCTGCAAATATGCCAAAAGACAATATTGAAAGAGCTATTGATAAATCTTCAATAAGCGCAAATTCAAATTTCGAAAATTTAAGATATGAAGGTTTTGGACCAGATAAAATAGCAGTAATAGTTGAAACGCTTACAGATAACAAAAATAGAACTGCTTCAAAAATAAGAACTATCTTTCAAAAAAATGGAGGAAATTTAGGCACATTAGGATCAGCCTCACATAATTTTAATCAACTTGGAGTTATAAAAATTGATAAAAATGAAATTTCAGAAGAAAAAATTTTAGAGTTAGCAATTGATTGTGGAGCCGATGAATGTATGACTCAAGAAGATTTTTATGAAATTCATTGTGAAAAAGGTGAAATCTATAATGTTAAAAAAAAACTAGAATTAAAAATTAAAAACTTTATCTTTTAAGTTAAATCCTGGGAAAAATTTCCGTTTTAGCACTTCCTTTATATTCGCGGCAATAGGATCAAATCACGATGGGGTAATTAAAATACAATTTTTATGTTTTGTAAAGAATTGTTTAACTTTTGTTTTTTGATTCTTTTATTTATATAGTGGGCACTTATGGAAAAAAATAATTTACATGACCTCGTAATAAGGAACGGTAAGATCGTTGACGGGTCTGGTAAAAAACAATTTGTAGGTGATGTAGCTATTGATAATGGAAAAATATCATTGGTTGGATCTGTAAAGTCTTCTGGCAAAAAAGAGATTAATGCAAAAAATAATCTAGTAACTCCTGGATGGGTAGATATTCATACTCACTACGATGGTCAGGTTTGCTGGGACCCATACCTTACTCCCTCAAGCTGGCATGGAGTTACAACAGTAGTCATGGGAAATTGTGGCGTTGGTTTCGCTCCGGTTAAGCCAGGAGATGAAAATTTCCTCATTCAACTAATGGAGGGTGTTGAAGACATTCCAGGCTCAGCTTTACATGAAGGAATAGATTGGGACTGGGAAACATTTCCAGAATTTTTAGATGCAATTGATAAGAAAGAATTTGTCATGGATCTTGGCTTTATGATTGCTCATGGTCCGGTCAGAAGCTATGTAATGGGTTATGAAAGATGTCAAAATCAAGTTGATGCATCTGAAGAAGAAATAGGCAAAATGTCTAAGCTTGTAACAGAAGCTATTGATGCGGGGGCGCTTGGTTTTAGCACCTCAAGAACAATCTTGCATCGAGACATATATGGTAAATATGTCCCTGGAACTGAAGCAAGTTCTGAAGAAATGAGAGCTTTGGCTTTTGCTGTTGATAAAGCGGGCGAAGGAACCATGGAGATCGTTTCTGATTGGTTGGATGAAGAAATAGAAATGTCTTGGATGAAGGAATATATTAAAAAAAGTGATTGTGGATTAACTTTTTTACAAACTAGCGGCGATGCCGTAAAAACAATTCTATTTTGTGAGGAACAGTTTTTGAAAGGGAAAAATGTGCGTCCTCAATTTCCGGGCAGAAATGTTGGATTAATGTTTGGACTAGAAAGTTCTTTGCATCCCTTTCTTCAACATCCCGCTTACAAAGAGATTGCTGACCTCCCCCTTGATCAAAGATATGAAATCATGAAAGACCCAGATTTCAAAACTAAATTATTAAACCAAGAACCAGACGTTGAATCAGAATTAGAAAAAAGACTTGCTGATGAAACCAATCACAAGACAAGGGATGAGCTTTTGGAAGATGTAAAACTTGCCACGAGGCTTACTTCAAATTTCGAGACACAATTCATCTTAGGCACGCCTCCAAATTACGAACCAAAGAAAGAAGACAGCATTGCTGCAATAGCTTTGAATAAAGGCGTTTCAGAACTTGAGGTTATGTACGATGAAATGATGAAAAATAATGGCACAAATTTAATTTATGCATGTTTCACACCTTATGAGAACTACAAACTTGATTTTGTTGAGCAAGCCTATGGACTTAAATCTTCTGTTGCTGGCGGAAGTGATGGCGGTGCTCATTGTGGTTTAATTTGTGATGCAAGCATGCCAACAACTAATTTATCGCATTGGGCAAGAGATCGTAAGGCGGGTAAAAAGCTCCCTCTTGAGATGCTCATTAGGAAACAAACAAAAGATACTGCTGAAACCTATGGGATGTTTGATCGCGGAGAAATCAAACCAGGGATGTTAGCGGATATTAATATTATTGATTTTGAAAAATTAAATGTAAGCCACCCCAAAATGATTCATGACCTTCCTCTGGGGGGGAGAAGATTGGTTCAAGATGCTACTGGGTACGTTGCAACAATTAAAAGCGGAAAAGTTGTTAGTGAAAATGGTAAGGCTACTGGATCTCTACCGGGCCAACTTATAAGAGGAAAGCAGATCTGCGAGGTAAAATCGGATATAGAGAAGATTCCATTGTTTGATAAAACGATCAGGTTGATGTTAATTAAAGTCGCTCGAGTGTTTTGGGGTCTTAGAAAAAAGTCTATGAAGACAACTATAGTATCTGAAGCATAAGCCCTACTTCAGGTTAAAAAAATGAGAAAAATTAATAATTAAGCCTATAAGATAAAGAAAATATGTTATATTGTCAATGTGGTTGACAAAAATATGGATTATAAGGACTTTCTTGACACAAATTTTATGCGTCTTGCCATGGAATTAGTAGAATGGATGGAATTCGAGATGATTGAACTCAATAAATCAGCCAAATATCAAGGATCTATTGCTGAAATCAAGCTATTTAATACCCTTCGAGGAGAAGAAAAATCTATTTCAGAGCTAGCAAGAATAATGAACATCTCTCGCCAAGCTGTTCACAAAACGGTACATAAATTAGAAGATCTTGGTTTTTTAGAGCTGGTTTCTCGAGATTCTAATAAAAAAGATAGAGTGATAAGGATTACCTCACTTGGACAAGAAATAAGAAAACAGGGAGCAGAACATTTAATGCAGATTGAAGAGAAACTTTCATGGAGTATTGGAGAAAGAAATTTGGAATTCATGAAAATTATTCTATCTGGCCACTCGAAACAAATAAAAACTCTCAGCTAAAAATTAATTTCAGTTAAGATGCTCTAATGCTGATAGATCACTTTCAAAATTTAAATAAAAACTTTGGTCCATATCCAGACAAACTTAGATCTGTTTTGAGTCTTGAAAATACACAAACGGCCTTTAAAGAGATTTCTACTTGGAATGGCTATGAGCCAACCCCTCTTCTCTCATTAAAAAAAATAGCCACGCGAACTGGCGTTAAAGAAATCTATTATAAAGATGAAAGTTCTCGATTTGGATTAGGAAGCTTTAAAGGTTTGGGAGGAACATATGGGGTCTTAAGGTTTATTCGGGATGCCTTGGAAGAGGAAACTGGTGAAACGATAACAACGAAAGATATTCATAGCGGAAAATATCGGGACAATATTTCAAGATACACAGTTGCAACTGCCACTGACGGCAATCATGGCCGTTCAGTTGCATATGGAGCAAATTTGTTTGGGTGCAAATGCAAAATATACATTCATTCAGAGGTTAGTTTGGGAAGGCAGCGCGCGATGGAAAAATTTAATGCTGATGTCATCAGGGTAAAAGGAAACTATGATGAATCGCTTCGTATCTGCAAGGAAGAATCAAACCTTAATAGCTGGCAAATTATTTCTGATACCTCATATCCTGGCTATACTAAATATCCTCGAGATATTATGGCTGGTTACAATGTTATGTCTGAAGAAATAGTCAATCAGATGACGAAAAAACAAATACCTACTCATATTTTTCTACAATGTGGCTTAGGGGCATTCCCGGCAGCAATTTGCGCTTACTTCTGGGAAAAATTTCATCAAAACAATATAAAAATTATTATTGTTGAGTCTGAACATGCTCCTTGTTTAATCGAAAGTGCTAAAAAAAATAAAATGATCTCCGTATCTGTAAATGAAGAAACAATGATGGCTGGTTTATCTTGCGGTGAACCATCGTTGCTTGGATGGGAGATACTTAGCCTGGGAGTTGATGATTTTATTACTATCTCTGATCAACCAATACCATCAACAATGCGACTGCTTGCTCAAAATAATCCACCTATAGAGGCCGGAGAATGCTCTGTTGGGGGGCTAGCTGCATTAATGGAAATAATGAAAAGCCAAGAAACTGCACAAAAGATGGCTCTAAATTCAAACAGCATCGTCTTATTTTTTGGAACTGAGGGTGCAACAGATCCTAAGATATATAATTCAATTTTAAAAGGAAGCTAACCTAAAAAATTTCACAGATCTTGGAAATTGTCCTACACTAAATCCATGGGAATTCAGCATGTAGATCTTAATACTGATATTGATAATATCTTAGAAATCATTGATCAAGATGCTGCTGTGGTTATCAATAATGTCTTATCAAAAGATGATTTGAATGTGATTCAAGAGGAGCTCGAGCCTTATTTAAAAAATAATATTGAAGGAGACAACGAGTTTACTGGATTTCAAACAAAAAGGGTTGGGGCGCTCATGGCCAGATCACCTAAGTGCAGAGAACTTGCCTTAAATCCAAAAATGAATGCTCTTGCAAAAAAATTCTTGGAACCGTTTTGTGATGGTTATCAATTGCACTTTACTTCTGCAATTTCTATCGGACCCAATGAAACAGCACAGATACTTCACAGAGATAGAGGAGTTTGGGGGGGTTATGTGCCCAGAAAAATTGAAACTCAATTCAGTACAGTTTGGGGAATCACAGACTTTACAAAAGAAAATGGTGCGACCCAGATTGTCCCAGGCTCTCATAAATGGGACAAAGATAGATTGCCTCTAGAAAGCGAAATTGAAAGCGCTGAAATGAAAGCGGGGTCTGTATTTATTTATACAGGATCTGTGATACACGGCGGCGGCACCAATAATACATCTGAAAGCCGAATGGGTGTTTTTCTTCACTATGCTCCAAATTGGCTGAGACAAGAAGAAAATCAATATTTATCTTGCCCCCCAGAAATAGCTAAAGATCTTGACCCAGAATTGAGAGACTTAATGGGTTATTCCCAGGGAGGGTATGTCTTGGGCTTTTTTACGGATCCTACAGACACTGAAGGAAAATTTGAGTCAGTGTCCCCAAAAAAATTATTTGGAGATGACGGCGATAAATTTCGAATAGAAACGTCTGAAGGGTTGGTCACCAGCTCTGCCAAGAAAAATTAATACACATCCTCTATTAATATCTACATGTCTAAACTGATGAAATTATTTCCTCCAATTGATCCGTTTAATTCTGATTTTATATCTGTAGATGGTCATGAAATATATTATGAGCAATGTGGCAATCCAAATGGAAAGCCAGCAATCTTTCTGCATGGCGGTCCTGGTGGTGGTGGTAGCAAGACAGTGAGGCAATTTTTTGACCCAAAGATTTATCATATTATTGTTTTTGATCAACGCGGCTGTGGGAGAAGCAAGCCTCATGTATTGTTAGAAAAAAATACAACTTGGGATTTAGTTTCTGATATTGAATTAATTCGGAATAAATTAAAGATTAATAAATGGCTTGTATTTGGGGGCTCTTGGGGTAGCACGTTAGCTCTGGCTTATGCTCAGTCACACCCTGCTGCTGTAAGTGAAATGGTTCTTCGTGGAATATTTATGCTTAGAAAAAAAGAGTTGGATTGGTTTTATCAAGAAGGAGCTAGCAATATCTTTCCCGAGGCTTGGGGCGATTTCATTGGGATAATAGATGAAGATAAGCGAAATAATCTAATGGGAGCTTACTCTGAAATATTCAACGGTGAAGATAAAAAGAAAAGTCTTGATGCTGCCATAGCATGGTCTAGGTGGGAGGCAGCATGCAGCAGCCTAGATTATTCTCCTGAAAGGGTTAAATCATTTTCTAGCCCAGAATTTGCTCTAGCTTTTGCATTAATTGAGAACCATTACTTTATAAATGGAGGCTTCCTTGAGCACGAAAACCAATTGCTTGATGGGGTTGATAAAATTCGATCTATACCAACGGTTATTGTGCAGGGTAGATATGACATAGTATGTCCTCCCACTACTGCGCTTGAGCTGGCTAATCGTTGGCCAGAAGCCTCTTTAAGAATGTGTCCATTTGCAGGCCACAGCGCATTTGAAGAAGAAATTTCTCATGAGCTTATAAAAGCTACAAATGAATTTGGTCAACAATAGTTACTAATATTAGTTATATCCGCCATCAACCGGATATTCTTTAGCCAACAAGTGCATATTGATAGCATCATGAGCATCATATTCATGAATCTTTTTTAAATTAGTCCCAGGGAAATTTGTGAATCTCATCACCAAATTTCTTGCTACAACTAATGCGGGATTTTTCATGTGGTAAATTTTGCCTTGTTTTATTGAAAGCCGTTGAATTTCTTTGGTTCGCTTCGTCCTTACTAAATCATATGTAATTTGAGCATCTGCAAAGTTACCAATACTTTTTTTGCAAACCATTGCAAATGAGTATGCATCTTCAATTGCCATGCATGCACCCTGCCCCAAGAATGGAACCATTGGATGGGCTGCATCACCAAGCAAAGTTATATTTTCGGAAACCATAGATTTTATTGGTGATCGAATGTAAATTCCCCATTTATATAATGGCTTTGAATCTTCAAGCTTTGGAAAGATGCTTGAATCATAAATAGAGAAATCCTCTAACAAATCTTTGTAAGAGCCCTCTTCTTTCCACGACTCTTTAAATTGCAACTCCTCCCTTGCAACTGCTACAAAACTTACATCTCCATCATGATTAATTGGATAGCTAACAATATGACTATTTGGCCCAAGTGCAAAATGGATATTTTGAAGATTTGATTTGCCTATGCCTCTCCATGCGCTATAACCACTGTATTCTGGTTTTTGATTAGAAGTAAAAAAAGTATCTCGTATTGAAGATCGAATGCCATCACATGCTGCCAAATGACTCACAAAATATTTTTCATTGTTTTTAAATCTAGTCTCGCATTTGGTTTGATCAAAACTTTCAATTGCATGATCATAAAAAATTTTTCCTCCCAAATTTAAGTATTTATTCAAAAGAAGCGTCATTAACACTTGTCGGTGAGTCGTCAATACAACTGGGGGGTTAAATGTACATATGGGTTTTTGAAGCCCTTGAATGGATACTGTTGAGTGGATATATGATTGATCTCTTAAGTCGTTGAAAATATCCAGCCTATCCAAAAGACGTAATGCATTTTGAGAGAGGCTTATTGCAGCCCCATGAGAAGTTTCTTCTGAAGATTTTTCAAAAATAACCGCGGATATGCCTTCTTTTAAGAGGGCGCAGCCTAGAGTTAGGCCTGCTATTCCTCCCCCTACTATGCCTATATGATCAGAGTAATTCTGCATAATAAATTTTTTTAATACTATTGCTTGACTTAAAGCATGCTCTAAGATGTATAGTTCTTTGTATATATTACTATCTAATACTTTAAGGAGATAAAATGAGTATAAATAAACAAATTACTTCTACCGTTACAGATCAAGGAAAACTTGAAATAGCCATCACTGAATCTGAGCGCCCAATTCCAGGAGATGATGAAGTATTAATTCAAGTTGAGGCAACGCCCATCAATCCATCAGACTTAGGGCTTTTACTTGGGCCTGGTGACATAAATACGCTTCAAGTTGAAGACTCAAAAATTACTATGGATGTTCCTAAAGCTATTATGGGAGCAATGAAACCAAGGCTTAATATCCCCATGCCAGTTGGAAATGAGGGTTCAGGAGTTGTTATTGAGGCTGGTACAAATGCTCAGGAATTAATGGGTAAAGTTGTAAGCGTTGTTGGTGGCGGCATGTATTCTCAATACAGGTGTCTACCTGCGGCAAGTTGCATGGTTATGAATGAGGGGACTGAGCCCAGAGATTGCGCATCAAGTTTCGTAAATCCGCTAACGGCTCTTGCAATGGTTGAAACAATGAAAGCGGAGGGACACTCGGCGCTTGTTCATACAGCTGCAGCATCAAACTTAGGTCAAATGCTTGTCAAAATATGTTTAGATGATGGCGTTCAACTTGTTAATGTGGTCCGCAAGCAAGAACACGTTGATTTATTAAAATCTATTGGCGCTAAATTTGTCTGCAATTCTTCAGATGATGATTTTAAGGAACAGCTAACTTCGGCGATTCTTGAAACAAAGGCCACTCTTGCATTTGACGCAACTGGCGGCGGTGAATTGGCTGGAAAAATCCTTGCATGTATGGAGGTTGCAGCCAGACAAAATGCTACAGAATATAGTCCCTATGGATCAACCGAGCACAAACAGGTTTATATATATGGAGCTCTCAATCAATCGGGTATCACTCTACCCAATAACAGAACCTTTGGAATGTACTGGGGTATCGGTGGATTTCTCTTAACTCCTTTTCTTGGCAAAGTTGGTTTTGAAAAAGTTGGTGAACTTCAGTCACGTGTAGCCAATGAAATTAAAACCACTTTTGCTAGTAATTACACCCAAGAAGTTTCGTTGGAAGGAGCTTTAACTCTAGAGGCTTTAATGGTTTATGCAAAACAAGCTACAGGAGAAAAATTTTTAATTAACCCAAATAGTTAATAAGAAATTTTAGAATAATGTTTTTATTCTAACTAACAAAGGGGGCAAAGCCCCCTTTGTTTTAAAAAATAGATTGTTTTAAGTTACACCAATGCTAAAGCCATCATAACTAATGAGACAATAGAGCCAGCCCATAACAATGTTCTAAGTAAAGCTATGCCTGCAATATATGCAAAAAGATGGCCAACTCTTAAGACTAACCACCAACAAGCCAATCCAGTTACATCAACAGATAAGTGCATAGAAAGCAGAGCTAATGCTAAAAAAGCTGGAAGACTTTCTTGCAAATTTGTGCTTGCCCTAGCAGCCCTGCCTCCCATAACTGAGTGCTCATGGGGCATTGGCTCATCTCTATTTGAGGCTAACCAAGGAAAGTTTTTCGTATTAAATGCTGCGGGCACAATCCAAATTTGAATAAAAGCGAGCAACAATGCATAAACAATATAAGTGGCCATAAATTTTCTCCAAAATTAATAAAGTTAAAGTTTAAACAATAGAAATGATTCCTTCAAAATAAATAACGCTGCTGCCTGAAATGAATACTCGATCATTGGCTAATCTACAATTAAGTTTCCCCCCTCTTTTAGAGAGTTGATGGGCTTCAAGCTCGTCTTTTTTTAATTGGTTAGCCCAATAAGGAGTCAACATGGTATGAGCTGATCCAGTAACTGGGTCCTCCTCAATCCCAACTTCTGGGTAAAAACACCTTGAAACAAAGTCTACATTATCGCCTGGAGCAGATATTACTATTCCTCGTGAATTTACTTTTGAGAGGAGCGGAAGATCTGGTTGCATCTTTTCAATTTGGTTTTGATTTTTAAAAATTGCTAAATGGTCATCTTTGCCTCTGAGCAATTTCATTGGTTCATAACCCAATATTTCTAAAAAGAATGTATCAGGCTCTAAAAGAGTTGGTTCGTCTGCTGGAAGGTCAAGGCAAAGACTTTCTCCATTTTTTGTTACTTTTAAGATTCCGCTTTTTGAATCAAAATTAATTTCATTGCCAGCAAGGTCAGGGTAATGCTCAAAAAGAATTCGTGCACTTGCTAATGTAGCATGCCCGCAAAGATTCACTTCAATAGAGGGAGTAAACCATCTAATAGATATCGGGCTTTTGTTAATGCTTATAAAAGCTGTTTCAGAAAGATTATTTTCCGATGCAATTGATTGCATAATACTATCTGCAAGCGGAGATTCTAAGATTACAACTGCAGCAGGATTCCCTGAAAATAATTTAGTTGTAAAAGCATCAACTTGGTACATTTTTAATTGCATAAAGTTATTTTACCTAACCAGGCTTTCAAGGCTAGAATGAATTAAAAGGATCAACTTGAGCTCAAAAAAACTAACACTCAAAACAAAATTAGCTTTTGGGATAGGCGCCACAGGCGAAGGTGCAACCAACTGGATCTTTGCTGGTCTCACCTTCTTTTTTTACAATCAAGTCCTGGGCCTTTCTGGATCACTAACAGGTCTAGCAGTATTAATTGCCATCATTTTTGATGCAATTTCTGATCCTATAATGGGTTCCATTTCAGATCGATTTGTCTCTAAGCTTGGGCGCAGACATCCTTTCATGTTTGCTGCTCCTTTTCCAACAGTCATAGCAATCTACTTAATGTTTTTCCCACCAATTGGTCTGTCTGAGTATGGCCTCTTTGGATGGCTCATTTTTTCTACAATCTTACTAAGGCTGAGCATTACTTTATTTGCGGTACCTCATCTAGCATTGGGAGCAGAGCTATCTGATGATTATTTTGAACGTAGCAGGGTTATGAGCTACAACAACCTCTTAGGGTATATGGGTGTAATTATCATGCATATATTTGTCTGGTTTTTAGTCTTTCCGTTTTTTGCGGGAGAAAAAATTGGGCAGCTCTATCAGGAATCATATACACCTATAGCAATCTTTAGTATGGTTTTAATTTCATTGTGTATCCTCTCCTCGGCCTACTTCACCAAAGACCGGATTCCTTATTTAAAACAACCCTCTAGAAATGAATCACGGGTCAAAATTATAGATTTATTTAAGGATATTATTGGGGCCATTAGTAATAGAAACTATGCTCGTTTGCTGGCTGGATTGTTCTTTCTTTCTATGCTCATCGGCACACATGAAACTCTAGCTATTTATATGGGTACTTTTTTTTGGGAATTGTCTCCTCTGCAAATTGGATGGCTTATTATTAATAATATTATTGGCTATGCCTTTGGATTTATAGCCACGGCAAAACTCCATCAAAGATTTGATAAACCGATTGTGATTGTAGCCTCAGTTATTGGGCTCACTATTTTCTGGTCTGCGTCCGCTAACATTGCATTGCTGGGATTTGCTCCTGAGCGAGGTTCTTGGGAAATAGTTTTCATGATTATTTTTTTAGGATCTATTGCATCAGCAAGTGGTTCTATATTGCACATCAGCGTCATGTCTGCCTTGGCAGATATTGCAGATGAGCATGAGCTCAATACCGGCATCAGGCAAGAAGGGGTTTTTTATGCCGCTCGAGCTTTTTTTAGCAAAACATCAAATGGAATAGGTCATGTAATAGCCGGGGTTGCGCTTGATTTCATTGCTTTTCCTGCGAACGCAGTACCCGGCAAGATACCTGAAGAGACTCTTTTTAATTTAGGCCTAATTGATGGGCCATTTGCAATGATCTGGGGGTTGATTGCTGTTTTCTTTTACGCAAGATATAAAATTACTAAAGGGTCACATGCAGAAATCCAAAAAAAACTTTTACTAAAGAATCCTTAAAATTTACCCCTTGTAAATCTCATCCTAATTGAATAAACCCTAATCAATGCTACTAAAGTAAGGATGGTTTGAGTAAAAATAGAAATTGATAAAGTATTGGTCCAACTCCAATTATCTATGGTGAGCCAAAGCAAAAATGTTTGAAGGGGGAAGTTAATAACCATTCCCATTATTACCACAATGACACTTTCTCGAAAGGCTATTTTTTCAGTTTTATTCATTTTTATCTCGGTTTATTTAAGTAATTTGTATTTACATTTTTTCATGGTTTCTTCAGATAAA
>Ga0208522_1002278_pt1 | contig 11624 bp, 10 predicted proteins | sample ETNtaG_25_FD_185763 | JGI IMG/M metagenome (GOLD analysis project Ga0208522, IMG submission 185763) | Marine microbial and viral communities from oxygen minimum zone, Eastern Pacific Ocean - ETNP201302SV86 (SPAdes) (version 2) | ecosystem: Environmental > Aquatic > Marine > Oceanic ... | reverse complement strand
TTCGAATCAAATGGGTAAAAAATATTAAGCAAGAACTATATTCTCATTTTCCCAAAGAAGAAGTAGATTCATTGATTCAATTAAGTAATTCAATCAACGGCGTGTAAGCTTATAACAAGTGCTACTTTGAAAAAAATAATGGAATTATCTAAAAAAATCTTAATTTTGATTTATGGGAGAGCATTTTCTTTCATTTTAAGTTTAGTAATTCCATTAATTCTAACTAGATTATTAATCAAAGATGATTACGGCACTTACCAACAATTAGTAATGATTTACGCTACAATTCAAGCAATTTTACTATTTGGTATGCCCCAATCGTTATTATATTATTTTCCAAGAAAAGAAGTTTCTGAACGACCTAATCTCATTAAGCAAATGTGGATGATTCTTGTCATATCAGGATTATTAGTCATTTTCTTATTTTGGGTTATTAGTCAGACAATAGACTTTTTTTATCCAAATCATCACCTTCAACCTTTTATTTTTCTTTTAGGTATTTATACAGGAATTATGTTGTCTGTTACACCCCTTCAAAATTTATTAGTTGTAGAAGATAAAGAAACAATGGCTATGCAATCAATGATTGGCTTTACAATTATTGATGTGGTTATCCTTCCTATTTCAGCTTGGTATAATCCCACCACCTTAGGAATGATTCATGGAATCATTATAACAGCGATCATTAAAGTGGTAATAGTACTTTTTTACATATATAATAATTATTTAAGAAAAATAGAGATACAAGAGTCTTATTATCGAGAACTTTTAACTTATGGAATGCCCGTTGGTTTAATTTCTATGATTTATGTTATCAATGTAAATATTGATAAGTATATGGTGGGTTTATTTTTTTCAAGCTCAGTTTTTGCAGCATATTATTTAGGTTCATTATTTGCTCCAATATTTGGATGGATTACACGTTCAGCTTCTCAAGTGATTACGCCAAGAATGTCAAAAGCACACAAAGACAATAATTTATTAGAAATAAAAGGATTGTATAGAGACAGTATAGAAAAATTAGCATTTATTTTTTTCCCAATGACACTTTTATTAGCGTTAATCGCAGAACCGTTAATTCTGACTTTATTCACAAAGAATTATGAAGATACAATTCCAATATTCTTAATTTATTTATTTTTACTTCCGACTTATGCTTTAAATTTAACTTGGATTCTAATGGCAAGCGGACAAACAAAATTTTTATTACGTTTGGCAATATCGATGTCTATCTTAAATATAATTTTAAGTTATGGTTTTTTAACAGGACTAGAAGGAGATAACAGACTATTAGGAATTCCATTTGCAACAGTAATAGTAACTTGGCTGTCAACGATTATAGTGATGAATAGATCCTTAACTCTCATAAAATCAAGTTTCTTAGAAACTTACCCGTTGAAAGAAATGTGGACTATAGCAGCAATTTCATTGGTAGCCGTATTGCCAGTTCTCTTGTTATCATCATTAGAATTATCTAATATCCTAACTTTAATTTCTTCAGTAATTTTGTTTGGAACGGTATTTTTGATGCTTTCCTACAAATTAAAATTAATAGGAGATAATGAAATTAAATTAGCAAAATCATTCCTTCCTTTTTAGTAAACTAACATAAAATTAGTCACATTGAACAATTTCAAGCAAAACACCGCCGGTGTCTTTAGGGTGGAAAAAAGCAACGAGTGTATTATCTGCACCAGGGCGTGGAGCTTCTCCGATAGGTTCCAAACCATTTTTCCTTGCTTTTGCCAAAGATTCTTCAATATCATCAACTTCCAAAGCTAAATGATGAATTCCAGGTCCTTTTTTGTCAATAAATTTACCAACCGGCGTATCTTTTCCCATTGGTTCTAACAATTCAATTTCGTATCCACCGACTTTCAAATGCGCCGTAGTCACACCTTCAGAGTCTACTTTTTCAGTATGATCTAGTTTGAGACCTAGAGATTCCCACATAGGCAATCGGTCCTCAATAGAATCCACAGCAATGCCAATGTGTCTTATTTTCACAAATGACAAATAAAGTAAGACTATTTCAAGATTATCAATATTTACCACCTCCTAAGTAAACAAGAGTGTCTTACAGTATTACAGTATTGAAATCTAAGTTACATAAAGCAACAGTTACCCACGCATTGAAGGATTATGAAGGGTCTGTAGCTCTTAGCCCAGAATTAATTAAACTAGGAAATTTTTCGATGCATGAACAAGTTCATCTATGGAATATTACCCAAGGTACAAGATTAATTACTTACATAATGGAATATGATGGAGACGAAAAAGGAATAATTTGCGTTAATGGAGCTGCAGCACATAGAGCAAATCCTGGCGATAGAATAATATTAGCAACATTTGCTGAAATAGATTCAGAAGATTCCAAAAAGTGGAAACCACATATTGTAATTATGAATGAAGATAATACCAAAAAGAATTAGGAAAGTATTATCATGCAGCTTTTTCTATAGCTAAATATGTCAGTTGAATTACGATTAATCGGAGTCGCATTTCTCCTTTTAGCAACCAGTTTTTCAGGTTGTCTAAATAATGACATTTCAAATGATTCTTTAGTTGTCGAAGAGGTAGTTCTTCCTGAAGGGACATTTATTACAAATTCAACAGGTATGAGTATAGAAGGAACGCCTTTGGAAATGGAATTTTATTTTAGTAATGTAGGAGAGCAAGGGGCTGAACCAAGCATTGGAGTGACTTCGAGCGGTTGTATTTTTTTCATAGCTTTTGAAAAACCAATGCGTTCTTGTGATTATGGTGAAACATGGGTAAATACAGCAGATGGGTCACAAGCATTTTTCACAAATGACCCTTATGGTTGGGTAGATCCAATTACAGATAGAGTATTCAATATTCATATGATGGGACTTTGGACAACGTGGATAGGATGGTCAGATAATGATGGACAAAGTTGGGAAGCCAATCCTCACGATTCAGGCGCTCCTGTAAATGATCACATAAAATTAGGATCTGGACCGTGGACAGATGAAGGTTATGGAATAGGAGGCGGAGTAAGTTCAAGTATCTATGAAACTGCAGTATATTTTTGTTATAATAAATTAGCATACATTTCATGTTACACTAGTTTTGACGGCGGAGCTTCTTTTGAAGCTGGAGGCGATCTTGTAGGAATTGCAACAGCGAATGGAGGATTACATGGCGCAATCACAAGTGCACCAGACGGAACGGTTTACTTGCCACCTAGAGTAGCAACCCCATCTATTATTTTTTCTAAAGACAATGGCCTTACTTGGGAAGAAAGGACAATGGGACAAGATGTAGGAACTCCAAACCCTCGTAAAAATGGAGAAGTTGCTACAGATACGGATTCCAATGCTTACAATGTATGGGTAGGTGAAAACCAAGGAGTTTACATGTCAAGAAGTATTGACTCAGGAGAAACGTGGGAACAAACTAGCATTAGGATAAGTCCAGTAGAAGTTATTTCAGCTACTTTTCCACATACCTCAGCAGGAGATCCAGGTAGAATTGCAATAGCTTACTTAGGAAGTGAGAATGCAAGCGCACTTGGACAACCAGATCTAGATGGGAACCCATGGAATGGCAACGCTCACTATACTCCTTCAAATGTTACACATTATCTTTACGTGACTTACAGCCTTAATGCATTAGACGAAGATCCAATATTCCACACTCAACGAATATCTCCAGACCCAGTACAAGTGGGAAGTATTTGTTTAAACAGTGGAGATTGTCGCAGTGATGATGGAGGTTCAAATCGTAATCTTTTAGATTTTAATGATTTGCATATAGATCTTGAGGGGCGGGTTTACATTGGCTTTGCAGACGGATGTACAGGAACTTGCGCATCTGGGAATGAGACAACTTCTACAAACTCACGAGATAGATTAGGTTCAGTTTACTATCTAGCGAACGGTCCAAGTCTTTACGAGTCAGTCGGCAATTTAACCCAGCTGATTCAAGATTAATTTTTAATAACCACAGTATTAAATTAATATAAGAATTAGAAACAAAAATAATCTATACAGGTTTCAACAAAGACATTTTCCAAATGTTTCATCGTACCACGAGAGAATAAATAATAATGAAAAAGCGATGATTGAAAATACCATCCTTCTTTTTACTTTTTCCAATCTGACAGCCTTAAACTTTGCTTCTTCTAAAGGTTCTTGGGATGAAATTTTACTTTTAAATTCTGTTACAATGGCCCCAGTTAGTAATATGAAAGAATAGATAAAGTAGGGAACAGCATCCATCAAGGTCAAGCATATAGGAGGTTCTGACAAAAAACAAGTAGCCGAGTAATAAAAACCCCACAAAACTAAGATGGCAGCCAAAAAAACAAGAAGGATTTGAAGAATCCTCCAACCGCCCCCAAGTTTTGCTCCTTCGTATTTATCCATATAATCTCTCAAAATAGATAATCTTCAGGCCCTTTAATTAGTTTTTTACAACCACAGTATTAAATTAAACAGAAACGTCAGAGGGTATGAACCCTCTTCCTCCAGGGCCTGCAGCTCTCACAGATTGGCTTTCGCTCGTAGACGAGCAGCCGATGGAGCCACTCCTGCCAATTATCGATCCGCACCACCATCTTTGGGAGGACAGAAGCGGTAACGCTTCGGTACCTTTTGTGAATACGTTTGGTGCTCGCAATGCAATGGGCCAGTACCTTCTGGAAGATCTCTGCGCAGACCTAGCAGGGAACAACGTGACGCACACAGTCTACCTAGAATGTGGTGCATTCTACGATGAATCTGCCCCGAAACTGTTGCAGTCCGTCGGTGAGACTGCTTACTGCCAAAAGATCAGTGAGGAGACGGCCGCTCTGGGCGGTACTCTCATCTGTGCTGGAATAATTGGAAAAGTCGACTTATCGCTCGGCCGAGCTGTAGGTGAAGCGCTTGACGCTCACATTGCAGCCGGGAAGAATTTTAGAGGAATACGCGACCCATGTGCATTCGGTGAAGGTGCCGAAGTCTTCCAGGTAGCTGAGAATAATGACAAACTAGCTGGTGCTACATTTCGCGAGGGAATCGCCGAACTACAATCTCGTGGATTAATTTTTGAGACTTGGCTATACCATCCTCAGATTCCGAGCCTTACCGATCTTGCTCGCTCGTTCCCTGAACTTCCTATCGTTTGCAATCATCTCGGGATGCCCATCGGCGTCTGTCGATTCGAGAGTGAACGAGGCTGGAAAGGCACAGTAGCGCACGAGTGGCGTGAGAACATCAAGAAACTTGCAGAGCAGTCTAACGTGTACATGAAACTGGGCGGACTGCCTATGCCGGTGTGTGGATTCGGTTTCGAGAAACGCGCCGTACCTCCGACATCAGAGGAACTCGCCACGGCGATGGCGCCGTACATCAACTTCGCGATCGACCACTTCGGCACAAATCGGTGCATGTTCGAATCGAACTTCCCTGTGGACAGGGCAAGCTGTAGCTACACCGTCCTGTGGAACGCCTTCAAGCGTATCGCCACGGAGCGTGAATGCGACGCGACACAGATGGCCGCTTTATTCGGTGGCACTGCCAAACGCGTGTATAATCTGTAACAAAATATTTGAAAAATAAAATTCACAATGTCTCAGCCCAAACACAAAAAAAAGTCGCAAATTCCTCCTGATGAAAAACTGTGGAGAAGAATCTCCGTTAAATTTGGCAAAAACGAAGAATTGTGGAACCATATCTGGGATTCCGATGCAATTTATTCATTCATTGTTGAAAAAGAAAAGTTGGGATTAGATAATAAAGAATCCAAACAATTGAAGAGTAAAATAGATGAAATTTTAGCGCATTCAAAGAAAGGAAGACAATGGTTTCTTCACCAAGAAAAAACTGATTTTACTCTAAGAAAACCAAATGAAATTAGTGAAATCGAAGCTAGTATCCGAGATTGGCGCCATTTCTTCAATGCACATTCACCAACTGAAGAGATTTCTCTAACGGGACAATTGCCAGGTAAAGAAAATACAAATTATCAATTAATCGAAGATGTCTGGTTTGCAATAATATCCAACGAGAAATTGCCAGAAGAATTTTCTTTATCGGAAAATGAATATATAGTTAAATGGAAAACTTATGATTTGATTGAAGATGCTAAAACATTTGCAACGACATGTTCAGGACTAAGATTCCGTGACTCCTTACCTTCAATCGCTCTTTTACTGATAAAATCAAAGCGAATTAATGCAACCCAATTATTGGATTTAAGATTGAATCATTTGCGATTAAATAGTTCAAACCCTTTCGGTAGAGATTATGATTCTCGCTTATCAGATATTGCTGAAAGAATACCTGATGTTGATGCTGACAATGCTCTGAAAGATGGCAGAACTGACTTGAGACATTTGCCTTTTGTAACCATAGATCCAAAGACTGCAAAAGATTTTGACGATGCGGTCTGTTTAGTTGAAGAAAATGGAAAGCGGACCTTATGGGTGGCAATCGCAGATGTAGCGCATTACATTGAGCCTGAGACGCTCTTAGACGAAGAAGCGCAAGCCAGAGCAACCTCGGTTTATTTGCCACATGCAGTTCTACCGATGCTGCCTTCTAGATTATCAGACAATTTATGTTCTTTAAGATCCAAAGTTCCCCGGTTAGCAATGACTGTTTCAATGCAAATCGAAGATGACTGGACTATTGGTGAAGTATCTGCTTTTGAAAGTATAATTGAAGTCAAAGAAAATTTATCTTATGAAGATGCTCTTGACAATCCTCGTTTCAAAAATATGATGGACTTGGCTGAAGGTTTACGACAAAATGAAATAAGATTGAATTTGAATTCGGCTGAATTACGACCTAGAGTCAATGAAGATGAAATAAATGTTAATGTCAAATGGCCGAACAAAGCAACCGAAATGATTGAAACTTTCATGGTAGCTACCAATAATTCGATTGGAATTATGCTTGGTAAAGAAAATGCACCTTTACCGTGGAGAAGTCATGCACCACCAGATGCTCCTGAAGTTGAAGAGTTGAATGCAAAATTCGAAGCGATGGAAATTGATATTGAATTACCGATGCCTAGTGTAAAGAAATTTGGGCAATCTGACGAAGCTGAATTAGCAAGTATGTTAGGAGATTGGGCTAACAGTGGAAATATTCAGATTAGTGGCCTGGAAATTTCTGATGATGATGATATTCCTCAATATCTCAAGAATGTTTTAGATCCCGAAGCCAGAAAAGATATTTTGGTTTCTCTAAAAGAAGCTCAAGAAAAAGCTAGTAATTTGAAAAATGCAACGAGAAGAGTCGTCGACCACGGGCTATTCTATCTTTTACAACGTGCAGTTTATTCTCCAGATAATCTAGGGCATTTTGGATTAAATCTGGATGCTTATGTTCATTTCACAAGTCCAATTCGAAGATATGCTGACCTTGTTGTTCATCGTCAATTGAAATCTTTCCTAAAGAATGAAGAATGGATTCATTCTGAAGAAGAAATAACCAAAATTTCAGAACAATGTACTGCCAATAGTCGAGAAGCAAAAACAATTGAATGGGAATTAGTAGCAAATGCTTTCCATTTACATTTATTGAGAGGAGGAACTATAGATTCAATAAAAGATTCAGATGATGAACTTGAGCTAAAACAATGGCCTGCCAGAGTTGTTGGACTTCGAAATCCCTGGATTTCCCTTGACTTGCTTGATGATGGCGCAATTCGTGGTAAACTACATGTTAGCCAATTGGGAGATGGAAGACGATTATCTACAGATGAATTTGGATTATATTTGATTGATGAGAAAAGTGCAACGACTGATCAAGATAAAGTTATATTGTCTTTAGGTCAGAAATTCCCATGCCGATTAAGGGGACTTGACCTTTGGAGCGGTGAATTGGATTTGGCTCCAATATAGCTAACTGTCCATAACCTTATAGCATACTGATATGGTGCATATCATGTACTACAGAATCAACACTATATCGTTCGATGCCAGCCGAAAAGACGAATACATGGCCTATTTCGACTCTGTCAGAGATCGGATTAAAGCAATCTCAGGACTTCAATCCCTAAATGTCGTTGAAACTGGAGAAGGTGAAGCTGTTGGAATGGCGGCCTACGATAACCAAGCCAGTGCAGAAGAAGCATTTCCTACAGTGAAAGAAATCATGGGCGGAATGGCTCAATTCTTTACTGGACCTCCAGAACTGAAACTCGGCCCTGTAATGTGGAGCTTAAACAAGGAAGGTTGTGACTGCTGCGGTGATAAATGTGATTGCGGCGATAAATGTGACTGCTGCTAAACAAACCTAAAATATATGTGATATATTAGGCACTATACGATTTAAAAAGGGAAACTTATCTAAATCAATATGGATAAAGGTCTAACTCCCTATTTGCTAGTAATCGCGCCCGTTCTTATGTTCATTGCTTTTATGACGGGACCAGACGACGTACTTGGTCAAGAATACATAGATTATCTGAAAGATACGGACTTGAATACTATGATAATTGGAACTATTTTGGTGACTGTCGGTGCAATAATGATGTTTGGCGGTTGGTTTGTACTTACTCAAGATATGATGGTTAAAAGTAATAAAACACAACAAGATTTACTAATATTATCAAGAGTTGCACTTATTTTACCTATAACTCTTCTCTTACTTGCTACTGGAATGGATCTGGAAGCTCACTGGCTAGTTACAGAGGGAGATGATGATTTGACTGTTGATGAAGAGGAGGATATAGCTTTGCAAAACCGGGAGATTTCTTCATACTTTTGGGGAACTATGCCAATTTCATGGGCTCTTGGGCTAATTCTAATTGGCGTTGCTGCACTTATGGGTGACAAAAAAGATAAACATAGTGAACAGTGGGTTTTCGCAGGGCCTCTCGTTACAGGTTTAGGATTGATTTCAGCATACTGGATTGAAGAGGCTTGGTTATTCTTCATGGTAGCTATACTCATAAGTCTTCCAATTGGCATTATGATGTTTATGGGAAAACTAGATTATCTATATTCTGAAGAAGCATCTGAAGACTAAGGAAGAATTTCCAACTGCTCTTCGATAGACAAGTCTAAGAAATCATCGAAATCAGATAACATCTGTTCCGAGGAAACGCCAAAGTTCTCTACAAAGGAACCTTCCCATCCAAGTTCATTCAAATCATCATAGAATCCATTGAGATAAGCCTCTTCGGATGTTTGATTGATTATATATGCAGTAAACCAGCACCCTAAGTCATACGCAATGTGGCCTCTTGATCCATAAGATATGTCTGCAATACTTTCTCCATCTTCTAAATCTTCTTTAGTTTCCATCTTCCAAGACATTCTGTCCTTAAGATAATTGGAATCAACGCCTTCTTGTCGAGAATAAAGTAACTGAGCCATATACTCTGCACCACCCTCAGCCCAGTACGGATTTCCTCCCATTAATTCATCTCTATCGTCACCATCTTTTGTGAAAATATGTGCTTGTTGATATACGTGGAAATATTCATGATATGATACAACTGTGTAACCTGTTTCATCAGGAGAAGGATATTTTGAAGCAAAAGTTACAATGAATACTGAATAATCTTCGTAATTACTTCTTCTCGTATTCAATCCTGCACCTCCATCATCAACATAAGATGTCAAATTATGGCTGCGATTTAGACAATGACCTTCGTCATCACTTCCTAAACTAGAATCTTTTTCCACTCTAACTTCACAATATTGTTTGTCTAGGTCATACGCTGCTTCTTTTTCACTACCTACTATCCAAAATTCAAGTGGACCAAAATTACCCCATGCTTCACTTGCTGTAGTATATCCGTCCATTACCAAATCAATTTGAGATTGCGGTACATCACTGGTTGCATAAATTTCAGGAAGTGTTGTAGTTAATTGTCCCCAATTATCTCCTGATGTAAATGGAATTCTGGTTGTTATTCCTGCGTCTTCACAAGGATTGTGGCCTTCTGGGTGCGTATCTGCAAGCATTTGTGCAAAATCGTCACTGGTAACATGACACAACAAATACAAGCCAGATTCTTCAAGGAATTTCATTACATCATGATGAATGTCCCTGTCATTTGGATCTTTAGCTAAATCAAAAATTCCTTGTCTACCATAATAATTATCTTTTGGAGTCTGTCCGTCTGTAAATGTTGTTTCCTTAATTTCCCTTATTTCAAGTTCATTAACTAATGCATTCCATTCATCTTGAGTTAAAGACCCAATATCATACATCAAAGCATTACGAATTGGAAACATAATAGCTATTACTTTGTGAAATGCTTTCTCATCTTCACTCATGCCTTCTTGTGAAGACTGAATTAATTGGTCTCCATCAAAGGCCGGAGTCCCTCTTGCTTGAAGCTGCATCCCTTCTGAATTGGCTGCTACTGATTCATCAAGTCCAAAAAGGTAATTTCCTTCTCGATCTACGATATTATCTGTGCCTGGTTCTAGACCTTGTTTATGTGGAGTGCCTGTGAAAATGCAAAAACCTTCTGAATTAATGTTGCAAGCATACGTGTCTTCTGGCTTTCCTCCACCATTTGTAGAACCATCATTACATGGCTCTCCTGAATCATAAAGGCCATTTCCATTTTCATCTTCATAATCAATACAACCTTCACCTTCTCCTGGGGCATTATCATCTCCAACAAAAAGATATTCAGACAAAGATTTTTTAGCTTCATCAAAACAACCACTACATGGGACAAATTTAGATCCAAATGCCCAAGTTATATTGCCTGAATCTTGAAGAGTGCCAATAGCAGGATCTTCACTATCATCAATTATAATGGTGGAACCTGCTCCATCGGTTATTATTATATCTGAAGATGAAAATGAAACTGCCACTTTGTAATCATAAACTGTACCGTCTGAATTTGCATGTATATATCCTAATTCAGTATCTACAAAATTGTAACTTCCATTACATCTTTCATCAATATCATCATATTCTAAATCTGAAAATTTAATATAACCCACAATAACACCATCAACGATATTTTGTACTTCATATTCTCCCGAAATAATTTCACAGTTAACTTCGTCCAATAAATTTTCTTCGGCTTTTTCCTCAGAATCCAAGCAACCTGTAAAAGTTGTCAAAAGCAAGCAAATTACCAACAAGTATGCCTTGTTCATATCAGACTTAGGTTTCAACTGTTATAAATCGTTTAAGCTTGGCTTTCCTCAATCGCAATATTCTTCCCAATTATATTCCCAATTATCATTAGAACTGAATTCTGTATGAATATAACATTTATTATCATCTGATAAATCTGTATAATCAAACATAAAGCTCATATCAGTTACACTTGAAACATCCCAGTTTGAAATATCTTGATTAAAATTACTCGCATCATAAAACATAGAGTACATATTAGTTACACTTGAAACGTCCCAATCTGAAATATCTTGATTGAAATCACTAGCATACATAAACATATTTCCCATATGAACTACATTTGAGACATCCCAATCTGAAATATCTTGATTGAAATTATAAGCATAATAGAACATATTTCCCATATGAATTACATTTGAGACATCCCAATCTGAAATATCTTGATTGAAATTATAAGCATAATAGAACATATTATCCATATAATTTACATTTGAGACATCCCAATCTGAAATATCTCCATTGAAAATATCGGCATCATAGAACATAGAGTAC
>Ga0208522_1002275_pt1 | contig 11630 bp, 12 predicted proteins | sample ETNtaG_25_FD_185763 | JGI IMG/M metagenome (GOLD analysis project Ga0208522, IMG submission 185763) | Marine microbial and viral communities from oxygen minimum zone, Eastern Pacific Ocean - ETNP201302SV86 (SPAdes) (version 2) | ecosystem: Environmental > Aquatic > Marine > Oceanic ... | reverse complement strand
AATAAAATGTTTAGTAGATGTGTCAAGTTTCATAGGAAAATCAATTTCCTCTTCTATTTCTCTATACGTTGGCATTCGAAAATCTTTGCCTTCTTCATACGCTGCTTCTGATTCTGCTTCTAGTTGTGTTCTTTTTTTCTGTATTTCTCTATTAGCACATTCAGGGCAGTTTGGCAATAATGGAAACCGCTTGTTTTACCATAAGAGTGTTCCCACTTCTGTCATCGATCTATATCTATACTGATGCGCGGATTATATCCTCATCCCTTTCGGTCAGTTCGCCCATCGAAACACCGCGCACCAGTAGATTTGTTTTAATGAATTGTAATAATTATTTTTTGTCTTGTAATAATTCAGATATTATTTTAGCCGTATTTTCAGCCCCATTACCATTGAAATTCTTCGAGAATTCATTTACTGAATCCTGAAAACCATCATATTCATTTTTTAATTTTTGAATTGCTTGAATAATCTGATCTCTATTATGCGCAATTAGACCCAGTTTTTTCTCCTGTGCCCACGTAATCTGATTTGTGTGTTCATCATAAATTGGAATTCCAATAATTGGTTTGGCATGATTCCCTAAAATTTCACCCATTACAGTATGTGAGCCATTAATGACTGCATATTTACAGGAATTAAGCACAGTTTCTTTTTCCGGTTCCGATAAGAAACCTTTGTCAATCTGCACCCAATCAACCCGTTTTTCTAACGCTTCTGAGATTGAATATTTCTTACCATCTTTATCCAAAACTTTGTCTATAGTTGGGTCATCTGTTGCATGAGAAACTATTCTACACTCATTTTTTAATTGAGTTTGATGAAATGCTTCCTCATATCTTTCTCCAGTTCCTTCATTGGTTGATTTGTTACCAGTTCTCATCCAATAACCAAAGTTTGTATCCTTAACCAGCATCTCCAACTCGGTGCTTTCTCTTCTCTCCACCTTCTTACTCTTTGAAAAATGCCCAACATAGGTAACCTTATCCTTTACATTATCTGTAAAATTCAAATTATATTCGCACATTGTAAACGGTGGCGGAGAATCAGCAACAATAATCTTAGTTGCCTTTGAAATCTGTTTTGCGATAAAGGCCAAGGCCGGTTTGAAATAAAATCTTGATTTCCATAATTTTGGTTTGAACTGATTAGTGACAAAAACACTTGTTATGTTTCTATTATTGGCTAACACATTAGAGCCCATATCACCATCATTTATGACCAGATCAAATTTTTCATCATCAAAGATTTTTCTTTCTTTTTTGAGATAGCTTGATATCTGAGTAACTAACGGTTGATTGTCTGCAACTGGAATAAGTAAATTTAACATTGACAAGCTTACACTCGGTCCCATCTTACCGTCAATGGGTGTTGGCATCAAGATTTCATGTATGTTTTTCTTTTTTTCAGGAAACCTTTTGTAGAGTTTCTCAAGAATCTCTCCTTTACTGAAAAAATGTGTTTCCATCTTCTCAACAATTATTTCATCTAATGCATCGTTTAATCTCATCATCCTTGAAAAATGCCCATTTCCCCATGGATAGATAAATTGCCCTATCTTCTTCATACCATCAAATCAATTTTCCTGTTTAAATTTTCAGTGCTTCACTTCCAAAGCATCTAAAATTTCATGGATAATATTGGGGCCAAGTTTTACACTTACAGTTTTTTGACCTGTCATAATACTGTCTACAGCCTTACTGGATGGTTTTTTGGTGTCTTTTTCTACAATTTTCCTTTGAATGGTTTTTTCAATCTTCATGATATATTTTTCCAAACCAATTTCCCTAGCATTCTCAAACAATTCAGAACCAATTCCAGAAAGTGGAACATGTGGAACTAATCCAGAATCAAATATTTCCATTTCCAGTTTTTTTATCAGGGTTAAAGGAAAGGCTAGTGGTGATACAGGCAAGCCGACAAACGAAATTTTTTCTTTAAGAGCAATTTTTGAAAGAATTTTTCCTAAAAGAATATTTTTTGACACAGGATCATCATAGTTGGGTAACAATCCCCTTATATTATAAAATTCAATTTCAGATCGTACTTGTAATGTTCTTGGTAAAATTTTTTGTAAAATTTTAACTAGGTTAAGTAATTCAGACTGTTTTTGATAGACAATAACAATTTTTACTTCAAAACCTTGTTTTATTGTCTCCAAACAAGCAAGTGCTGAAAATTCATCAAAAATTCCACAAACGATTTTTTCACTTTGTGAATTATTTACTGCTCCACCAAGGCCCTTGTCATTAAAGATACTAACATAGGCATTAGATTTTGTGATGTGGGTGAATAACAATTTGTCATGTTTTTCTTCAGTTCCAGGTTTTGCATTAATTCTCCTGTTATTTTCAATTAGTGATGAAGTTGCAGACAACTCTATATCCTTTGTAACATATCCTTTTGGCACACCTTGTACATTTACGTAAAACCTTTCTCCTTTTAATAAAAGACTGGATCCTATTTTATTTATTTCATCTACAACGGTTGTGAAATCATTCTTAATTTTTTTTGCAATCGTAATTTGTTTAATTCCAAACAGTAGACCTATTGTAGTGGATGCAAAGACTGGATCATTTGCGTCTACGAGTATTAATTTTTCATCTCTTAATATTTCACTATATTTTTGATTGTTAATTTTTAAAATTTTTTTGATGTTTCTCATAAGCAAACTTATCTTGTTTTCAGCAAATATTGATGGAAAGACTACAACATAATTTTCATTGCTCATTTTATTTTTTATCCAATAGGAGTTTATATTTTACAATATTTCTTAACATAAGCTAATTCTCGCATAATTATAATACCACACAGTATAATCATAATTATGGGAAAATTTACACAGGCTGAATTAGATAAAGTCAATGAAACATTAACATCCGCTGAGGATTGCCTAAAATGGGCATTTGATAATCTACATCCAAAACTTGCCAAGGCATCAAGTTTTGGAGCAGAAGATGCAGCAATCATTGATTTAATGTTCAAAATCAATTCAGAATCTAGATTATTTACACTTGAAACAGGCAGATTGCCTCAAGCAACTTTTGATGTTATGGAACAAGTCCAGAAACGTTACAACACAAAGATTGAGATGCTATATCCTGATGAACAAGAAGTTGAAAAAATGGTCAAGGAAAAAGGTTTAGACTGTTTCTATGACAGTGTTGATAACAGGAAGCTTTGTTGTGCTATAAGAAAAGTTCATCCAATGAATAAGATGCTTGAAACGCTTGATGGCTGGATTGCAGGTCTAAGAAGTGATCAAAACCAAAATCGTTCAACTGCAAAAATGCTTGAGGTTGATGAAATGCATGGCGGTATTGTAAAAGTCAACCCAATCATTAATTGGACATATGAACAAACGTGGGATTATATAAAATCAAACAACTGCCCATACAACAAACTGTTAGATCAAGGATTTCCTAGCATTGGATGTGAGCCATGTACACGACCAATTAAGATCGGTGAAGATATCAGAGCTGGTCGCTGGTGGTGGGAAAATGATACAAACAAAGAATGTGGCCTTCATATGAACCACGACAATTAAATTAATCCTACAAAGAGCAATCATATTGATTAATGCACATGGTGGAAAACTAGTAAATCGAGTAACAGATACTGATCCATCTGGGTTATTCTCAATTGACATTTCTGCAGATTTAGCTAACGATGTAGAAAATATTGCAGATGGAATATTTTCACCACTAGAAGGATTTCTTAATCAACAAGACTTTGAATCGGTAATATCCAAAGGAAGACTTGCAAATGGAATTGCATGGACTATTCCAACCGTTTTAGATGTTGATGACGACACTGGTAAAAAAATGAAAGAGGTAGGTGATGTATTACTCAAAAACCCAGAAGGTACAGGAATTGCAATTCTACATGTAGAAGATGTTTACTCTTATGATAAACAAGCTACTACAAGTGGAGTTTATGGAACTAATGATGAATCTCATCCAGGCGTGGCAAAGACTAATTCCATGAAAGACTTTCTTGTAGGTGGAACAATTGATTATATTCAAAGACAAAATGAGACTGAAATTAGAAAACATAGAATGACTCCCTCACAAACAAGAGAGTTTTTTGAAAAAGCAGAATGGAAAACAATTGTTGCGTTCCAAACACGAAACCCTCCACATGTAGCACATGAAATGTTACAAAAAAATGCAATAACAACACGTGATGGCGTGTTTGTAAATCCATTGATTGGAAAGAAAAAACCTGGTGACTTTAAAGACGAAATTATCGTAAAAGCATATGAAACAATGATTGAAAATTACTATCCACAAAATAAATGTCAACTAGCAACACTTCACACCGAAATGAAATACGCAGGACCAAAAGAGGCAATCCATCACGCAATTATGCGTCAAAACTATGGATGCACACACATCATTATAGGACGTGATCATGCAGGAGTTGGAAAATTCTACGATCCATTTGCAGCACATAAAATATTTGCTGATTATCCTGAACTTGAGATAGAGCCAATTTTTTTCCCAGCATTCTTTTACTGCAGAAAATGTCTTACATTTACAAATCCTAATGTTTGTCCACATGATGCAGATGATAGGGAACAAATTTCTGGTACAAAACTGAGAGAGATGATTCAAAACGGAGAAGCACCATCAGAATTTATCTTAAGACCCGAAGTTGCCAAAGTAATCATTGATTTTGATAAACCATTTGTTGAGTAGATGAATTATAAAATTCCTGTAATACTTTTTCTTTCCATAATGATTATTCCGGCATTTGCCGAAGAACAATCCAATCCCACACTATCAATGGTAAATATTGATATTGATTACAACGATTTCAACAAGCCATCACGAGATGAAGTAATTGTACAGTTTGAAGAAATTCATGATGTAAGTTGGCAGGTAAATCTAGTTAACGAGTTAATATACGGAAATGCAGATGGTAACGGTGTAATTAGATTCCATGATGCAACAATTGATGAGAAATTCATCGAAATCGGTATGGGAAGCCCACCAGACAAAAAATTCTGGATTGCAGTTCAACTCCCAGATGAAGGATATGTGGTCGTTCATGATAAATTAGAACGAGGGTGGTTACCAAGCGGTAAAGTAATCCTGGCATATTCTGATACTGCTGGATTAACTGTAAACAACGGCGAAAGAATAGTATTATCAAATTTGGATGTTGAAGGATTTCAGATTAAAGCATATTCTGTTTGGGGGATGCAAGGAAGTCAAGATCCACCTGCAACAGTTGCTGGGAAACTTAATGTAGAAATTTTATCTGGTGACCCTAAAGAAGGACCACTTCACATGCTTCCATTCATTATAGTAGGGTGTTTAGGAATTATAGTTGTAGTACTTTTGGTTACTAAGAAGCGTTCTTAGTTTTGTAATATTTGCAAGAATTCTTAATTTGACAAACTTTACACATTGGTGTTATTGGTTTACAAATGTTTTGACCATATTTTACAAATGTTTCATTAATGTTAAGCCAAAGCTTTTTAGGAATTATCTTCATCAATTCAAATTCAGTTTCTTCTGGAGTTTTTGTCTCAACTAATCCTAATCTATTTGAAATTCTATGTACGTGGATATCAACAGGAATAGCAGGTTTTTCATAAGCATAGACTAAAACACAGTTAGCAGTTTTTCTTCCAACACCAGGCAAGTCTACTAATCTTTCTAGATCATCTGGAACCTTTCCTTTATACTTGGAATCAATTATCTTTGCTACTTCAATAATCCTTCTTGCCTTTACATGATAAAATCCAATTGACTTAATGATTTTTTCAACATCTTTTACTTTTGCATTTGCAAGCTGTCTAGAATTTTTGTAAACTTTGAATAAATTTTTTACAATCCTACTAGTTGCTTCATCTTTTGCTCTGGCTGATAATATAGTACCAATCAGAATACTAAATGCACCACGATTCTCTGCGTCATGAAGATCTTGTAATGCAGTGATTCTTGGTGGTTTGACCAAATCCATAGTCTTTATCATACCATTAAGAATTTTTTTCATACGTGAATCTGACGTACAAGTCTTATATTTGTAGAAACTTGAATAATTATTGGAACTAACACAAGAAGAGCAGGCTGCATTAAATGGAGAGAAAGGCGATACATTACAAACTGCATATCGTATTCTTGTAGCCACAGGTGAGGCAACTAACGCTGAAAAACTGATTCCCATAAGTTGGGCACACCTCTCAGGCGTTAATTATAATACGATTGGTGACTCTGGAGAAGAATTCCTACGAAAAATTAGTCAAGACGCAAAAGTCAAAGTAAAAACCACTGTAAATCCAATGGGATTTGATTTTGATCATATCTCAGAATTTAAACACATAGACGAAGATTTTGTAAGAAAACAAGCAAGCATTCGCGATTCTTATATCAAAATGGGTGTTGATCCAACATTTTCTTGTACACCGTATGATATTTTTGATTTACCAGAAAAAAACACCCAAGTTTCATTTGCAGAAAGTAATGCTGCAATTTTTGCAAACTCATTAGGTGATCTAAAAACAAACAAAGAGAGTGCATTTAGTGCATTAGCTAGTGCAATAACTGGTAAATCACCTTATTCTGATTTAAGAAAAGACGAGATACCAACTCCATTGACTATTAGAATGAAGATGGACAATCCAAACGAACTTGATTTTGGAATGCTTGGGTTTTTTGCAGGAAAGGTCGGAGATACATCTGTAAATATTTCAGGCGTTTCACAACCCGACAGACGTAGTTGTAAAGCTATGTGTGGTGGTATGGGAACTTCTGGAACATGTGCAAAATTCCAATTTGTAGATTCTGATGAAAAAACTGGGGAAAAAGTTGACTTTGGAAAAGAAGAGATGAATGAAGTTTTTGATGAATTAAACACTACGGATAAAGGTGATCTAATTACCTTAGGAAGTCCACAGCTTGGATTAGAAGAACTATCTGATTTATCAAAGATGCTTAAAGGAAGATCATTCAAAAAACGCTGTATGATATTTTGTTCCCGTGCTGTACAAAACCAAGCACGTAATCTTGACTATACAAATGAGATTGAAAAGGCTGGCGGTGAAATTTTATCCGATTGTTGTACATGTCTTACTCCTTTAATTGATACAAATGAGATAGATTCCGTCACTACTAATTCAATTAAAGGCGCATATTATTTGAAAAACTCTACTAGGGTTGGCGTAAATCTAAAACCTCTCTCAAAAATTGTAGAAGATGATACTCAATGACTAAAGTGATTGTTCAAGGAAAAGTAAAAGGAATTGTACTCAAGACTACAAATCCAATCAACTTTTTGGGTGCAGTTGATAAAAAAACGGGAATTATTCAGGACCAAAAATATGACATTTTTGAAAAATCAATCAAAAACTCCATTCTAGTTTTTCCACATGGGATAGGAAGTAGTGTTGGTGCTTATACCATTTATTCACTAAAAAGCTATGAATCGGCTCCACTTGCAATGATTTGTAAGAAAGCTGATCTAACTGTTGCATCAGGATGTGCTCTAGCAAATATTCCCATGATTGTTGTTTCCAATGAACAGTTTGAGTCAATTGAGAACGGAAAAGAGATTGAGATTAATACTGAATCTACAACAATTCTAAATTAATTTTTGAGTACCTGTGTCTATAATCTTACTCGAGCCAATAGGCAACGCCCTCACATAATCATCCACCACAAATAATTTTTGAAATTCATCATTATTCTTGCTAAACTCCGCCCTAATTTTTTTAGCAACATCTGAAATTGAGGAGCCACCAGGTTCAATTATTGCATAACAGAGACAATTTTTCGTTATTGGTTCTACTGGACCAGAAACTAATAAGAAATTTTCATCCTGTTGCAATATTCCAACTGCGAGTTTTAATGAAGACACCTTGATGAAATTTCTTGTCCCATAAATCATAAATGATCCTTTTCCCATTGACTGTCCGGTTGGTGCCGCTTTTTTGATTTGATCTGGTTTAACCCAAAAACTATTCAAACCATGTCCAGATACCTGCCACGCACGACTAAAACAGACAGTAGCCTGTGCTGTTTCTTCAAGACTTAATGGCATTAAATTTTCACTTCTATCTTTTAGGATGAAAAATGGTGAACCATTAATCTCAGCGTGAAAAATTTTGTCATCATTTTCCATGTGCTTCCGAACCAGTGCAGAGTTAGAGGAAGCATCTCGTCCTCCAACTGCTAACATTCCATCAGATGTGAAAAACCATCTATAACGTTCATACCAGCTCTTCTTTCTCACATCAGAAAAACCAACAGCACCTTTAGCAATCTCACCTTTAGCAATTGTTTTCTCCAATTGGTCTTCTGTTTTTTTGATTAATTTTTCAATGGAACCTATAGCACCTTTCTGTTTTTTTGATTCATCAAAAAGTACAGAGGCAATACTTGGAAGTGGTGAATCAGGTTCAATCCTTACTTTTGCATCGTTAATCTTTATCATTGAAATGCCTTTTTCCTTGATTAGTTCTGCATCTCGCTTTTTCATAACTTCAATTACTTTCGGATCACTTAGTTTTGATTTTCCCTCTGATTGCAGGGAAAAAAGCAAGTTTGCTATATCTGCAATGTTATTTGATTTTTCTTGAACTATTTTTATAGCATTTTTTTGTTCTTCTAATCTATTTTGTAATTCTGAAATCCTTTTTTCTGCTTCTTTACTGTATAGCGATTTTCCTTTCTGTAAAATTTGCTCAGTGAAAATTATATCAAGACCTTCGTTAAAACTAGAAACCTCTCTAGCTTTCGTGTTATCGTCAGAGAATCTAATTGGAAAGACATCAGACTCTTCTTCATCCGTGATTATTGTAGGATCATGTGTTCCATTAATTACACTAGAAATTGTTGTTTTTATTACATCAAATAATACTTCAAACTCTTCTTCTGATATCTCATTACTTGGTTTTACACGATCAATTGATGAGAGTCTAATTATCTCTTCGACGTATTTTTTTGGTAGTCCAAGAGACCTACCAATGATTTTTCCAATACTTGTTGATGTTGAGAGAACTTGTTTGAATTCTTCTTTCTTCAGCTCTATTATGTCAATTCCATCCTGTGGAGGTGCTTTGTATTCAAGACCAACGCGTAATTGTCTGTGTCGTACATCAATGGAGTGCATTAACGCAAGAATCTTTTTGTTATAATTACAGAGTAACATGTTTCCTTCACCAAAAAACTCTATAATCAACACAAATCTATTATCAAAATTAGAAAACGTTAGATATGCTATTCTTTCTGTTCCAACCTGCTCTATTTTTTCAATCTTTGATCTAAGAAGATCACTTCGTAGCCGTCTCAAAAGCTTGTTTGGTTCAATTGGATCAATTTTCTTACTAGTAGTCCATAGTCCAATGCTAGAAATCATCAGCATTACATCTGGTTTATCTGGATGACGCATTTTGAAAAGTAGGCTATTTCGATTTATTCCATAAATATTACTGACATAGCAACCCTGTGTTTTTTCATTAATTTCCTTTATTATGTATGCTAATTCGATTCCTGCTAGTGTCATAGAAATGAATACTGGAGAGGTGATTATACTCTTACTGTTCTAAACTGAATAATTGCCTTGACAAAGATTTTAAACGAGACCAAAGGAGACAATCTAGAAAATTAATTGGCTAGATTTAAGAAAAGAAAATGGGGTTCAGAAAAACCAAAACCAAATGATACTGAAAATAAGGATGCACCACCAACTGAATCTGATACACCACCAACTGAATCTGATACACCACCAACTGAATCAGAATCTGAGCCTGAAGAGATAGTTGAAGTCGATGTTGGTGAAAAAGTAGAGGATGGGTCTACAAAGAATGAATCTAAACCAAAGGAAGTAGAACAGAGTGCAGAGGATAAATCCGCAACAAAAAAACTAACTGATAGGCTATTTTGGATGCGTGTTGCATTTGCAGTTATAGGTGGTATCATAGCGACCTTTGCATTCGAAGATATTGAAGATGTGGAAGAAAAAAGATGGACATCAATAGGATTTATGATAATGCTTTTCATAGCAACAGCTATTATTGCAAAATCATGGAAAATTAGAATTCAGAATAGAAAAAAGTATGTCACAACTGGAATTGGAAGTTTTATTTTCCTCTATCTATTTGTCTGGATAGTATCATATACTATAGCAAATCTTGGAACCAGTTCTAGCGTAATTCCATTTCCATAAACCTGATGTGATTAAATGTGGAAATTTAAAACTCCTGGAATACCAGATGAAGAATTTGATAGAACAGAATCAGTCCCGATCACCAAAGAGGAAATAAGAGCTATTCAGATTAGCAAGGCTAGATTATCTCCAGGTCAAACTGTATTAGACATAGGGTGTGGCAGTGGTTCAATCACTGTTGAAGCAGGATTACAGGTTGAATCAGATGGAAAAGTAATAGGTGTTGATCTTGATCCTGATGCAATAGAACTGACAAAGAGAAATCTCAAAAAGTTTGGTATGGATAACACAACTTTAATTCTTGGTAATGCAAAAGAGAAAATTTCTGAACTACCAGAAGCAGATGCAATCTTCATAGGTGGAACTGGTGGTGACACACAGGAAATTGTACAACTTTGTGAGGATAAATTAAAGTCTGGTGGCAGAATTGTTATCGGTGTTATTCTAATTGAGACATTATATGCTGTATTACAAACCATTGAAAAATTAAAGTTTGATGCTATTGATATCACGCAGATTACTATTGGAAAAAGCCGTAAAACTTCAACCGGAACTATGATGCTTTCAAGAAATCCAGTCACTGTTATTTCTGCAACAAAATCTTAATCTAGATTTTTAATTGGGGCTAGGATACATTTTTCATGCCTGAATTGATTGGAATTGGAGTTGGTCCAGGTGATCCAGACTTGCTTACAGTTAAGGCTGTAAAAGCAATTCAAAACGCTGATGTTATAATGTGTCCGGCCTCAAAAGAAGACAGACCTAGTATAGCATTATCAGTTGTCAATTCAATTATTGATAAATCAAAAAATCAAGAAATTGTGAAACTAATCTTTCCAATGACCAAAGACAGAGCTATCCTTGAAGCACACTGGAAAGAAAATTCAAAAATTATGGCAGAAAAAGTTTTGTCAGGAAAAAATGTTGTCTATCTGACAGTTGGTGATCCTTATCTGTACAGTACGTGGATATACATGCATAGAGAAATCAGGCAAAATCACCCTGAAATGAAAATTACTGTTATACCAGGAATTGTTTCAATGTTTACATTTGCTTCTAAGGTTGGTGTTAGCATTGCAGAAGGAGCAGAGAAAGTTGCTATAATTCCATCTTGTTATGATTTGAGTTCAGTAAAAGAAATTGCAAAAAATTCTGAAGTGTTAGTCTTTCTAAAAGATGGCCGTTACTTTGATCAAGTAATTGAACTTCTAAAAGAATCAGGATTTCCTGACAATTCTATATTTGCAATTGGGCAAGATCTGGGAACAGAAAATGAAATAATTAGGAAATTAACTCTAGGTGAAGTCAATGATGATACTCTAACTACAAAATACTTTTCAATTCTGGTGGTAAAGCGTGTTTAAGGTATACTTTGTTGGATGTGGTCCAGGTGATCCTGAATTAATTACCATAAAGGCAAAAAAACTAGTTCAAAAAGCAGATGTTTTAGTTTA
>Ga0208522_1002266_pt1 | contig 11657 bp, 8 predicted proteins | sample ETNtaG_25_FD_185763 | JGI IMG/M metagenome (GOLD analysis project Ga0208522, IMG submission 185763) | Marine microbial and viral communities from oxygen minimum zone, Eastern Pacific Ocean - ETNP201302SV86 (SPAdes) (version 2) | ecosystem: Environmental > Aquatic > Marine > Oceanic ... | reverse complement strand
AAATATCCAAATCTAAATGGGAAGAAAGTCAGTGTTTTTCATTCTTCCATTACCATGTTGATATATTTGATATTGAGATAATCGTGAATTCCTTGTGAACCTCCCTCACGTCCGAAACCGCTTTGTTTGATTCCTCCATACGGTGTTTCCGCTGATGCCAAGGCGAAAGTGTTAACTGCAACCATTCCTGCTTCCAGAGCATCAGCTGTGTCATGTGCCAGTCGTTGTGAACGAGTAAACGCATAGCTCGTTAGTCCATATTCCAAGCTGTTGGCACGCTCGATCACTTCGTCAAAATACCTGAATGTCGTAATCGGAACCAACGGCCCGAAGGGCTCTTCCTGCATAATGGGTGCATGATCCGGAACTTGATCGAAAACGGTGGGTTCATAAAAAAAACCACGGTCGAACCTCTCCGGTCGTTTCCCGCCTAATCTCAAACGTGCTCCTGATTTCAGCGTCCCAGATACCATTAGTTCCACTTCTTTAAGGCGTTTCTTGGTAGCCAGTGGGCCGATGTCAACTCCAGATTCCATGCCATTCCCCAATTTGAAATTCTGGGTGATCTCGATGAACTTATTAGTGAAAGCTTCAGCTTGGCTTTCATGAATGAAATAGCGTGACGGTGAGGCACAGACTTGACCGCAATGCTTGAACTTGACCAGCGCCGCTTGTTCAGCAATGGCCTCAGCATTGGCATCAGCGTAAATAATCACCGGAGCGTGTCCGCCAAGTTCCATTGAAGTCCGCTTGAGCGTTTCTGCCGAAGCTTTAATGAGTAATTTCCCTACACGTGCGGAACCTGTCAGGGAAATTTTACGGACTCGTGACTCATTCAACAAAACAGGAGAAATCGTGTCCGCAGATCCATTGATGAGATTGATCACACCTGCCGGAACCCCGGCTTCATGAAGGCATTGTACAAGCGACATTGCTGATCCAGGAGCCTCTTCTGCTGGAAGCAAAATTACGGAACAACCCGCAGCTAAAGCAGGAGCAATTTTCCTGGCGGCCAACACCACTGGGAAATTCCATGAAGTGAAAGCCGCCACCACGCCTATTGGTTCATGTTGAATCAGGACTTTTCCATGCGGTTGTCGACTTTCAAGTATATGCCCGTAAATACGTTTGGCTTCCTCTGCATACCATTCGAACTGCTCAATCGCCATACTGACTTCGCCTTTGGATTGATCTAATGGTTTCCCGAGCTCGAGTGACAACCAACGGGCCATTTCATCTGTGCGTTCTCTCATTACTTCCGCCACTCGGCGTAGCATTCGTGAACGTTCCAAAGAAATCACTTTTCGCCATTGTGCAGTTCCTGAAACTGCTGATTCAACCACTTTTCTGGTATCGCTTTTATTGGCGGCAGGAGCTTCACCTAGAACTTCTTCAGTCACTGGACTGATCACTGGAATACTCTTTCCCGAAGCAGGTTTCTGCCACATGCCGTTCCAATAAAGACCGAATGGAGTATACATAATGATTGGGCTTGAAAAAGTTGTCAGGTAATTTCCTTAATTTCCACTTTACGGTTTTCTTGGGCGCTGAGCAAAGCAGCCTCGAGGATCCGTTGAATTTCTGCTCCATCCTGAAACGTTGGGCTACATGCTTTACCTGAGGCCACTGCCTCAATGAATTCGCCAGTCATCTTACCTCGTTTGCGAAAGGTTTCCTTGTACATTTGCTGTATGTCTCTACGTTGCCGACCATCCCACATCATTTCTGGAATCTCAATTTCTTGGAATTGTTTCTCTTCCGATTTAGCTCCGTAAAGTTTGTAAGTCCGTTCCCAATCAGTCCATCCACGTAAAGTTCCCCCAGAACCATGTAAGTCGAAGTGGTGCGATTGTCCCCAAGGGGTAGGTTCATGGGCTACAGTAGTGGCTTGCACCACACCCTTTGCACCATTGGAGAATGTTAGGATAATGATACTAAAGTCATCCGTCTGCAAGTATGGATGTCCTGTGGGATCAAGATCCGGGCGCTCTATCACAGTGCTCAATTCGGCTGATACATGTGTAACCGATCCAAAAAACCACACAGACAAATAAATAAAATGGGAACCAAGATCGCCCAAAGAACCTGAACCAGCACGTTTTTGATCGAACCGCCAACTGTATTCCGGGGATCTACCGTAATCAGCGTTATATCGGAAATTCAAATGATAAGGTTTCCCTAAGTATCCCTCGTTCAGCAAGCGTTTGATAGACTGCGTCATTGGTAGAAAAGAGTAAGTGAATGGTACCATTGTCACGGCTTGGTGAGCCTTTGCAGCTTCCGCCATTTTCCTGGCATCTGCGTAATTCAGAGCGAGCGGTTTTTCACAGAGCACATGTAACCCTTTTTCCAGTGCTGCAAGAGTTATGGGACAATGGGTGTCATTGGGTGTGCTGATTAGCACTGCATCCAAAGGCTCTTCATCAAGCATTTTTCCCCAATCGGTGTATACTTTTGGAATATTCCAGATCGACGCTAATTCCCTGGCACGCTCTTCATTTCGGCCGCAGCAGGCCACAACGGTTGCTTTTTCCGTACCGGCCAGCGAAGGTAAATACATGGCATCCGCCCACCAACTGGTTCCAATTATTCCAACACGAACTAGTTTCATAAATTAGCTTTTATGCTTTTTCCTGGATTCCTCCGGAATTAGATCTTAAAAAATTTCAGGTTCCGGAGTTTCACCGGGAGTACCCTGTAAGAAATCAAAATCACAACCTTCGTGTGCTTGTGTGACGTGGTCAGCGTAGAGCTTCGCGTAACCCCGACTTGCTTTTGATTCCGGAGGTTCCCACCGCCTGCGTCTGGTGTCTAACTCTGACTGGCTAACCAGTAGATCAAGTCGCCGTTTTTCCACATCAAGCTCAATTTCATCTCCGTCCTTTACCAAACCCAGCGGACCCCCCAATGCCGCTTCGGGTGAAACATGAAGGACACAGGCCCCATAACTGGTGCCGCTCATACGGGCATCAGAAATGCGAATCACATCCCTTACGCCTTGATTGAGCAATTTTTTCGGAATCGGCAACTGACCCCATTCAGGCATTCCCGGCCCGCCGACAGGCCCGGCGTTCTGAAGTACCAGCACTGAATCCGCGGTAACTTCCAGGTCTTCTGAATCCACACGTGCTTTCAGATCACGAATGTCTTTAAACACAACTGCCGGTCCACGGTGCTTCCACAGCCGTTCTTCAGCGGCAGTGGGCTTGATGACAGCCCCGTCCGGTGCCAGGCTCCCTCGTAAAACAGCAGTGCCCCCTACTGTACTGATCGGATTTTCCAGAGGACGAATTACATCCTCATTAAACACTTCCGCGCCCTCCAAATTATCACGTAAAGTCTTGCCGTTGATCGTTACGGTTTCCAGATTTAAACTTTCTTCCAGACGTTTCATCAAGGCCGTCAAACCGCCGGCGTAATAGAAATCCTCCATCACATATTTCCCGGAAGGCTTGATATTGGCCAGCAGCGGAATTCCCTGGGAAATCCTGTCGAAAATTTCCAAATCCAATGGAATCCCGGCACGGCGGGCCAGTGCTGTGAGATGAATAATGGCATTTGTTGAACCACCAATTGTCATTTGCACCTTTATTGCGTTTTCAAAAGCCTGTTCTGTAAGGATGTCAGTGGGCTTGATGTCCTGCCATACCAGATCTACGGCGCGGCGTCCGCTTAGTGAAACCATACGGTTATGATTTGAATCCACTGCGGGAATTGAGGACGCTCCCGGAAGTGACATACCAAGCGCGTCGGCCATAGACATCATCGTCGCGGCAGTGCCCATAGTCATGCAGGTTCCTGGAGAACGGGCAATGCCGTCCTCAATTTCGAACCAGCTTTTAGTGTCCAGCTTGCCTGAACGCCGTTCATCCCAGTATTTCCATACATCTGTACCGCTGCCAAGCGTTTCACCGCGCCAATGTCCTCTAAGCATGGCGCCTCCAGGAACATAGATACAGGGCAAATTCATGCTGATTGCGCCCAGCAAAACTCCGGGTGTGGTTTTATCACAGCCCCCCATCAGCACTGCCCCGTCAATTGGGTAGCTGCGCAAGAGTTCTTCCACCTCCATAGCCAGAAAATTTCGGTACATCATGGCGGTGGGTTTCATCAGCTGCTCACCGAGAGACATCGCGGGCAGTTCCACCGGAAAGCCTCCTGCTGACAAAACGCCTCGTTTCACATCCTGCACACGCTGGGGAAAGTGAGTGTGACAGGTGTTCATTTCGTTCCAAGTGTTTATGATGCCGATCACGGGCTTGCCTACAAATTCGTCACGATGCAGGCCCATCTGTTTTGTGCGGGAGCGGTGGCCGAATGAACGCAAATCGTCCGAACCATACCATCGATGACTGCGAAGAGATTCCGGATTTTTGCGTGAGGATGACATAAAGATTTAGAGTTAGAAATGATTATTCTGAATCATATAATTTTGAGTTAACCCAACATCCGTTGTTATCTGCTGATTCTATGCAAGCCTCTAGAAACTTTACTCCGTGAGCACCATCTTCCAATGTTGGATAATTCAAACAAAGCGGATCCGGTGTCTCTCCGGAAAGCTTTGCGAGGAGCACTTCCGCAAAATCTGAATAGACATTGCTGAACGCTTCAAAGTAACCTTCAGGATGCCCAGCCATAACGCGCAACAAACGTTTGGCGAAAGGGTGGAGTTCAGGAGAATCCAGTTCCAGAATTTTCGGAGTCTGTCCCAATGGGGAAAAAAGCAATTGATTTGGATGTTCCTGATGCCATTCAATACCGGCGAGAGATCCATAAATCCTGATAGACAAACCGTGCCGATGTCCAACGGCTATCCCGCTGGCCCACAAATATCCCGCCGCACCTTTTTCAAAGCGGAGTAAAACATGGGCGTTGTCTTCCAGCACTCTCCCTGACACAAAGCTTTGGCGGTCAGCTGCCACTTCCCGAACTTGTTGTCCAGTGATGAACGTTGCCAGATGCAATGCATGAGTGCCTACGTCTCCCAACACAAAAGTTCCACCGGAGACTTTAGGGTCGTTGCGCCACGCTGCTCCTTCACTATGTTGTTCAACAGCAGTTACACAATTTCCGTGTGCAAATTCTGTTTGTACGACCGTGATATCGCCTAGTTCTCCGGCAGCAACCATCGCCCGTGCTTGCCGAATCATGGGGTATCCACTATAGCCGTACATAGAGGCACAAAGTACGTTTTTTTCTTTGGCCAGTCTTATCAAATCCAGTGCGTCGTCTGTGGTGGTTGTAATCGGTTTTTCCAGTATGACGTGAAACCCTGCCTCAATGAACGTTTTCGCTATTTCATAGTGTGTGCTGTTGGGAGTCATCACTCCGACGACGTGAATCTTGTCTTCGCGATCCGACTCAGCTTGGACCATAAGCTGATAATCCTGGTAAGTCCTGTCGGATTTCAATCCCAATGATTTCCCAAATTGTAGTCCACGCTCTGCATCAATGTCTAATGCACCGGCCACAAGTTCATAATAACTGTCTCTTCGCAAGGCTGCTCGATGGCTGTCCCCAATTTGACTTGTTGCCCCGCCGCCGACCATGCCATAACGTAGTGGAGGGTTTTTGTGAAATCGGTTACTCATTAGATTCCTGCGTTTTCACGAATGAAAGATCGGGCTTTTTTAGCATACTCTAAAGGATTTGCTTTTTCAGGATCCTGCTCTGCTTCAACAACAAACCAGCCCCGATAATTTACCTCTGCCAGCGCTTGAAAAATCGGGGGAAAGTCTATACAACCGTCTCCCGGAATCGTAAAAACACCTGCCTTGACCGAATCCAGAAAGTTCATTTTTTTCGAGTGAACCTCATCCAGGACTGATTGGCGGATATCTTTCAGATGCACATTTCTGATCCGTGAACCATACTTCCGGACGATTGCTAGCGGATCATCTCCAGCGTAATAGGCGTGTCCGGTGTCCACGAGCAGATGCACCAGATCCGGATCCGTCATTTCCATCAGCCGCTCCGTTTCTTCCGCGTTTTGAACCATGGTACCCATGTGGCAGTGGTAGGCGGTCACCATCCCATTTTCACGTGCAATTTTCCCAATCATGTTCAAACCCTGCACGACCTGTTGCCATTGTTCATCAGAGTATTCCGGCCGATCAAATGGATATGTTGGAGTAAGTTGTACACAATGTCCACATTCGCAAATATTCACAACTTTTGCACCCATTGCTTTCAGAAAATTCATCTGCTCTACAAAACTATCGACCGTTTCTCCGCTCCGTTCTTTTTCACTAAAAAAGGAGCTGAACCATGCTGAAGATATTTGCAGACCCCGCTGTTCTAAAGCCGGTTTGAGTACATCCTGATCTTTGGGGTATTTGTTCCCTATTTCACTGCCGGAAAATCCGGCAACTGCCATTTCATTGATACATTGCTCGAAAGTAATATGTCCACCGAGTTCCGGGAGGTCGTCGTTGGTCCAGGCTATGGGTGAAATGGACAATTTTATAGAGTTTGGTGCAAACATGATAAAAACCTGAAAAGTTTTTTTGTGAATAGTTCATTAAAATATTAATAAGCCCTTGCTTTATTTATTTCTTCGTCCATTTTTTGATGGGACAATATCGTAGTTTGGCATTTGGAAACCTCCGGAATACCGACTCGCCACCAAGTGTGATAGCCATCAGTCATTGTTCCTGGTAGCACTTTGACTTCGATCAACGTGGAAATCTTCTCATTTCGCGTTGACCGAAGTGCTTCCCGAAACTCATCAGCGTCGGCTGCATGGAAGGCTTTCACTCCCAGAGCTTCTGCATATTTTTTGAAATCGACTGCCGTAATCTCACCTGTTAGTCGTCCACTATTTTTCTCACGGTAACGGAACTCGTTACCAAAGCCTTCACTGCCATGTGCCATTTGTAAATTTTTGATACACTGATAGCCCGAATTATCCAGGAGTATGACATTAATTTTAACGTGCTCCTTGAGCGCAGTGAGAATTTCTGAATGGAGCATCAAATAACTTCCATCTCCGACAATGACATAGACTTCGCCTTGCTCCATCGCCAGCTTGGCGCCAAGTCCTCCAGCAATTTCATAGCCCATGCACGAATATCCGTATTCCATGTGATAGCTCTTGGGCAACTCCGAGCGCCACAACCGATGCAAATCACCAGGCAAACTCCCTGCAGCACAAAGAATAACATCCTCAGGAGCCATGAATTCGTTGAGTGTCCCCACAATCAAAGTTTGTACATTACCTTCTTCGGAAGTCAATTGATAGAGCCGATCCACCTCGATATTCCAGTCAGATTGCAATTGCGCCACTAGCTTGCGATATTCTGCATTTGTCTGGTAACCTGTTTTTTGAAGTGATTTTTTCAACGTTTCCAATCCAGATTTCGCATCGGCATTTAAGGCGACACTGTCCATTTTGAGACCATCGTATTGATTAACGTTTAGGTGTAACAATTTTACATCTGGGTCAAAAATCTGTTTGGAAGCCGTCGTGAAATCTAGCAAACGGGATCCAACTACGAGCACCACATCGGCATCCTTCGCGATTAAATTAGCTGCTGAAGTTCCGGTGACACCAATCGCGCCTATGCTCATTGAGTCTTTCCAGCTCATGGTACTTTTACCAGCTTGTGTTTCGCCCACCGGAATTCCGAAGGTTTCAGCAAAATCACGGACAGTGTCTGTGGCTTGTGAATAATGAACACCTCCTCCTGCTATGATGAGCGGTTTTTCCGCTTTGCTCAAAATGCTGGCAGCTTCATCTAGTGACCTTGGATTTAAAGGTCGGCGATCTAAATGCCAAACCCGCTTTGACAAAAAATAATCCGGATAATCATATGCTTCTGCTTGAGTGTCTTGTGGTAAACAAAGTGTTGCTGCCCCAGTATCAACGGGGTCTGTCAACACACGCATTGCGTTCAATGCGGCAACCATTAACTGTTCTGGACGTTCGATGCGATCCCAATAGCGACTGACAGGCTTAAAGGCTGAATTCGCATTAATGGTATGATCCCACGGAGTTTCTATTTGCTGGAGTACTGGGTCTGGCTGTCGTGAGGAAAACGAGTCTCCTGGCAAAAGTAATACTGGAATACGGTTTACGGTGGCCGTTGCTGCTCCAGTAATCATGTTTGTAGCTCCAGGACCAATCGAACTGGTACAAGCAAAAATTCCCAATCGGTTCTTCTGCTTGGCAAAAGCTGTAGCGGCATGAACCAGTCCTTGTTCGTTGTAACCTTGAATAAAACGTAAACTTGAATCTCCATATTCCAGTGCTTCACCAAGTCCGGTCACGTTGCCGTGCCCAAAAATCCCCATCACTCCATGAACGAATTTGTGTTCAGTGCCGTCAAGTTCTACATACTGAGCATCAAGAAAACGTAACAAAGCTTGGGTCATTGTGAGACGAATTGTTCTCATGATCTTTCTCTGGTTTTAGTTGTTATTAATTGTACTGAATGACAAATTAATATTCTGAGACATTCTTGAAAAGATAAACACACTATGCCTCGGTCACGGCGTTGAAAAATTAACACCCTTGATGTTCATCCATCAAGCTATAGCCTCTTGAAATCATAATCACATTTGTGAAATTTCTGTCAGGCATCCGAAACAATTTTAGTCCTCCAAATGAAATGCTTACCAACACATAACTAAATATTTAGAAGACGTTTTTTGCATCAACAATTAATAATTTGGTTTGTACCAAAAACTGTTTAATCTCTTTTTGTCTGGATTGATACGTTTTAATTTTAATTTTCTGAACTTGTCTTTTCTGTTCGCGCGAATTCAGCTAAATTTGTTCCATAGATAAGGAAGGCTAAGGGACCGCAGGCTGGAATTCTTTTTCTTCCTGGATGGTTGCCTCAAGATCTTGGAGTTCCTTGCCGCCAGCCATCATCGTCTGTAATGAATTCTGGTCGATTTCATCTTTCCGGTAAGTTCCCATGCTATGGCCTCGGTTTAGTAAGGTAAATTGATCTCCAACTGGAAAAGCATGACGTACATTGTGTGTTATGAAGACTACTGCAATGCCCTGTTTACGCACCTTGTCTATGGTCATTAGCACGTTAGCCGTTTGACGGACCCCAAGTGAAGAGGTCGGTTCATCTAATATCAGTACCTTGGCTCCGAAATAAACTGCCCGGGCAATTGCAACGGTCTGGCGTTCGCCCCCTGACAAAGTTCCAACTGCCTGATCCGGACCACGCAGGTTGATGCCCATCTTGTGCATCTCTTCCATTGTCACTCGGTTAGCATAATCATGGTCGAACAGGCTCAGCGGACCAACCTTTTTAATTGGTTCGTTACCCATGAAGAAATTACGACTGACCGACATCAGTGGGATCAATGCAAGATGCTGATGAACTGTTGCTATTCCAGCTTTAATCGCATTCCTAGGATCGTCGAAATGCATCGGTTTGCCTTCAAACAGGATATCACCATTTGTTGGTTTGTATACCCCGGACATAGTCTTGATGAATGTCGACTTTCCAGCACCGTTATCTCCTAGAAGGCAGTGGCATTCGCCACTAAATAAATCAATAGAAACTCCTGAAAGGGCAATGACAGAACCGAAATGCTTCTCTATATTTTGCATCTGGATGATGGGTCTTTCCTCTTGATTCATCTTATCTCTCCCCAGTGATGATACGGCGGATGTAGGTGTTAAGGATAACTGCAAAGAGAAGTATCACCCCTAGGAACACACGGAAAAGTGAGCTTTCAACATTTGCGAAGAATAATCCCTGTTGAACAACACCAAAGATAAGCGCTCCTAACGCTGCACCGATGACCGAACCGTAGCCACCGGTCAGAAGCGCGCCGCCGATGACAACGGCGATGATAGCCTCGAATTCTTTCAATAAGCCACGATCTGCACCGGCTGAGCCAAATTCCATCACCTGACATGTGGCGAACACTGTTGCGCAGAAGGCGGTCATCATAAACATTAGGACCTTAACCTTGTTGACCGGCACACCAGAATTTCGTGCTGCTTCCGCATCACCACCCGCGGCAAATATCCAATTGCCGAACTGTGTACGGGTCAGGAGAAAATGACCAAACAACATTAGAACAATTGCCCAGACGATCAACATAGGCACTCCACTGACTATAGGTTGTCCTGCTCGCGTGCCGCGCTCGAATGTAGCAATAAGACCTTCTTCTCCAAGCCAAGAAAAAAGCCCGGTCAGAATCTTGCCGTCGAATAGAACAGCTAGCCAATCACCCTCAGCCACATCCTTTACTCCTCCAATTATTGTCTTACGCACGATTACCTGTGGTAGAAAGATGGTTAGACCGCGCAGGATGAAAAGAAGAGCTAGCGTCACGATGAAGCTCGGCAGTCCAGTACGTATAACAATGAAACCGTTTAGCGCCCCTACCCCTAGGCACATTACAAAGGTTACAAGGATCGCCACCCAGACAGGCCACCCAAGTGTGACTGAAAAAATTGCGATCATCATTCCAGCAAAGCCTATCATTGACCCAACTGATAGATCGAACTCCCCAGCGATCATTAAAAGGCCGGCACCAACCGCTATAATCACAAACTGTGCAGAAACAATCGACCAGTTCATAACACCCCGGCTGTTAAACATGCCGCTGTCGTAGGCGAAAAGCAGGAAGAACGTAAAGACGGCTACCGTACCGACTATACCTCCAAGTTCTGGACGTATCAATGCCTTGCGCAGTTTGGAAAATTTCTTGATACGTTCATCTGTAGTATGATTTAACTGAGCTGAATCGCTCATGTAAGCACCCTTTTATAAAAATTTCACAGGGAATGCAGAGATAAAAAGGGCGCCGCAATCAGGCGCCCTCAATAATGAGTATTAGCGGTATTCTCCCGCAAATTTCTCGATCTTGCCCAATCCGTCGGCGGTCACGAAACCTGGGCCGGAGTTAATATTATTTCCTGGCAGTACACCGTAGCGGTGGTAATTGGCCATAACCACGACAGGCAGGTAGGCCTGCAGGAATGGCTGCTGGTCGATGCCCCACTTGATTACACCAGACTTTATACCTTTAACGATATCTCCTCCAAGGTCAAATGTTCCAAAATAGATATCACCAGCCATTCCGTTCTCTTCCAGAGCCAGTAGTGTCGGGTCCGCAGAGGTTGGACCAAGTGTCAGTACAGCATCAGTTTTTGGATTTGCTGACAGATAGGCCATAACGCGGTTTTTTATTTCCCCAGGGTCCTGCCCAGAATCAATCATTTGATTGCCCAATTTAATGCCTAGACCATCGGCGAAACCTTGGCAACGTTCTGTCGAGGACGGCTGCGTTGCATAATGGTTCACACACAGAAATGAGCCCACACCATCTGATTTTGCGCGGAGACCGGCTGCATAGCCCGCGTCGTATTCTGGTTGTCCTACATACATAAGCGCACCAACCTTACGAGCCATTTCTGGAGTTCCGGAGTTCATAATTATTACGTCTACACCGGAATCTACAGCAGCCTTGATTGGTCCTGCAAGAATATTAGGATCTGCTAGCGTTGTGATAATGCCGTTTGGGCCGGAAGCAGCGGCCTGTTCAATGATCCTAGCCATATCAGCAAGGTCACCGGTCGGAGGATTTCGGTATTCCACTTCAACCCCCATCTGCTTACCCGCAAGCGCGAGACCATTCTTGATCGTATTCCACCATGAATCCGAATCTGGAGCGTGGCT
>Ga0208522_1002259_pt1 | contig 11670 bp, 12 predicted proteins | sample ETNtaG_25_FD_185763 | JGI IMG/M metagenome (GOLD analysis project Ga0208522, IMG submission 185763) | Marine microbial and viral communities from oxygen minimum zone, Eastern Pacific Ocean - ETNP201302SV86 (SPAdes) (version 2) | ecosystem: Environmental > Aquatic > Marine > Oceanic ... | reverse complement strand
GGGTTCGGCTGATCTCACTGGCTCTAATAATACTTATTCTTTAGCCAGTACCGAAATGCTCCCTGAGAACCCACAAGGAAATCATATATTTTATGGGGTAAGAGAGTTTGGAATGACCGCTATGATGAATGGAATGCTTTTACATGGCGGAATAAAGCCTTATGGCGGTACGTTTTTAGTTTTTATGGATTATGCTAGAAACGCTGTCAGATTAGCAGCCCTCATGGAAATACCTAACATTTTTGTTTATACACATGATTCTATAGGCCTAGGAGAAGATGGACCTACTCACCAACCAATTGAGCACTTAGTTACTCTTAGAGCAACTCCAAATTTAAATAACTGGAGGCCAGCAGATATCCTGGAAACCGCAGTGGGTTGGAAAGAAGCTATTACTTCTTTGAGAACTCCGCACAGCTTAATTTTATCAAGACAAAATCTTCCGCATGTTCAAAGAACAAAAGAACAAATAAAGCTAATTGAAAAAGGAGGATATTTGCTCTCTTCTAGCGAGGATATAGATATCATATTGATTGCATCAGGAAGTGAGGTCCAGCTAATTATCGCTGCCGCCAAATTGATAGAAGAAGACGGATTTAAAGTAAATGTAGTATCTATGCCATGTCTTGATAAATTTTATTCTCAAGACCAAGCATATAGAGATAGTGTGATAGTTCCTGATACACCAAAACTAGTTGTTGAGGCTTTGCACCCCAATTCGTGGCAAGGTTTAATTAACCTTAATGATGCTGTTATTGGTATGGATACATTTGGTGGGAGCGCACCAGCAAATGAATTAATGGTTAGATTTGGTTTTACAGTAGACAATGTTGTTGCCGAAGCAAAAAAATTAATTTCGAAATGAGAAAATTGCGCGAGACAGATGTCTTTAACAAGACAATTGCTCTAAGAGTTGATTTAAATGTTCCCGTAAAAGATGGAGAAGTGCTAGATGATACTAGAATCCTTGCGATCATTCCCACCTTAAAATATCTTGAAGAAAAGAATGCAAAAGTAATTTTGCTCTCTCATTTTGGAAGGCCAGAGCCAGGGACAATCGATTCAAAATTTTCTTTGTTACCTGTAGCGAAAAGACTTGGAGAAATTATAAGCAAACAAGTGCCTTTATTTCTATCTCTAGATAATGTTAATTTTGATGAAGGCATTTGTTTAATGGAAAATATCAGATTTTTATCTGGCGAACTTGAAAATAATGGCGATCTTTCCAACCAACTAGCCAATTTGGCTGATGTATATATTTTTGACGCTTTTGGAACATCCCACCGTGCTCATGCTTCAACCTATGGAGCAATTAAAGCCTCAGAACTATCATGTGCTGGACTTTTATTAGAAGATGAAACAGATGCATTGAAAAAAGCAATGAGCTCTCAAGAATCTCCTACACTGTCTATAGTTGGGGGCTCAAAAGCATCCTCAAAATTAGAAGTAATTAAAAGTTTGTCTCAAATTTCAGATGAGGTTTTGACTGGTGGCGGGATTACGAATACTTTTTTAAAGGCACAGGGAAATAATATTGGTCTTTCACTTTGCGAGGACTCGATGCTAAGTCATGCAAAGGAACTTCTCGAGACCTCTAAAATATTGTTACCAGAAGAAGTTATCGTAAGCAAAAGTATAGATTCTAATAAAACAAGAATTTGTAAGATTACCTATGTTCAAGACGATGAAATGATCCTTGATCAAATTCTTAGCTCAACAGCAATGGAAAAAATTGCTTCTGCAAAAAAAATTATTTGGAATGGGCCTGTCGGAGTATTTGAACAGAAAGCCTTTTCAAAAGGCACTAAAGACCTAGCAAATGCAATTGCAACATCAAGCGCATTTAGTTTAGCGGGCGGAGGGGAAACTCTTTTGGCCATTAAGATGTTTATAGATAAAAGCAATATTTCTTACTGCTCAACTGGTGGAGGTGCTTTCCTTGAATTTATGGAAGGAAAAGAGCTACCATCATTATCTGCCCTGGGCTTTAAATTTTAACACGGAGAAAACTATGTCATTAAATACATTGGAAGAAATAGCTGAATATATAGTTTCAGATGGAAAGGGAATTCTGGCAGCAGATGAAAGCAACCCAACCTGCGGAAAGCGTTTCGATTCTATTGGTGTTGAATCTACTGAAAATAATAGGCGTGATTACAGGGAAATGTTATTTAGATCAAGCGGGATGCAAGATAACATTGGTGGTGTTATTTTATTTGATGAAACGCTAAGACAAAGCGCCCAAGATGGAACCCCGCTTATTGAATTAATTAAGAGTCAAGGAGCTTTGCCAGGTATAAAAGTGGACAAAGGACTCATGCCCTTGGATTCCTCTCCTGAGGAAACTGTCACCCAAGGTTTAGATGGATTGGATGAGAGATGTAAGGAATATTTTTCACTTGGGGCAAAATTTACTAAGTGGCGCGCTGTAATCAAGATATCTGATTCGATCCCCTCAGATGGATGCATCAAAGCTAATATGCAGGCTTTGGCAAAATACGCAAAAATTGTTCAAGATAATAATATGGTCCCAATGGTTGAACCTGAAGTTTTAATGGACGGCAGTCATTCAATTGAACGATGCTACGAGGTAACTAGTAAGTCCTTGAAATCACTTTTTGAATGCTTGAAAGATGAGGGGATTAATATTGCTGGCACGATCCTAAAACCTAACATGGTAACTTCTGGGTCCTCAGCAAAAAGTCAAGCATCGGTTCTAGAGGTTGCTGAAATGACAGTTAAATGTCTTAAAGAAAATGTTCCATCAGAGCTTCCTGGTGTAACTTTTCTTTCAGGCGGCCAATCTGATATTGATGCAACAGCTCACTTAGATGCCATGAATAAGATTGGAGGTTTTCCATGGAAACTAAGTTTTTCTTATGGAAGAGCCTTACAGCAACCATCTTTAAAAGCTTGGCTTGGAAAGGAAGAAAATCTTCCTCAAGCCCAAGAAGCACTGTCTCATAGGGCTTTAATGAATAAGCTTGCTGCAAATGGCGCCTGGAATTCAGGGCTAGAAAACTAAGATTTTCTCCCTTGCAAGCATTAGCCCAAAGAGTCTCTTCTGCAAAAGTATGCATTGATGGAAAAACCCACTCTTCAATTAATCTAGGTGTCCTTGTTTTTATTTGTTTTGAGAAAGATGATATGGAAGATGTTATTCATAAATTTATTTCTAAAATATCTAATTTTGCCTTTTTTCAAGGAGATACCAGCATAATGTCATCAAATTTAAAGGAGATAGACGCAGAACTTATGATTATTAGTCAATTTACCTTAGCAGCTGTAACTAATAAAGGTAATAGGCCTAGCTTTCATAGAGCGGCAGGTACTAAAAAGGCTAAGTTTCTTTATAATTTATTGATAGAAAAGCTTACTGATTCTCCTATTCGCTGTCAGTCAGGAGTTTTTGGGGCAGAAATGGACATTCATTCGGTTAATTCGGGCCCAGTTACTTTTTCTTTTTCGATATAAATACATGACAGAAAAATTAGATAGTTTTACAAAAGAGGTGGATGCTTGGATTGAGCAGAATTGCCCCCAATCAATGAGAACCCCAATGCCGGTTTCTGAACAAGTCTGGGCTTCTTCAAGCATTAATTTTCCCTCAAGGGATTCCAAGGCATGGTTTGATGCGATGGTATCAAAAGGTTGGTGCACTCCCGAATGGTCTGAAAAGTATGGAGGCGGAGGCTTATCTTTTGAAGAATCAAAGATTTTAAGAACCCGTCTAAAATTTTTTGGTTGTCGTCCTGCTCAAATTAATTTTGGTATCTCAATGTTAGGACCTGTTATTTTAGAATTTGGGACCGAAGATCAAAAAAGAGAATTTCTACCTAAAATTTCAAGAGGTGAAATTTGGTGGTGCCAGGGTTTTTCTGAACCAGGCGCCGGATCAGATTTAGCCAATGTCTCAACTTCAGCAAAGCTAAAAGATAAAGAATATATTATAAATGGATCAAAAATCTGGACATCTGAAGCCGATAAAGCTGATTGGATGTATTGTCTGGTCAGAACAGCTAAAACAGAAAAGAAACAAGCGGGCATATCTTTTATCTTATTAAATTTGAAGCAGCCTAATATTGATATTAAACCAATTAAACTGCTTAGCGGCCTATCTCCTTTTTGCCAAGTCTTTTTTGATGACGTGGTAGCCAGACAATCTCATAGGATTGCAGGTGAAAATGACGGGTGGAAAGTTGCAAAAAGACTTCTTGAATTTGAAAGAACCATGATGGCAGATCTTGGGAGTGAAGGAGCTGTTGATATTGAACCTATCAAAACCTATAAAAATAGTGGCGCATTAAGAATGCCTGGCCAACTTAAATTACATAAAAAAATCACTAAGCATGAGATGCGTAATCATTTAATTGAGCTAACTATGACAAGGACTGCAAATGAGTCCAAGAGTGGCTTTTCCCCGGCGGCATTAACATTAAAATATGTAAGCACTGAAGAGGCTCAAGCTAGATGGGAGCTTAATGTAGCAAGCCTTGGCGCGGGAGGCTTAGAAGTTGTTGAAAAAGGCGAAGGATCGAAACAAGAAATTGCTAAGTCTTTTTTTTATTCTAAAGCGTATACTATTGCCGGAGGAAGCTCAGAGGTTCAGCTAAACATTATTTCAAAACATATTTTAGGACTCCCATCATGACAATTAAAAAAATATCAGTTTTTTGTGGAGCACATCTTGGCAAATCACCAGAATATAAAAAATCAGCAGAACAAATTGGCAAGCTTATGGCTGAGAAGGGCCTAGAAGTTATATTTGGTGGAGGTAATGTTGGTTTAATGAAAATTGTTGCTGATACTGCTATCAATCATGGCGGGAGGGCCACAGGGATTACATTAAAGTCACTTGATGAATTTGAACTAACGAATCCAAATATTAATCAGACAATCATTACGCACTCTCTTTTTGAAAGGAAGGAAAAATTTTTAGATATGAGCGATGCTTTTATTGTTTTGCCTGGAGGCGTGGGATCTTTGGATGAGCTACTTGAGGTCATGGTAAGCAACCAATTAGGCGGCATCAATAAACCTGTTGGTTTGTTGAACATTAATGGTTATTACGATGGCTTTATGGATTGGTTACAACGTTCTGTTGATGATGAATTTGTTTCTATTGAGAATCAAAAACAAGTGCTTGTTTCTGACAATCCAAAAGATCTATTAGAAATGATCTTATCTGCTCAAATGCCTTCTTCAGATACATGGATCGAAAGGCTTAATGTTGATTTTCTTAAAGACTAGCTTTTTGCGTCCTTTGATACTAAGAGGCCTATTTCAAACAATAGCCACATGGGGATAGCTAAGAATAATTGAGAAAAAATATCTGGCGGCGTTAGAAACATCCCAATCACGAAAAAACTAATAATCAAATAGGGCCTCATTCTTTTAATCCTATCTTTAGAAACAAGCCCAGTTGTGATGACAAGAAATGTTGCCACGGGAATCTCAAAGGCAAAACCAAAGGCAAAAAATAACTTTAATACAAAGTCCAAATATTTATTTATGTCTGTCATGACCTGAATAGAATCTGGAGCTGCTGCAATGAAGAAACTTAAAATGATTGGACTTACAACAAAATAAGAAAAAATAATTCCGACATAAAAAAGAATCACTGAAGAGATAATTAAAGGGGCTACAAAAGCTTTTTCTTTTTTATATAAACCAGGAGATACATATCCCCAGAACTCAATAAGAAAATAAGGAACTGATATCAATATAGCTGAGTAAATAGTTATCCTTAATGGGGCAATAAATGGTGAGGCCACTTCAGTGGCAATCATGGCGCTCCCCGCAGGAAGAAGCTCGATCAAAGGAGCAGATATAAAGTTATAAATATGATTCGTAAAAGGCAAGCAACATATAAGAATGACTCCAACAAATAGAAACATTCTAATCAACCTTGAACGTAACTCCTTTAAGTGCCCCACATATGTCATGTTATTTGGATCGCTCATCTTCTTCCTTTTGAAGCTCCTCCATCTTTAACTCATTAAAAATATCCTGCTTAAGATCTTCAGCTCCTATATCTCTTTCTATAGATGATCTAAACTCAAAGAACTTATTTTGTAATCTTGTGAAGGCTTTCATCGAAGATTTTATGAATCCAGGTAATTGATCAGGGCCAATAACTATTATCCCGACAAGCAGGATAATTAAAATCTCAAGAAATCCGATTTGTAGCAATTTTTATTGATCGTCTGATTTAGATTCAGTGTTTGTATTTGAATCCTCATCTTTAATGGCTTTTTTAAATCCTTTAAGGCTTTCTCCTAGATCTGAACCCATAGTTCTAATTTTTTTGCCGCCAAATAAAATTAGTATCACGACCAATATAATTAGTATCTGCCAAAAACTTATTCCACCTATTCCCATAATTTACTCCTGATCTTCATGGCAACATTGTCCCCACAAGAACCATAATAATACCTATAAGTGTAAGTATAGTTAGATTTTGCCATTTTCGCTGATTTTGTAGTCTGGCTTCAAGATTTTTAACAAGATCAGCATTTTTTTTGCCATCATTTGCTAGAAATTTGATGTTATCAACCAAATCAAAAATTTCTCCCGGCAAAGAGGAGGCCTTATCTAAAATTTCATACTGATTATTGTCAAGAAACTCTTTTAGCTTCATTGGGCTAAATTGTTTATCAATCCATTGATCTATATATGGCTCAGCAAGACCCCAGAAATCAAGATCTGCATATATTTCTCTTCCCATTCCTTCAATATGAATCAACGTCTTTTGTAGGAGCATTAATGATGGTTGAACTGATAGACCAAACTGTCTGGTTGAATCAAACAAATACAGCAATAAACTTCCGAACTCTATTTCTGACAGAGGTTTTTCAAAAATGGGTTCACAGGTTGCTCTTAAGGTTTGTTCTAATTCCGCTTTATTGGTTTCACTAGATACCCAGCCAGCCCCAATAAATAGTTCAGATAGTTTGTAGTAGTCTTGTTTTAAAGTTGCCTGCAACATTCTCGCTAAATTATATTGGTCCTCTCTGCTGAGCGATCCAACAATAGCGCAGTCAATAGCTATATAACTTGGTTGATTAACATTAATTTTGCTGACAAAAATGTTTCCAGGATGCATATCAGCATGGAAAAAATTGTCTCTAAAAACCTGATCTAAAAAAATTTTTACCCCATTTTCTGCTAGAGCTTTTCGATCTATGCTAAACCTATCCATGGATTGTATATCTGTGCAGGCTATCCCATCAATTTCTTCTAAAGTTAAAACATTAACAGTAGTTTGATCCCAAAAAACTTTTGGAATAAATAATAAATCCGAGTCAGCAAAGTTTTTCTTGGTGACAGTTGTGTTTGCTGCTTCAATCTTTAAATCTAATTCTTTAAAAATCGTTTTTTCATAATCATTAATGACATCTTTTAATCTCAGCCTATTGCTCTCTTTATAAAATAAATTTACTAAAAAGCCTCCGGCCCTCATTACTCTTACATTTCTTCTGACTTTTTTATGAATCCCAGGCCTTAAAACTTTAATAACCACCCTTTCAGATGTGTTTCTAATCTTTGCTCTATGGACTTGTGCTAATGATGCCGCTGCTAATGGTATGTCTTCAAAATCTTCAAATACATCATCAATGTTAATTTTTAGGCTGTTCTCAATTGTTTCTTTTGCTGACTTTGTTGGGAATGGCTTACATTGATCAGTTAACCCTTTTAGATGAGAAGTTATCTCTATGGATACTACATCTGATCTTGTTGATAGTAATTGACCAAACTTTATAAAAATAGGACCAAGGCTTTCTAAGAATTTTCTCATCCTGAGCCCATGAGGAATTTTACGATTAAAAATAAAAAAAGGATTTAGGAAGCCAAGAGTTCGAATGGCAATAGAATTACTATTTTCAATGGGTATATTTACAATGCCAAACCTTAACGCTTGAAACAAAATTTTTAAGCAATCTAAGATTGAAAGTAAAATATTCATTAATCAGTTATTTCTTGTAAAAATTGATCTAACGATATGCGCATAATTACTTTGCCTGATGAATTGCCACAACTCCATTTACAAGATTATAAAATTTACATTGCTCAAAGCCCGCATCTATAACCATATTTTTTAATGTCTTTTGATCAGGATGCATCCTTATAGATTCAGCAAGGTACTGATAGCTTTTAGAGTCATTAGCAAAAAGACTGCCTAATTTAGGAATTATGTTAAAGGAATACCAATCATATACTTTAGAAAATAGAGAATTGGTTGGTTTAGAAAATTCTAAAATTAATAAAATGCCTCCTGGCTTTAAAACCCTTTTCATTTCTTTGAGCCCATTTAATTTGTTGGTGAAATTACGCAGTCCAAATCCAATAGTCACCAAATCAAAAGCATGATCTTGGTATGGAAGATTTTCCCCAGAAGCCAAAGCAAAGCTGCAATTTTGAAAGAAGTTTTCATTTATTGCCCGATCCTTTCCTAGGGCAAGCATTGATTCATTAATATCTGTTACATGAATTGATGCAGATTTAAATTTTTTGCTAATCAATCTTGGTATATCAGCTGTGCCGCTTGCAATATCAAGAACTACAGAATTCTCATTCAATTCAGAAAGCTCAATCAATATTTTCTTCCAAAGCCTGTGCATGCCTAATGACATTACATCATTCATCAAGTCATACTCTTCAGCGACAGAATGAAAGACCCCTCCTACATGATCGACCTTTTTGTCAACATCGACTTCATGGAAGCCAAAATGCGTCTTATTACTCATTCATTTTCCCTGACTTAAAAAGATAAAATTATTGTATCTACTTTCTTTAATACCACCATTTTGCACTGCATTTATAACTGCGCAACCCTCATCATTTTCATGGGAGCACCTTGGATAAGCGCACCTTGTAGAAAAATTCATAATTTCTGAAAAACCTAAGATAATTTCATTTGAACTTAGATGATCTATGCCAATATCTCTAACTCCTGGAGAATCAATTAGCTGCATATCATTGGCATTATATAGAGTAGAAACTGAGGTTGTATGAACGCCTTGATTTTTAGAAAGTGCTTTCGATAAGATTTTTTTTCCAGTGATTGCGGATGTCAGTGTTGACTTACCAGAGCCAGAGGTGCCTACAAACATAGTAGTTTTTTTTAAAAGATATTCTTTTAAATCATTTATATTTGTTAATAATTTAGCTGAAATTTCAAAAGTCTTTATTCCGATGTCTTCATAAACTTTTTTATTTTCTTTAAAGGCGTCATTATTTAAAACATCAATTTTATTAAAAATAATAAAAGGCTCTATGGAGGCATTGAGGGAAATTGCTATCCATTTATCTACAAAATCAAGATTGGTTTTAGGGCTTTTAGTGACTAAAATACCAATATTTGAAATGTTCGCAGCTATTGGTTTTTTGGTCTTTTCTTTTGACTTATAAAGCACAGTCAATCTATTCAAACGCTTTGTAATTAACCCTTGATAGTTACCCCCATCATGAATTGGTTCTATCTCGACGAGGTCTCCGACTACAAGATTGATTCTTCCAAGGATTTTACATTTAAATTCCTTGCCTTCTGATACGACACAGCATGAGTTTGAGTAGAACTCAACTATTTGACCGGTTTGAACTTTTAACATCTTCGGCTCAAAATACACTATAGTTAAAATTTAACAACATATATGTCTACTCAAAAATCAAATCAAAATTTAATCTGGATCGATCTTGAGATGACAGGATTGGATCCAGAGAAAGAGAGAATTATAGAAATTGCTACCATTATTACAGATACTAATCTTACCATTGTTGCCGAAGGCCCTAATTTAGTCATTAATCAAGCTAAAGAACTTATGGATAATATGGATGAATGGAATACCAATCAGCATGGAAATTCTGGTCTAATTAAATCTGTTCATGAGAGCAGTATCTCCGAGCAAGCTGCAGAGATAGAGACTCTAGAATTTATTTCAAAGTATGTAGGCAACAAGAAATCTCCAATGTGTGGAAACACCGTTTCTCATGATAGAAGGTTTTTAGCAAAGTATATGCCAGATTTAGAATCATATTTTCATTATCGGCACGTAGATGTTTCTTCTGTAAAAGAACTTATTTCAAGATGGATGAATGACGCTCAGACTTATGAGAAAAAAGGCTCACATCGAGCCAAAGATGATATTAAAGAATCAATAAATGAATTGAAGCTTTACAAAGAAATGTTATTTGACTGAGTTAAGATTTGAGCTCTTCCAATTTTAGCTCTTTTTGATGGATTACAAAGGATTTTGATGACTTAATTTTAGGGTTGATCTTATCCAATTCTTTTATGTAATTAAAAGTGGCCAAGATTGAATCTTTTTTAATGTCTAAAGAAAGAAAACCTCTATTAGTGGGGTCCATCCATTGAAGCTCTTTATTGATTTCCACAATGCTTTCAACAAACTTTCTTTCATTAAGATTCAATACGTCTGTAATTCCAGGCGATGTCACAGAGGGAGCCCCTAGCTCTACCCCTACCTTTTCACCATGATGATTTTGCAGCTCAGAAACCCAACTATTATGGGTATCACCAGCCAGACTAATAAACCGCTTTCCTGCATTGCTCATTAATTGGTAAAGTTTTTTTCTTTCTTCGGGGTAGCCATCCCAAGCATCAAGATTAGAAGGTATCCCTAAGCCGCGAAATTTTAAATAAGGCTTTAAAAAGCTTGGAATATCCTCTGCTTTTATCATTTCACTTAAATCAGGGAACTTCAATTTTGTCATTAAGACTTGTTGACCAAAAATAGTCCAAACAGCATTTGCCTTTAAAATGCTATTTTCAACCCAAGATAGCTGTTCAAAGCCCAGTAGGTTTCTATCATTTGAATTAAGATCGTTATAAAACTTAGCCTGATTGAATCCAGATTTACTCAGGTAGTCTTTTGGTTGAATTTGTTTATCTCTGGCATATTGCCTGGTATCTAACATGACTAAATGTATGAGTTTTCCTATGGTGAATTCTCTAAATATTTTTCGTTTATTTTTCTGCTCTCTGATAGGCATCCATTCATAATATGCTTTGATTGCTGCAGATCTTCGAGCATAAAAATCTCCTTCCGTCCCATCTTTAGAATGATTTTCTGCACCTCGTTTCCAAGTATCATTTGAAAATTCATGATCATCCCATACCGCTATAAGTGGTGCATTTTTATGAAGAGCCTGAGAGCCTTGGTCAAGTTTATATTGAGCATGTCTTTGTCTGTAATCAGAAAGGGTGATCATTTCGTGAAGGGGGCTCGGGACCCTTCCTAGTTTTTCGGCTTTGGTAGTAGCATAGCCACCCATAGGGTATTCATATAAATAATCGCCTAGATGTAACCAAAGATCTAAATCATTTTTTTCCGCGGCAGCTTGATAAGCATTGAAAAACCCTGCTGGATAATTGCTACAACTAAATATTCCAATTTTTGCCTTTAAAATGGTTTTAGAGAATGTCTTTGATTTACCAATTTCAGAAATAACATCCCCCACTCTAAACCTATAAAAAAATCCTTTATCGCTATCACAATATCTGCTAGCTAAAAAATCATATTTAATTGTGTAGTCTGTTATAGAGGAGGTTCGCAACTTTTTTGAAAATGCTATTTTTGAAAAGTTTTTATTTTCTGAAATTTCAAGAATTGCTTCGAGTGGACCAGGTTGTTTTGGTGTTACTCTGGT
>Ga0208522_1002257_pt1 | contig 11674 bp, 11 predicted proteins | sample ETNtaG_25_FD_185763 | JGI IMG/M metagenome (GOLD analysis project Ga0208522, IMG submission 185763) | Marine microbial and viral communities from oxygen minimum zone, Eastern Pacific Ocean - ETNP201302SV86 (SPAdes) (version 2) | ecosystem: Environmental > Aquatic > Marine > Oceanic ... | reverse complement strand
TCCAGCATATGCGCAATGATGGAACGGTTGTACACTGGGACTATGATCAAAATAACTCTGTTACTGGTGGAACATCCAATGGCACCAATACTGATGCTATTGGTACCATTGGTGCCCGTCAAAGTCTTGTGGGTCATTGATGACTCGTACTCGTAGTGGTTAATCCACCGAAATACAACATAAATCTAAAAAGGCTCCGGCTTACCCCGGAGCCTTTTTAAATTCAGGATGAAAAACCGATATTATTTTTAAGGTAATGAAAAATTTAATTCAAAAAGGGAAAGAAAGGGATGGTTTCACCATGATGGAGCTGGTGGTCACACTAGCCATTTTGGGAATCTTGATGAGTGCTTCCATTCCCGCTTATAACGGCGTGGCGGAACGGACGCAGGGAAAACGGAATGAAGTCAACATGCAAACGATCCGGGAAGTATTTTTCCATTATTTTTATCGGATGCATCAGGAAAGTGGCAGGACCGCCCACTTTCCTCCTGCACCTACGAATCAAACCCAAGTAATGGATGATGAATGGGCCAGCACACCCATGGACTCCACCCTATCTCCGCAGGCACCCAAACATTTGTTCTCCCGGAATAAAGTGCCCAAAAACGCCAATAATAAACCCTTCAAATATGAAACATGGCTGGATACGGTCACTGCCACAGGAGAAGTCAGGTATTATATCAAAATAGAAGACATCGATCAGGACAGTCCTTCCTACCAAAAATCCTTTACTCACGCTATTTAATCCCCTATTCTTGCGGTCGTAAGTAAATTCCGACCATGGAAAATCAAACTAAAACTAATTTAAAAAAAGCAACCCCTGGGTTTTCCCTTACAGAATTAATTGTTATCATTGTTCTGATTGGTATTTTTGCTGCCATGGCCATGACACGAACCAGTACAGGGATGACAACCATCCAGGTTCAAATTGCTATCGATCAAATAACCACTGACATTGATTATTCAAAATCCATGGCATTTGCAAGGCATGATACAATCACCCTTGTATTTTCTACAACACTAGAACAATATACTATTTATAACGGCCCTGACGGCTCAAGATCAGCTATAACTGATTTTCCAAACAGCACCAATGGTGTCATTTCTTTTGATCAATCTGATTTTATAGAAGTAGATATCACATCCGCTAATTTTAACGGATCAGCTGAGCTCCAGTTTTTTCCTCTAGGGGATCCAAAATCGGGCGGATCCATCGTTCTTAATTCAAAAACAATTTCTGTGGCACCTGTGACCGGGCAATGGAGTGTGAATTAATGAAAAATATTCAGGGCACTGCAAAAGGATTCACTCTGATTGAAATTATGGTATCTTTGATCCTGCTTACCCTTTCTTTCATGGTTTTTCTCCAGGCACTGAACACAGGAAAAACTGTCAGGGCACATTCTGAATTAAGAACTGTGCAGAGTGTTATACTGAACAGTATGGAGAACCAGATCCGGGCCCGTGGGTATGATGAAAATAGCGCAGCTCCCTGGTCTTCTTCCCTGGGGAAAGACTCTGGAGAAACCGCCATTAACCATTTTGACGATATTGATGATTTTCATCAGTATACCATTAATGAAGTCAGCGAACACCCTGCATTCGGCATTTCTGTTGCCGTCGCATATGTGTCTGCGTCTTCAGGGTTTCACACGCCCCAATCCAACCAGACAGACTATAAAAGCATTATGGTAAAAGTAACCCACAAGACACTTTCTGCCATGACCGATACCATGATCATTAGCCCCGGGTTATAAAACGATGAGCTCATCACAAAAGGGATTTACATTAATTGAAATGATAATTGTCATTGTGGCTGTGGGCATCATTGGGTCCATGGCAGCCACCATGCTTTTCCAGGGTGCAGATATATTTGTTAAAGAAACAAATCGCCAGGGTTTTGTGAGTGAAGCAAGGTCCGCCTTCTGGAGACTGATGAGAGACACACAGGGCCAATCATCGTCAGCCGATTTTATTCTTTCAGATCAGAATAGTCTTTACCTAAAGAATGGGAAGGGCGACCTTAAAGATTTTCAGACCGGTTCTCCAGACCAATTTAACTTTAGACTAGGCACAGGAAGCTATAACCCACTATCCAATTCTTTAGGATATTCACAGTCAAACGGATTTACCTTCTATAATAATAATTTCAATGTTGTGTCACCATCTTCAGGAGGATTAACCGAAACCCAGGCAAAAACTGTCCATCTGTCAAAACTGGATTTAACATTTATAAATGATATGGATACACTTTCACTAACATCTTTTGTGTATCCACATAATTTTAGGTTTGGTTCAAAAATGAGCTACCACGACTGATGATTAAGATGAACCATAAACGTAACCCAGAATCAGGAATGATCATTATGGCATCTACCATGGGTATTTTTATTATTTTAAGTCTCTTTGCATTTTATCTGGCCCGTTTTTCAGTAACTGAGTCGCGTACCGGCGGTTACTATATGACTGATATTAAAGCACGAAACCTTGCCATGACTGGGATTGAGCATGCTATGCAGTCTTATAAGGCATCTCGGAATATTTCTAACATCTCGGGGAACTTTAATAATGGCAACTACTCTGTCTCTTTTGACACCCAGAACAATGAAGCTGGAACAGCTCTTCCCCACTCACATTTTATAACAGTTAAAAGTACCGCAACAATAAATGATGTTGAGAGAAACCTGCGATTGATCATCTCATCAATGCCGGAAGCATTCTTCTTTTCGTTTTACGGTAATAATTCCGGTAGCCAAACCTTTACAGAGTCTAACGGCACCATTAGCGGAGATATGTTCTACAACGGCAATGTCGAGTCCAACAGCGGAACAGGCAGCGGGACCACATATACAAGCACCGGGACCGGTGGAACACTGCTCTCTTCCCCACCGTCATTCCCAACGCTGGATATCACACAGTATGAAGCTCTTTTAACCAGCGCATCATCGGCTAGCGGTGCTTATAATAATTATGCCCTGGATTTTGATGGGAGTAATGATTATGTCAAGATCAATAATTCGAGTGATATTAATACGGGAAGCAATAACCATACTCAAAAAACAATTGAAGCATGGTTCAAAGTTGAGAATAAAAATATAACTTCAAGAAAACAAACGATATACGAACAAGGTGGAACAATAAGAGGACTTAATATTTACGTGTATGATGGAAATCTTTATGTAGGTGGTTGGAATGAACCCAACGGTGAAAGTGACTGGGATCCAGGAACATTTTTATCAACAAGCAGCATCCAGAGCAACACCTGGCACCATGTGGCTCTTACTTTGAATGGAGGAAATTCTGTCACCAATAATGCATTCAAGGGCTACCTAGATGGTACACAATTTGGCTCTGGACAAGGATCCAAGTTATGGAACCATAGTGGAGACGTCTCTATAGCTCGTAATAGAGATACAAAATTCCACACGGGTGATTATAACAGTGCTAAATACTTTGCAGGAATGATTGATGAAGTCCGACTCTGGAATGTGGCACGCACCGCCAGTGAGATCGCAGCTAAAAAAGATACTATTCTTGCTGGGGATGAGTCTGGACTAACTGCGTACTATAATTTCCAGGAAAATACTGGTAGCACAGCGAATGACACCCAGACCCAATCCAACAATAATGGCTCCATCAAAAATGGAGCATCCTGGACCGATGGGCCTACACTTTCAAAAATGGGTAGCACTGCCTTTACTAATACAACGATCAATTTAAGCAGTTATGCCAACAGCCAACTGTTGGCGAATAATAATCTAACCCTATCGGGCTCAACCGTGAACGGACCCGGTTATATTGTTGTAAATGGCAACTTGAACATTAGTTCAAACACAACGATCAATGGAAATATTTTCCTGATTTGCAGTGGAAATCTTACAATTTCAAATTCTCAGATTGGGACCGAACTGGGAGCAGCAGTGGTCATCTACTCAAAAGGAGTTGCCGATTATAACAATTCTACAGTGTATGGATTAATCATATCCAAGGGTAATAGCCTTGAGCTGGACGGGAGCACAGTGTATGGAGCCATTTTAAACTATAGTTCTTCTTTCTCACTGGTAGGAGACAGTGACATTACCGGTTCAGTTATTTCAAACTCTTCAGTAGATTTTCAAGGTAATGATGCATCCATTACGAGAGGAAATATTCCTACATTTTTAGGACTCAATATTGGACTAGATCCGATCGTTGTTCCCGGCTCCTATTTAGAATATTAATTTTCAGACGGCAAGAGAGTTATCTTTATCTCTATTTTATACTTAAATTCCTCGATCGAGGAATGGGTGAGATGCGCCCTTTTTCACAGGTTTTTGAATAAACCAATTTTCATCGAAATGAAATCAGAGGTTCAAATATGGTAAATCCCATGATAATTATCCTGATAATAGGGATAATTTCTGCCGTTTTCGGTGCGTTATTGATTTTTGTACCGGAAGTAATCTTAAAAGCCGAACGGCAAGCCAACCGCTTGTTTATGACAGATGCTGTTTTCCTTAAAAACAGGATCCCCATTGGCATAGGCCTACTAGGCGTATCCGCTTTTCTTGGATACACATATGCTGGCGAACCGTTAAATAAAATTATATTTTTGATCACAGCTATCCTGTCGGGCGTTTTTGGGCTGTTGCTTCTTGTATCACCCAATACAATCCTGCAGGCAGAGAGACACGCAAATAAACTATACATGACGGATGCATTTTTCCTTAGAAATAGGATTCCCATTGGCATAGGGCTTATTGCAGCATCAGTCTTTATGGTTTACACTTACATTTCATTTTCGTAACGAGCTAAACCGGGGAATTTTCATTGAATCTATTTGATTCAATCGGATTAAAAGCAGACCCATTTTCAACATCACCCAATGTTGATCTGTTCTTTCCTGCTGTCCAGCATCGACAATGCTTAGAAGGGTTGGAGCTGGCTATCAGGATGCGTCGTGGATTATCTGTGATCCGTGGTGGAATTGGTGTGGGAAAAACCACCATCAGCAGAAAATTAATCCAGAATTTTAAAGCAGAGCCAGACGATTTTGATTTTTACCTGATTCTGGACCCGAAGTTCGAATCTGAACTGATTCTCCTGAAATATATTATTGATTTATTCGGTGTAAACAACACAGGGGAATCTGTACAGGAATGCAGAAATATAATTGAAAATTATCTCTTAAAAATTGGTGTTGAGCAAGGGAAAATTCTGGTTTTGATCATTGACGAGGGGCAAAATCTTCCTGGCGAAATGTTAGATGTTTTTCGCACCCTATTGAACTTTGAAACGGATGATTTTAAGTTGCTGCAATTGATCATATTCGGCCAGCCTGAAATGGGAGCCATGATCCATAAATATCCAAATTTTGAAGATCGTATATCCTTCGATTTTGAGATTGGCCCCATTGCATTGGAAGATATGAGGGGCATGATCGATCATCGGATCGAAGTCTCCGGAGGCAAACCCGGCAGTTGGTTTACCGAAAAAGCCATTCTGAAAATTTATAAAAACACCCAAGGCTATCCACGCAAGGTGACCCAATTATGTCACCAACTTCTGCTTACCATGATGAGCGAGAATAAAAATGAAATCAGCGAAGAAATGGTGCAGCGGGTCATTTCTGGCAAGGTAAGTACCGGTGGATTACTCCAGCAAAAGAAAAAGAATTATAACGAGATTGCCGTTAATAAACTCTTGGATGTCCTTCGAAAAGACAGCCCCGAAAAGGAAGCACCACCCAAAACTCCGGAACTGGAAGAAAAAGATGATGATTGGATTGGCGGAGGCAAACCTCCAGACGAGGTAATAATTGAAAAAGAAGATCCAAAAGATGCCCCAGAATCTATTTCTGCCACAATCGAAGAATCAAAACCAGATGAGGAAATCACCGATCAAGCACCTGCTAAAAAATTAACATCAGAACTTTCGAATGAACCTTCAGATGATGTTTTACCAATTCCCGGGAAATATCCAAAATATATCCCCGGGAAAAAAATTCCATTAGACAATGCAACATTGGGCGTTGGTGTTGATAGTGGTCTAATATCATCGGTTCTTTTGGAAGAAGTAAAAGGTATCAAAACCCTTTTATCCTATGATTTAACTGCTTCAAAGGTGCGAAACTTAGATTCATCCAAAAACCCGTCCGAGTTTTCAATCGCTTGTGAAAATTCTTTGAAAAATTTAGAAGATCGTTTGTCGGATCGCATGGAAATTTATAAATCTGCAACAAAATCATTGCGGGATAAAAATACAATTTCTCTCAATATAAATAATGACAGGATGTTGCTAAAATTGGTTGAAATTCCAAAAGAAAATAAAAAAGATAAAAAACAGATTATTGAGTGGGGCATCAAGAAAGGACTCCCCTTCCCTGCTGAAGATGCAATTATTGGCCACGCACCAGGAAGTGAAAATTATGTGAATGTGGGCATTGGTGATAATAAGACTCTCTCGGAAACAAGTGCTTTATTAAACGAACTGGACTGGGAGATTCGATGGTGGCATCCTACCGCACAATCTGTTTTTAATGCTTTTATCTGGAATTACCCCGAGCACCATCAAAAATCGACTCTAATTCTTCATATAGGTGAAAATACTAGTCTCATTCTTGGATGTATTCGCGGAAAGATCAAAGTTTTAACACAGCTTCATATTGGAGTCCAAAGCCTGACAGACGCATTGAGAGACCAGGGACATTCTACAGAAAACTGGGATAAACGAGATGAATTTCAAGTACCGGAGTCATTCATTCGTGCCTTAGGAGAAAAAGTAGATACAGGAATATATGATGATATTTTCCGCCCAGTTTTTGACGGTTGGCGTCAAGAAATTGACCGCACAATCAATAGTATACGAAAAAGCTTTGGCATAACCGATGATACGGAGGTCCTGTTGAGTGGTTCCGCCGGTGATATTCTTCATCTGGATAAATTCATCGGAGGAATTTTGGGAATCAATACACATTTCTTGAATCCCATTCGAAATCTTGCATTTTCCCCCAGTGAAGATGAAAGAGATAATATTCCATTCCATCCTACCCTCCTTACTTCAGCCATTGGATCTGGGCTTACGCTTTCCGACACCGTGAATGTGATGCCCGCAGCTCTAAAAGTAAATGAAATTTTTCGGTGGGCAAACAGGATCAGTATTCCGGTTGCTGCGACATTAATGGTTTTTCTTATTGGAATCACTGGAACAACAAAAGCCGGTTTTAATACCATTAATTCTGAGATACAGCCTCTCAAAGAAGAAACAAGTGGTCTGTCTAATGTGCAGGAAGAGCATACTCTACTCACAAAAAACAAAAAAAATGTGCAAGAGCAACTGGGACTTTTGAGTTATGATACGGAATACTTTCAGCACATTCTTGCCATAACACGATTCCTGAGCTATAACACGCCCAAGGAAATCACTATGGATAATGTGAGCTACCAACAGGGATGGGAAGTAAACAAATTTAAAAAAATGGGAAGAGACCTTGTTCAACTGGTGGAAATGGAAGATGAAGATAAACGAACCGTCCGGATGGTAGGCAATGTAAAAGCAAACGCAGCCTTAAAGGATCGATATTTCAATAATTTTATTTTAACTCTTGAAAATTCTGGCTTATTCCAATCCGTGAAAGTTATCTTTCAAAATTCGCAAGCCAATCTGGGCTCTGATCGCTTACAATTTGAAATTAAGTGTATCATCTGATGAATGAATTATTAAAAAACCAACGGAATATTTTCGTGGCTATTTCATCAGGGATATTGCTTTTGGTCATAATCTGGTATTTTGGGTTTCATCAAAGCGTTTCTGCAGCATATTCCGATATTCTGCGATCACAAAAAAGCCTCGCATCCAAACGTAATAAATATAGGCGCATGGAGTCGGAGATAATCAATATCCGAGACGAATGGTATAGCCTGAATGAAGAATTTGAAATAGTCATCCGCCGAATCCCGGATAAATCATTTATTGATAATGTGTCCAATGTGCTTTATAATATGATAAAAAATAATGGATTATCTATAATTAGTTATTCACCATCTAATATAGCCATTGATAAAAAAACAATCATCTTGCCTGAGAGCGAAGATGAGATCATTATAGAAAAGATTCCCATTGATATCACAATCAGTGGGTCTTTTCTCAATTTTGGAAAATTATTAGATAATATGACAGAAAGCCAATATCGACTCACAGCATCTAATATAGATATTGCCCAAAAGAAAAATTCATCGAAACAGGTTATAAAATTTATTTCTTATGCCTATTTCAAGACAGGTGTAAAAAAGGAATACATCGCCGAAACTGTTAAACCGAAAACAAAGATTAATAACCCTAAGCCTAAAGAACCGAAACTGACTTCAACCAAAATAAAGGATAGGCCTGAAGACGCTCCTGAGAATATTCCTGACTGGATGTTTGAACCTGCCACAGAACCTATAGTAGGTTCTGAAACAACACAAAATACTGATACCCAAACTCAAAAAAAGACCAAGAAAAAGAATTTAGTCCAAAAGCCAAATACAAGAGCTAATGATCCAAAAACTACCAAAAAAAGAGTATGGACGGGAAATGGCAAAAATCCATACGATATTATTGAAGTAGATATCAAAGAGCTATCTCCAGAACGTGTAGGTAAAATAACCGAAACAATTCTTATACAATTAAATGACAACGCATATATTCTAGATGATTTAAAGTTTATGATTAACGATTATAATTCTAATTATACTGATGTGATTCAACTTCTCCTGGAGAATAATACCATCGCTTACAACGACAATAAAGAACTTTATATAGTAGATGTAGAATGAACAAAAGCAACAATATTCATTCTATATCTCACCGGGAATTGAAAACAACCAATAAAGGAACTTGGAAAATTAAAATTACGCATGATGATAAAAAGATTTTAGATACACACATTTTTGAGTTAGCTTAAGGTGTAATCCTTTATGACTCCAAGACTAAAGATTTTAATTGTAGGGCTTGTATTATCTCTGATATATGCAATCAGTGATTATATCACCCGAAATAGAGATAAGCCCGTAGTAGAGGTAAAACGGGAAGTTAAGAAACGCCCCAAAACTGCACGTGTTGACTTAAACCGCATAGCTACAATTAAAGCAAGAGCTGCAAAAAGGGCTAAATTAAACGAGCGAAAAAGTGGTATAATACCCGAGACAGGTTTCAAACCGATCTCTGATGAAATTTTAGCTTTAGAAGGTTGGGGGAGAGATCCATTTATCCCAGTAAAAGAAAAACCTAGGGAACTCCCGCAGGAAACCCAAAAGGAATTTGTCCAAGAACGAGCAATTTCGGACTTAGATGATTTAAGAATTGAATCTGTTGCAAAACTGGGTGAAAAAGTTTTTGTAATCATTAATGGGCAAAGATTTCGTGAAGGTGATCGAATCAATAATTTGTTGATTGAATCAATTAAAAACCAGAGGATCACTTTCCTCATGGGAAAAACAAGGATTATTAAAGTCGTTGGCACATAAAATACATCTCATACTTTTATTATCTTTTTTGGCAATCCCGTCCATCTACGGACAGAATTATTCAAATATTACTCCCTTAACTAAAGAAGGTGAAGAATATAACTTGAATGAAAAAATGTCTATCAATATGAAGGACTCAGACATTAAGAATATTCTTATGTTAATCGGAGAACTTACAGGTCTGAATATTGTGATAAGCCCTGCAGTAAAGGATACCATTACCGCTAACCTGGAAAATGTGTCTGTAAAGGCAGCCTTAGATGCAATACTGAAGCCCAATGGCTACAATTATTTTGTCCAGGAAAATATCATTATTGTGAAAGGGGCTGAAACCACAATGGTGGGCGAGCTGGAGACAGTGGTTGTGAAATTAAAATATATTAATGCGAATGATATTCAAGCGCCTTTGTCAGCTGTTATGTCCAGTCGCGGCACGTTACAAACATTTACACGTCTGGTCACGTCGAGTTCTACAGGCGCATCTAATATTGTTGTTATCTCAGATGTCCAGGAAAACATCTCCCATATCTTGGATATGATCGAACAACTTGATCAACCGATCCCCAACGTTAATGTCGCCGTGAAATTCATCGAATCCACCGTGGACACAACCCGCGGCAGCGGAATTGACTGGTCTGGTCAGCGACCCCTTTACCTTGGCGGATCAGGAACAGATACAAGTTCTTCCTTAATACCAATCAATTTTAGCAATATGACCATTGCTACATTAAATCCATTGCAGTTTGGAATGGCATGGAGAATTATGCAGGCTCGCGGACAATCAAAAGTATTGTCGAGTCCACACTTAACAACCCTGGATAATCATCAGGCAACGACATCAATTCAAACGACCGTATATATTGAAGGAAGTGTGAATGCCCAAAACTCTAATCAGCAGTATAGACAGGGGAATAATCCGACATCAGCATCAAATCAATTTTTGAATTTAAATGCCCGTACAGTGACTGAAAAGAGTATTGGAATCGAATTGTCGGTGACACCCCGGATCAACGACGGAACTAATATCACTTTATTGGTGGATGCCAGTGTGGAAGCACTGCTCTCTGCTGCCGAGATCAAAACAGATAAGCCACGTTCCACACAACGCACTGTCCAGACACAGGTAACCGTTAACGATGGTGATACAGTTGTGATTGGCGGGTTAATCACTGAAAATGCAATAGAGAATAAAAAATTTGTTCCCATTATCAGCGGGATTCCATTATTAGGAAAAATGTTTCAATCCACATCCATCGAAAAAGAACAGCGCGAACTTTTTATCTTTATTACACCTAACATTATCAGATAAACTAACTATGCAAAAAAACCTACCCTACATCCTAATTGCTTCTGGCGTTGCCGCAGTGGTCTGCCTACTATCATTTTTTGATCTTTATGATAATTTCGAAAACAGCCTATTGGATATGAGATTTAAGAATCGCGGTTTAGTAGAAGTCCGGGATGACATTGCCACGGTGGACATAGATACGGATGCACTGGCAACCATTGGTAAATGGAGCCCCTGGAGCAGGGACAAACACCTTCCTGTTATTAAGACAGCTGCAGAGCACGGAATGGATGCATTCTTATTTGATTTTTATTTTATTGAAGACAGTGAACGTGAATTAAATATTAAAGATATTGATTTTGAGAATGATACTACTGCGAATCAGATAAAAGAAAGATTTCCAGATCCGGACAATGATCTGGCTGTTGCTGCAGAGAAAGCGGGAAATATTTTTTTTGCTCAAAGCTTCAAGCCAAAGACCAAAGCACAGACCGCTGATTCAGTTAAAATAAGAACAGAAGTAATGGATCAGCGTTTATCATTAATGAAAGAGAAAAACTATTTCAGAATGGTACCTGAAAATGAAAAAGAAAAATATTCAACTATTTTCAGTGCTTACAATATTGAAGCCCCTGTAGATGTACTGATTGAGAAATCTGCTGGTGTTTACTTTTTCCAATCTGAGCCAGACCCCGATGGGTTGCAGCGAAGGTTTCCTCTGCTGGTGCTTTATGGAAATCGACTTTTTCCTGCAGCATCTTTGGCAATGGCGCTCCGACACTACGGAGTCTCTTTTGACAGCGTAGAAATTGAACCTGGAAAATACTTGCGTTTTGATATCAATCCAGAGCTCGATGACTTTGGACGGTCTGAAATTCATATTCCAATTAATGAAAAA
>Ga0208522_1002255_pt1 | contig 11681 bp, 10 predicted proteins | sample ETNtaG_25_FD_185763 | JGI IMG/M metagenome (GOLD analysis project Ga0208522, IMG submission 185763) | Marine microbial and viral communities from oxygen minimum zone, Eastern Pacific Ocean - ETNP201302SV86 (SPAdes) (version 2) | ecosystem: Environmental > Aquatic > Marine > Oceanic ... | reverse complement strand
CAACTACAAATCACATGAAGCTCTCTTTAGAAAAGAAGGGCCCAAGATGAGGGAGGAAAGCCCGATTAGTTAGTAGCTTTTTCCGCGCCTACCTTTGCGGGTAAAGTCAGAATTTCACCTGGCGTTTGCAAGATACCTTGAAAGAGCCCCATTACTTTTTTCCCCAGCGAGGTAAAAGGAGTAGCAGACACTTCGGGATCATCAAACGGTCCTTTTACAGTGTAATAAGTTTTGATCAAACTACCTTCATCGCCTGCAGTGAGAATTTTACCGACAACAGGGATCTTGGTAAGAAATTTATCCAGACCAGGCATGGGGGCAACCCCAACCACGGTATCCATCTCACGTTTGTTTAAATCGAATTTCCCGACGATGGAGGTCCTGCGTTGATCGGTTTCGTATATAAAGTTTTCCGTTTCGGCGATGCCGCCAACGTGGGTGAAATCGCCGGAAATACCCACATAATTGGACGGACCCTCATCAACTTCTGCATTGTTTTTATCTGCAACAGGTACTTGCAAACCAAACAGGCTGAAGGCTCCTGCTTTTAATTTCCCTTTGTCTATTGTCCCCTTATCTAGGCGGATGGATACTTTACCACTCAACGTGCGAATGTTTTCTGACAAATTTCTGCCACGGCTTTTAACACTTAAATCCAGCTTCTTAACTCTCCCGGTCAACCCATCCTTAAAATGATCGCCAAACATCGCAAGCAACTCTCCCGCTTCAATATCATTGGCCTCCAACTGAGTTTCAAAACGAATGGCCTCAGGATCTTTAACTGAAAATTTACCGCTTCCCTTGATTGGATTTTTGGAACCCACCTGGAATCCGTCAAATATAATTTCTCGATCCTTCAAGAAAAATTTTCCAGACACATCGCTCAACGTCATCCACTTATAACTCAATTGCTCCAAGTCTACACTCACCTTACTCGTCCCTTTTGAGATCAAGCGCAATTTTTCGAGGAGGTCTCTAAAATTCATCTCTACTCCATTGTCATCTGTATCCGGCGGAATCAACTCATCAACAATCAGTGTTTTTCCTGTCAATTTCAAAACCAGTTCAGGATGTTCTCCATTCTTGCACACGCCACTGAATGCGAGTTTCGAATGTCCCGATGCCAGTTGCCCTGAACGCACATCATAAGTATTGCCTGAAAACCGAACATCGGCGCTGAAAGTTATAGGGCTTACCCGGTCCTCTAATTTAAAAACAAGGTTCTTCAAAACAGCAGAGCCTTCGACCCATGAATCTTCAACGTTATTCAAGTTGCCTCGTCCTGAAATATCAAAATCTATTTTTCCGGCACGGCTGTTCTTTAGAACGGCCACAACCGATGCCATGGTGTTGGTTCTTAGCCCTGATGCGCTTAACTTAATGGAATACTCTGGATCGACTAAACTTTTGATCTTTGCCTTCCCAGTGACCGTACTGTCATCCAGAACGAATTTCAAATGGTCGACTACGATACCTTCCTTAGGGGAATAAGCCCCACCCATTTCCATTAGGTTGGGAATATTTTCCTTTTTATAAACCTCGTCTTGAAATTTATAGCTTGTCCGTGTTAGGTTCAGTTTATTTTTAAACTTAAAGGAATTCCGGTCTCCAGTAAGAGTAATTACTGAGCTCAGTGGACCTGAAAATTTTAAATCCTGCAGGTAAGGAATATCTTTTAAGTCATCCTGAGTCCAATCAGCCGATGTTGCACTCAAATCGAAATCCACAAGCGATCCTGATTTGGGAACCAACTCCCCATCCACTTGAATAGGTGAATTGCCATACCACCCGCCAACTTTCGTCAAGGCTATGCGCCCATCCCCAAAAGAGATGCCACCAGTCAGCTTGAGCAATGGTTGGAACCCTGATGGATGTTTCACGGAAACATTTTTCAATTCGATCTTTCCCCAGTCCTTTTCCTGCTCCGGATGGTTAAAGTCAATAAAGTTCCGGTAATTCACTTCCACATCACCTTCTCCAAATTCTGCTTGCTTGAGCACTGTAAACAGAGGCCCGCTAAAATCAATATCCGCGATCACGCCGGGAAGTTCAGCCGCGTTTAACCTATAAACCGCTTTCATTTTGCGGACAGTACTTTCCCCCTGCCGCAGAATTTCTCCCTGCATATTGGAAAACGAACTTTTACCAAATTCGCCTGACAGATTCTTGAATGCAACTATGGGGACTGATGCCTTAGCGGGTTTCTGCTTTTCCTTAGGCACATGGTGATAAAGAATTTCACCATTAAAATTTTTAACTCGCGATTTCAATTCTGCTTCATAAAAAGAAGCGTTCTTCATGGTAAGGGCACCGGTTATGGAAATTTTATCCGGCTCCTCCAAAGGTCCTTGAATATTGACTTTCAGCAACCCCTTGCCAGAAAAACCCTGATAGTCGTCAAGAATATTTTCAAATGATTCTCCAGCGAGAGCTTTCTTTAAAGCGCGATTTAATTTTTCAAGCGTCAATTCATTTTCAACTGAAAGGTCGGCCACAGGATTATTCATCACGTTGCGGACTGTCCCTTTTACGTTGGCAATGGGGAAGTCCTTATACCGTGCTTTCAAAATCTTAAAGGACCCATCACCATTCTGATATTTCAAGGAACCCGTTACTTTTTTAAGCGGAGGCAAGGGAGAACGCCAGTCGACTTGCCTGAGGATAATTTCAGCGGCAAGAAGATTCTTGTTTTCTTTGGACTCCAACTTTTGCAACTGTGCGAGCGATCCGTCAAACTTAAGGGACTTAACTTCCAGAGTTCCACTGTCAAATCTTCGGTTCAGGCCTCTGTGAACGGACTCAGGAAAAAACATCAGCGGAAGGTACTGTCGGGTTTCAGCGATTTTAAATTCACCTGTTTGAATCGCGAAAGAAACCTTTGGGTCTTGCGACAGAAACTCAGCGAGCTTGCCTTTGGCAGAAAAATTCATGGAGCCGGACCGTAGTTTGAAATCCTGGATTTCAATCGAATCCTTATCAAGCACAATACTGTAGTCTATGACTCCTTTTTTATGGGAGTCCATACTCCTGAGTACTGGCCTCTTATCCATGACAGTGGTTGTATATTTCAGTTTACCCTCTGAGCGCAGGTTGCCCCCCAGGTTTCCTGAAAAATCTGATTCCAACGAAAGCCAGCTATCGTCGGGTACAACCGAAAAAACTTTCTTGAAATATGGACGAAACTGGGGGACATGAAGCTGGTCTACCTTCACCTTGCCTTTAATGGGAATTGGCTTACCCACATTTTCCCCGCCAAGACTGTCAAAGCTTCCCGACATCTGAAATGCAGTAGGCTTGTGGGCGTTAGGAATTTCTCCACTCAGGTCGAAGGAAAATGGCTTCTGCAAAAATTGTTTATTGACCGTTAGGTTGATATTTTTAACTGCGATAGAAATCGGGGCGGGACCGGGAACATTATAGTAGTCCAGAAACCTCACCTCACCCTCCGAAAGGGAAAGCCTGTGCATGAAACTAGCCGCCAACACCTTAAACAATCCGCTTTGAGCCGGCTCAGCCAGCCAGCGCGAGGGATTCCCCACATTGAATTGTCCTTTTTCATTACGGACCAGTTCTATGGAAGCCCCTTCGACGATGAGTTTTTGGATTTCAATTTTCTTATTCAACAGCGGCCACAATTCAACAACGAACCATGCACTCTTTGCTGAAAACTGACGGTTTTCTCCATTGGACGAACTAATGAATACATTTCGCAAACGAATACTTATCCCTTTTACAAACTCAAGGTCCGCCGCGCCAATGGAGACGTTACGCCCTGTCAGCTCTTCCATTTTTTCTACCGCCATGGCTTTGATATTATCTAGGTCCTTTAACTGGCCATAGACAAAACCCGCGATAGCTAAACAACAGATAAGGAATCCGCTAAAAAAATAGACTGCTATTTTTTTATTAAACAAAATTTTCATCAAAATTTATTTTTTTCGAGATTAGTGCCAAAAACCTGAATTTTAAACCCGCCGTTAAAAATTACACATGGGTTCCGATTTTGAAGATACAATTCAGGAGGAATGTGGTACGTTTCCTTAATTCGGGAAAAGGCGTGATCAGGCCAAACCTATATATAACATTATGTTATATAATTTTCAATGCCGCTAGGTCCGACCGCCGACCGGAAAAAGCATACCGACCAAGAATCGTTTGATTTTTAACACCACTATTGACCAGAGTGACTGATGACTGATGCGCAAACTGACATCCTTTACGGAATCAACCCCATCACGGAAGCGTTGAAAGCTTCTAAGCGCAAATGCTTCCGAATCATCGTGGAGGAAGGCAAAACCAACCCTCGGCTAAAATCTCTGATGAAAATGGTTCAATCCCAAAACATTGCGGTCGAGGCTATTCCTAAGCCTGAGTTTCACAAAAGATATCGGTCTTACGTCCACCAGGGCGTGGTTGGACATTTTTCAATCAAAGAAACGATAGGACTGGACGACTTAATCGCCCACTCCCTAGAAGAGTCCGCGCAACCGGTAATGGTGCTTCTCGATGGCATTCAGGACCCTCATAATCTGGGCGCCATAATAAGATCAGCAGAAGCCATGGGCGTTCAAGGTATTGTTCTACCAAAACACCGAGTCGCTCCGTTGAATGAAACGGTGGCGAAGTGTTCTTCGGGAGCCGTCGAAAGACTTCCTGTCACCTGGGTAACCAACCTGGCGCAGGCTATAGACAAATTGAAAGAATCCGGATTCTGGATCGTAGGAATCGATCCTGAAGGCGAAACATCCTGTTATGATTTTAAATTTGAAATGCCCGTCGCTCTTTTGATCGGCGGTGAAGGAAAAGGCATCCGCCCTATTCTTAGAAAAGCTTGCGACTTCACCCTATCGATTCCCATGGCAGGCTCGATGAGTTCGCTAAACGCCTCTGCGGCAGGGGCGGTCGTGTTCTACGAAGCTCTAAGACAAAAACTCAGTAGTAAGGATAGGCAATAAAAAAGAGCCGGGCGAAAAAAACTCCCGGCTCTTATATATCTAGCAATCCGTTACATCATAAACTCAGACGATGAACGTTTCACTGCCGCTTTACGCTTTTTCTTTGCTTCTTTCTGCTTTCGCTTCTTTTTGACCGATGGTTTTTCATAAAACCGTCTGGCCTTCAGCTCTTTAAGCAACCCATCTTTTGTCAATTGACGTTTCAAAACTTTCAACGCCCGCTCAACCTGATTCTGATAAACTGTGACTTCCAAAAAATCTCCCCTCCCTTCATAAAAATATCGATCCCCACGGAACGGAAATCAGCAATATCAAACAACTGCCGAATTCGAAATACTGACTGGGGTGGCGCGTATTCTGAATTATTGCGTTAAATAAGTCAAGTCCGCTCAACCAGATGCCACCTCGTTTTTATCATGATAAGGGCGCTTTATTTGATATATTAAATACAGACCTTTAACACCCACCACTCAAGGAAATACAATGGCTCAATTCTCTTTGGCACGACTCTTCCGAATCCTCTTGACCGCGCTCCTGATAGGGTCTTTCTTTCCCAGTCAAGACGGATTCACAGAAGAGTACGCCGTGCCTCATTCCGGCTCGCCCTACCTTTCCATGGACGAATTGGGTGATGATGAAATCCTTCACCTGCCCACGGGACTCAAGGTGAGCTTTGACCAAATGCAGGATGCTATTTCTTCTTCCAGAGTTATCTATATTGGGGAAACACATGACAACACTGAGGCGCATCGAGTTCAAGTTGAAATCATCAAGGATTTGACGCGCCGGTTTCCCGGCAAGGTATCCGTAGGTATGGAAATGCTCCGTCGCTCGGCGCAACCTGATCTTGATCGCTGGAATCAAAATCAACTTTCTTCAAGCGAATTCAAAAAACTGTTCACAAACAACTGGGGGCACGGGTACGCTTTGTATCAACCGATATTCGAATTGATGCAACAAAACAATATTCCACTGGTTGGACTGAAGTCTTCCACAGAAACCGAAGACCAGTTCCGCAAAGATGAATCACCCAATGGAAACAACTTCCCGGAAATAGATTTCGACGACCGTTACCATCGACCCTTTTCCATGTCTATCTTCGGCGGACACCAGGCCATGGAAAAACCTTACCGCATGCTTCTGCTCTGGGAGGAATCAATGGCTCTGACCGTCGCGGAGTTTTTGAATAATCCGGACAACGCAAACTCAAAGCTCGTGGTTTTAGCTGGAGGATTCCATGTCCAATACGGATTCGGTATCCCCAAGCGTGCTTTTCGCCGGGTTCCCCATGCATACTCCATAATCCTGCCTACGGTCACCCAGCTTCCGCCTGAGCTTAAGGATCGGGAAATGGATGTAAAACACGTTTCCATTCCCCTTTACTCAGGCGACTATGCCTGGAAACTTCAATACAAAGTTCTGCCGGAAAATAAAATTAAACTCGGTGTCTTGCTGGAAAGCAGGCAACAAGATGTACGCATAAAATCAGTCTCCGAAAATTCCAACGCCGAACGAGCGGGTCTGAACGATGGCGATATTCTCTTAGCTATGGACGGGACTGATCTTGTAGATGCTGAGGATTTGATTGATAGACTGCGAGGAAAAAAAATTGGTGACCGGGCAGAATTGCTGGTTAAACGCGGGCTAAAGGAAATGACGGTCGAAATAGAATTTCTTGAAACTAAAAAATGATCTAAAACTCTGACCAATAAAATTTGTTTTCAGGCAACCTGTAACAGCGGTGCCGCCACTTCATCAAACTGCTCTTCAAGAAAACCAAACACTTCGGATTCCACTTTTTTCTTATTCATCCCGATAAGGCCAAACACTCGTGACCCGACCCCCGCAATAGAGAAGTTCTCGTAAAAGGTGGGACAATAGTGGGACAGTTAGATATTTTTATAAATTTACCCCTCCAAAACATCCATAAAAATCTATTAAATACAATAGGTTGTGTAGTTTGTTCGGTCAGGTAAGATAGCGAATTTCAAATTCGTTATTCGCCTGCGGAGTTATCCAATCCGACTCGACCTGGCTGACTTTTGCTGAAGGCGGACCTTGCCAGCACCATTCGATAAAAAGCTCAAGGTTTTCCCGGTCGCCTTCCGCGTGAATCTCTACTGTGTTGTCCGGTAAATTGCGCACCCATCCGACCAGAGAAAGTTCCACGGCTCTTCCTTGGGCCGAGGCACGAAAAAATACTCCCTGGACCCGACCATGAACGATGATGTGAACAGCTGAATCAGTCATAAATAGCGCTGATTATTTTTTAAGACCATTCGTAAGTCGAAAATAAGAAAAAGCGAGATGCTTCGACATACCCCTCCTGGGCAGGAGAGCTAATGTTAAATACCACCAGCTCAGCATGACAAGAAAAAGCCGTTTTGTCATTCTGAGGAACATCGTGACGAAGAATCTGAGGTTATAACCCGCCCTAGTTACTTTTTAGGAGGCGCATTGTGAAAAAGGTGTTGCACTTCACGGTAAACTTCGAATTTTGATCCGGTTCCAATCTTCGAACCAAACTTACCCAGGTCGCGCATGATCCGTTGAAATTCAGATGTGTTACCGGAAAATTTTTCAATGAGCAGGCCGAAAGAGGCCTGCTCATCCGTATCCAGCCTTTCGTTTATTTCCCGTAAACGGGATTTTAATGGATCAAAGTCTTTTTCCATAATCGTCATCATACCATATCAAGCCCCAACCTTCTTAAGATGCCATGCGAGAAACTCCCACTTAAGAAACAGGCTTGACCTTCCGTTATGTTTTGTGGTATACAACGCATATACCCCGTCAATAATCATTAGAAGAGCTCATGGCAACCAACAATTATATTCGCAAGAGAGTCGAGCTACTCGTTTTCCTTTCGATCCTTTCATTCTGGCCAGCTACGCTTTGGGCTGGAATCGCAGAGATCAAAGTAGCTACTGCCTCAAGCATGAAACTTGTTTTTGAGGAAATCGGCAAAGAGTTTCATGATGAAAATCCTGAAATAATAGTAAGACTTTCATTTGGGTCTTCGGGAAATTTTTTCAGCCAGATAGTCCATGGCGCACCCTATGATGTGTTTTTCTCTTCTGATACAAACTACCCAAAGCAACTGGCTAAGAAAGGAAAGAGTCTAGCCGATACCCCGGTCGCCCTATACGCAATAGGACGAATCGTTCTTTGGGTTCCTGATTCCGTTGAACTGGACGTAAAAAGTAAAAAAGCCAATACTCTTCTGAGTTCTAAAGTTAAAAAAATTGCCCTTGCCAACCCAAAACACGCACCCTATGGTCGAGCCGCAATTGAGTGGATGAAGAAATCAGGAATTTATTCTCAGGTCAAATCCCGATTTGTGCTGGGAGAAAATATCAGTCAGGCTACGCAGTTTGTTCATACTCAGGCGGCGCAGGCGGGCATCCTTGCTCTCTCACTGGTGGGCAACTCAAAAATGAAATCAACTGGATCATTCTGGGAAATCCCGAAGGACCAGCACAGTCCCATCGAACAAGGGTTCCTCATCTTAAAAGACACGCAGAATCCGTTAGCGGCTCGTTCGTTTGCTGAGTTCGTAACCGGTCCAAAGGGAACCCGTATTCTAAAAAAATATGGCTTCGACCCACTACCCGTGCCACGACCCGTGGAGGGAGATTGCTGTAACTTGCCTCTCCAAACTACCTTTCCTGGGCGCAATTGATGATTACTGATCCTTTACTTCTATCCATTAAGCTGGCGACCGTTGTATCTGCTTTGTTGTTTCTTATCGGGATTCCTTTGGCCGGCTGGTTGAGTGTCACTCGATTGCGATGGAAGTTTTTGATCGAAGCGATTGTCGCTCTCCCCATTGTCCTCCCTCCGACGGTCCTCGGTTATTACATTCTTGTCTCCATCAGCCCCAATTCTTTTCTGGGCTCGATGTATCTCAATGTATTTGGAAGCGCTTTGCCTTTCAGTTTCCCCGGTCTGGTTGTCGCTTCCATTCTCTATAGCCTTCCATTTGCGGTACAACCTTTTCTTGCTGGCTTTGAATCTGTTGATCGGCGGCTGAGCGAAGCGGCCTGGACGCTAGGCGCATCCCGGCTGAAAACGTTTTTGACCATTGTGATTCCGTCATCTATTCCAGGGTTGATCACAGGGGGAGTTCTTTCCTTCGCGCATACTTTGGGTGAGTTTGGAGTAGTACTCCTGGTGGGCGGGAACATTCCCGGTTCCACCCAGGTTGTATCCATTTCAATTTACGATCAGGTTCAGGCACTTGAATACGAGCAAGCCGGACAAACGGCTTTGACACTTCTGGTCTTTTCATTTTTTGTTCTCTCTCTGGTTTATGCAACCAACAGGAAGGTGTGGACGGTATGGCCGAAAAACTCCTGATCGATATTCAAAAAGATTTTCCAGGCCATCAGGTTTCCATTCAAACTGAATTGGAGCTGACCCCTTCTTGGACTGTACTGTTCGGCCCCTCGGGTGCAGGAAAGACCACGGTGCTGAGATGCCTCGCAGGATTGGAAACTCCCGACAGAGGACAGATCTGCTTTGGCGATGAGGTTTGGTTCAAAGAAGGTCTTAATACTTGTGTCACTCCGCAACAACGGGGAATAGGATTTTTCTTTCAAGATTACGCTTTGTTCCCCCACCTCTCTGTTCAAAAAAATATCGGCTATAACCTGACAGGAATATCCAAAGATGAAAAAAGTGAGCGCATTGCCCGCATGACCGAAACATTTGGTCTGTCAAAACTTGAACACAGAAATGTACAAACCCTTTCGGGAGGAGAAAAGCAACGGGTAGCCCTTGCCAGAACCTTGTGCCGAAACCCCAGGCTCCTCCTATTGGACGAACCCCTTTCCGCGCTCGACAGCCCATCACGTATCCGCCTACGCAAAGAACTCCGGCATTTACTCGAACAGTTTAATATTCCCGTGATCCTGGTCACTCATGACCGAACCGAAGCTCTTTCCCTGGGCGACAGAATGATTGTGATGAACAATGGAAGTGTGTTGCAAGATGGCCCCATCGCCGAAGTGTTCAGCAAACCCAATCAGAAAACAACAGCGGGAATTGTCGGCATGGAGAATGTTTTCCCCGGCTCAATCAAGGAAAAAAAGGACGGGCTCGCCATAGTCGAAATTAACAATAATTTGCTTGAGGCGGCCGACTTCGGATTGGATACAGGATCTGTGATGTTGGGGATTAGAGCTGAGGACATCGTTATTAGACTGACAAAGGAAACGAAAAGCAGTGCCCGGAATCAATTAAGAGGAACCATTGAAGCGATTGTATCAGAGGAATCGCTGGTGAGATTGACCGTGAATTGTGGATTCCCCATCGATGCGCTCATCACTCGGGAATCCAAAGAGGAAATGAAACTTGAAGTTTCCAGAGAGGTAACGCTGTCTGTCAAAGCGACAGCAATTCATTTATTTCCACATTAGAGGAATATTTTTCCTATTTCACGCGATCCTTCATGATTTTCTTTATACGAAGTACCGCCGGATTGGTATCCGGAAGAGCTAAGAATCGTTCCCGGGTAAGAACGGCCACAACACATTCTCCCGCCTCCTTACCGATACAGGGAAATGGTCATTGGATTTTTCTGTAAAATGGTTTATTCTTCCTAAACGCCTGTACCGCGAAAAAAAACTGGCGTGAACTTTATTGCTTTCGACCCTATGAAGGAGGAGAAAATGAGGAAATTAGCTGGTGCTGGATTGGCAGTTCTATTTCTGAGCGTGATGAGTTTTGTCCCGGTATCAGAAGCCGTGGAAATTCCTGACCCCAAAATATGCGACACGGAAACAGCTGAAGCCAGAGCAGGGCGCCCAGGTGGATCAGTTGCCTCAAAAGCAAGCGGAAACGTTTCCGCCCAAGACCAGCGCCATCTCTGTCTGGCACTGCACCCGATAAAAGATCCGACCAATCGATTCATGCACAAAGACCACAGCACCTACTATTGCACGTTGATCCTCAACCGTGACAGTCAGGCTTATTGTTATGCCGTGCTTCAAGCCGATCCCAAAAAATGCAATAATATTGTAAGCAAAGAATTGGAAACCGACTGCCTGGAAAAATCCAAATAATTAACTCTTAAGGCCGCTTGAAGTAGCAAACCTGCTCATTCGGCCCCCCCCCCTGAATATTCGCACCGCCGAAGACCGTTCACCCGATTTCCCAAAATTGGCACACAACTGTGACACTAATCACATCATTTTCTTAGTTATCGGGTACAGCCCCTTATTCTTTAATACACTTCCGTAGAAAAAAAGCGGTTCCCCCTTTGACATTTCCAGAAAATTGCCTCAACATGGTTGAAGATAGTTACACGCCTGTGGACGCCAGGGGAGTCTCAAGCGTGTATGTGGTCCCCCTGGATGAAAGGAGGTGATCCTTTGTCTAGTAATTTGATAAAGGGCGCTTCCGAAGGTTCCTGCTGACAGGAGCCCACGGAAGCGCCCAGTCACATGAAAGACCTCGCTCTTACGAGCGGGGTCTTTTTTTGTTCTATTCTCTACTATCATGAAAACTTTTCTGGCGGGATTTTACCTGACTGAAAACTACTATTTCCCTTCTCGCTTATCTTCGATAAAGTCGATGACAATTATCAGGCACTTGAATATGCCAAAAGTCACAAGCGCACCCAATAACAACTGAAGCAGAGGCGGCAGGGTGCCTGCAAAATCAATAAAGAACTGTATTATATTCTCGATGACGCATTCTCCGAAGAGTCTAAAACATTGTTTT
>Ga0208522_1002239_pt1 | contig 11744 bp, 5 predicted proteins | sample ETNtaG_25_FD_185763 | JGI IMG/M metagenome (GOLD analysis project Ga0208522, IMG submission 185763) | Marine microbial and viral communities from oxygen minimum zone, Eastern Pacific Ocean - ETNP201302SV86 (SPAdes) (version 2) | ecosystem: Environmental > Aquatic > Marine > Oceanic ... | reverse complement strand
GGCCTTGGCGGGGTGATGCGGTGCCATGCCGCCGCTCTGGGCTTCCTTTGCCATTAGTCCACCCAGCGCCATGGTGCCAAATCCACAACCCAGTGACTGGAGAAACTCACGCCGCGATCGATGGGGCAACTCAGTCGACATAAACAAATTCGTTGGTGTTAAGGAGAGTGCGGCAGAGAGTGAAGAGTCCCTGCTTTTGGATTGTGTTCTCGGCTGCACGCTGTTCCTCAGGCGTTGGCGGCCGGACGAGGGCGAGGGCAAAGGCGAGGCGGACCTGATTGGCGGGGCGGGTGCCGGCCTCCTTCTCCAGTCGTTTGGCAAAGTAACCGGCCTGCTTGAGCATGAAGGGGTTGTGGCTGAGGGTGAGCGCCTGCAGGGGCGTGGTGGTGGTGAGGCGCTTGGGGGTGAGGTTGGCCGGGTCGGGGCAGTCAAGGGTGGTGAGGAATTCGTGCGGAGTGGTGCGGACGATAAATCGGTAGATACTCCGTCGCCAGAGTTCCGGCTGGTCGGGTGTGATGTATTTGTAAATGGGGGCGTAAGCCTCAATGTATTGGAAGTCCCTGAAGCCGGGACCACCGGTTTTTAAGTTGAGCTTTCCAGAGGTGGCCAGAACGGTGTCGCGCAGCGACTCAGCATCAAGGCGGCGCGGATTTTGCCGCCAGAGCAGGCGATTATCGTCATCAGCCTTGGCGCCGTGCGTCAGGTGGGAGGTCTGCCGGTAGGTGGAGCTATTAAGGATGAGCCGGTGTATGGCCTTGAGCGACCAGTTTTGTCTGGGCAGTTCCTCTGCCAGCCAGTCAAGCAGTTGTGGGTATGAAGGAGTGCCGCCACCCCGGCCAAATTCACTGGGTGTATCCACGATACCTTCACCGAAATGCCATTGCCAGAGGCGGTTAACAATGACACGGCGGGTGAGCGGGTTTTTGGGATCAATAATCCAGCGGGCAAGGGCACTTCGACGTTCGGCTTCAGGAGTTTTGTTGGTCCCCAAGTCAGGGGAGAGCGCGTTCACCCAGCCAATGGTTCCGGGCGTGACTTCCTTTTGTGGGGACTCCGGGTTGCCGCGCCGGAGCACCTTGACTGGGGATGGTTCCTCTGGAAGTACACCATAGAATTCGGGGGGTTCACCCAAAGCGGTGAGTTTCTTTTCCAGTTGTACTTTCCTTAGGCGCAGATCTTCAAGTCGCTGGCGGTCATTCGCCGTGAGGTTCTTGGGTTTGGTCGGGGCAAGCCGTGGATTACCAAAACTGATCTGGTCGTGACTGTAGCCGTTGCCGCCATCAGTGGAAATAAAAGTGAGGAAGCGGGCGGCTTTCGGGATTTTAAATTCGATGGGCACAGTATCGTTGCGGCCGATCTTTTTATGGGCCTTGAGACTCGCGTCCAGTAGCACCCGAAACTCTGCACTGGGTTCAACGGTGCGCCCGCCGTAGCCTGCCACCGTGATGAAGCGAAGTTCAGTAATGCCCGTTGCCTTGCGGATGGCGGCGAGATCAAAGGTGATGCCTGCATTGGCATGCAGGCCGATCATGGAGTGGCCGTCCTTGTTGTAATCCACACCGCCCCACTTGGTGGAGAATTGGCTGGCCACAGGACCGTTACGGATCATGTCCCAGACCTTGCCGCCATTGGTCGGCAGGTCAGTTGCCTTGAGTTGGGTTGAGCTGATCTTGGTATCGCCCTCGGCGGGCACGAATACTCCATCCACAAAATCGTAGGAGCACTTGGCGTAGTTGCCGGGCTTGACATTGCCCAGGTCACCGAATTTTCTTTCCTGCATCTTGCCGGTGCGTGCGTCCAGCCCGATGCCCTTGCGCCCGGTTCCAAATCCGTTGCCGCCACCCACCACGTCGGCCAGATTTACCCCTTTACCCTCCAGTTCCCCGATGGCGAACTGGATCTGGTTGAGCTCATCGTTGATCTTTTTCTTTTCGGCGTTGAATTTTTTTAAGGCCGGCTCGCTGATGGTGCGTTTACTTCGCTTGAGGCCGGCGAAGACCGAGACCAACCGGTAATAATCCTCCTGTGGAATTTCATCGAGCTTATGGTCATGACAACGGGCACAGTTGATGGTTATCGCGGTGCAGGCGGTCATGACCTGCGTGAGCATGTCATCAAGATCCAGTGAGCGCGATCGGCGACGTAGGACGGGACTCTTGGTTTCCACCTGCCCAACAAAATCCCACGGCCCAGCAGCGAGGAAGCCGGTGGCCACAACCGCATCCCGGTCGTCCGGCCAAAGGGCGTCACCGGCGATCTGTTCCTGCAGGAACCGGTTGTACGGCTTGTCGGTATTGAAGGCCTTGATGACGTAGTCGCGGTAAGGCCAGGCGTTGGGGCGCAACTTGTCGCGCTCAAAGCCATGCGTGTCGGCGTAGTGGGCAATATCCAGCCAGTGCCGGGCGAATCGTTCGCCGTAGTGTGGCGAGGCCAAAAGTTTATCGACCAGCTTTTCGTAGGCATTGGGATCAGGGTTTTCGACAAACGCCTCCACCACCCCGGGCTTGGGCGGTAGGCCGAGTAGATTGAAATACAGGCGCCGAATGAGGGTGCGGCGATTCGCCGCAGGTGAAGGCGGGAGCTTCTTCTCTTCAAGTCGGCGCAGGACAAAGGCGTCAATCGGGTTGCGAACCACCATCGCACTCTCCTTTACTTGAGGCACCTGCGGCCTCACCATCGGCTGCAACGACCAGTGCCCTTGCCCCCAGCCGTTTAAGATCGCTAGACCCAAGAGAATGATGCTGCTATTTCCTTTGGTCAAAACAGTTCTTTGATCGGCTGTCCTGTATCGGTGATGGGCACCGGGCGGTCGCCATCGAAAAGTTCCTTGCCTGGATTGATACCCAAGTCAGCAAGGATGGTGGCAAAAAGGTCAGGGACACCGCAGGAATCTTTGATGGGTTTCTTGGAAAGTTCGTCGGTCACGCCCCAGGCACCGCGATGTTGCAGGCCGCCGCCGGCCAGCACCACCGAAAAGGCGGAGCCCTGGTGGCCGCGCCCGCCGCCACCGTCAAAGGCTGAGGGCCGGCCGAACTCGGTGTTCACCACGATCAGGGTCTTGTCCAGCAGCTTATGTGTCTTGAGATCGGCGATCAGGGTGGACATGGCCTTGTCGAGTTCCTGGATGAGGATATGCTGCTTTAGTTGACCGTCATTGTGCGTGTCCCAGCCGGTGCCGTTGACGAAATTCATGTTGTGAGAGACCTCGATGAAACGCACCCCGCGCTGGATCAGGCGGCGCGCCAAGAGACAGCGCTGGCCAAATTCGCCTCCATAGGAATTGCGCAGATCGGCTTTTTCCGATTTCAAATCGAAGACCTGCATGAATTTCGGACCCGCAAGACGAAGGCTTTCCTGCAGTACATCATCGTAGCCGGCCAGGGTGGTGTCTCCGCGGACCTGGCGGGCGCTTTTGCGCATCTGTTCCAATAGCGCCTCCCGCCGTGACTGCCGCGAGCTGGTGATGCGGGTGGGGCGTTTTAGTCCGGCCGGCCCCGCATCGGTGTCCAGCAGGTAAAGGAATCCGGCCTTGGAACCAAGGAAGCCGGGGCCACGCGAGAAATTTGGGTAACCGATGACCACGTAGGCGGGAACGCCCTTGGCGGCCGCGCCGCGCTCAGCGGCCACAATGGAACCCAGGGATGGATAAACCGTGGTGCCGCTGACATTACGACCGGTGTGCATGCGGTTGGAGGCGGCGGCGTGTTCATCGATCACGTCATGATTCACCGTGCGCACGGCGGTGATGTGGTTCATCGCCTTGGCGCATCCTGAAAGGTGTTCGCAAACCTGCACACCGGGAACGACCGTGTCGATGGCGGGGTAGTAGCTACCCGCCTTCTTGGCCTTGGCATCACCGAGGGTCTTGGGGTCCCAGGTGTCGACCTGTGCGGCACCGCCACCCAGCCAGATATGAATGCAGTGCTCGGCTTTTCCCTTGGGAAAATGAACGGGCTGAGCTCCGGTGTCTTTGGCGAAAGACAAGCTGCTTGTCCCGGCTAGGGCGAGGCCACCGGTGGTCTGGATAAATTGGCGTCTATTCATGGCAAATAAATAAATTCAGGGGAGTTCATCAGCGCCCAGAGCATGTCTTCCATGCGCTCACGCCAGTTGGCCTGCAGGGCCACGGTGGGTGGGTCGCCTTCACGCGCACGTTTCTCCAGCTCAATCTTAATCCGATTGGCCTCCTTCGAAAGGTGGTTGGACCATGAGACGTGCCGGAGCGGTTCGCGCCGGATCACCGGCTTGCGGCGGTCGGCGGGAATGATGCGCTGCTCGAAATCCTCCTCAAGTAGATCGGTATAAAGTTGAGCTTCTCCCAAGGTCGGCTTGCGACTTAAGACACGAAGGAAAACCTGCTCGATCAGTTTATCGAGGGAAAGGTCCGGTCGTGTTGCGAGGGCGGTGAGGGCGTGGTCTTCACTCAGCGTGGTAACCCATACTCCAAGCGAGCCATTGGCGACAATGGCCGGTTGGCGCATGTTGGGGGTGACTTCGCGCACGCTTTTGGGTTCCTGGCGGGACGGTCGCCAGCCAAAGTTCTCCAGCACATCAACAATCGCCTGTGCCTTGGGGATAGCCAAGCTTGGTCGGTCGCGTTCGTTGGAGAGTGAGGTGAATTCCCAGGCCCGCCTTGGATGGCCAAGACTGATCATTGCCGCCGCACTTTGGGTGCCGTCGTTGTCCATCGTCAGTTCCTCAGACACCAGCGGTTTGCCGGCAATGGAGAATAGTGAATCGACGACCTGCTCGGCACTCATGCGTCGTTGCACCGGGGCCGAGAAATTCGGTTTTGCCCCGGGTTCAACCGGCATGGCTCGCCGCTGGTAGGCGGCTGAATTAAGGATCAGGCGGGCAATATGTTTCTGGTCGTAGGCGTTGGTAACCAGTTCACGTGCCAGCCACTCGAGTAAATCCGGATGGCTGGGTTTGGAGGCCTCCCAGTCATCAACCGGATCCACCAGGCCTGCGCCCATCAACTGTTTCCAAAGTCGGTTCACAATTACTTTTGGGAAACGCTCGTTGCCCGGCGCGGTGATCATCGCGGCCAGTTTTTCCCTTGGATCTTTTGCTTCACGCAAAAGCTTGGGATTGACGGCAGGCAGGAAATTTTGAGCGAAGGGGGCGGGCCAGACCGGTTCAACAGTTGAGCCAGGTTTCAAGGTGATCTCGATCAGCGGCTTGCGCCCTTCAAAGGTGGTGGCGGGCACAGAGGAACTTGCGGGGAGTTTGATGGGGTCACGGTTCAACATGGCGGCCAGTTGAAATAGATCCTGCTGTTTGGAGGCGTGATAGGGCGCGTCGTGGCAGCGGGCGCACTTCATCTCCACGCCTAAAAATGCCGTGCCCAGAATGTGCGCCTTGGCCGCCATGGGAACATCGTTTTCTGCGGCCAGGCCAAATCCTGCGGGACCACCGGCCTTGGAGTCGCCTTTCATCATTACCAGTTCGGTGACAAACCGGTCCATGGGCAGGTTGTCGAGCAGTCCTTCGTATATCCAGAAACGGAACGGACCGGAATTATTCAGGCTCGGCTTGAGGATGTTCGGGTTTTCGGCCAACACATCCTGCCAGTAGGCCGTCCAGTGATCAGCCCACCTGTTATCAGCAAGCAAACGGTCGATCACCTTGGTCCGGCGGTCCTTGGCAGGGTCCTTCAGAAAGACTGCAATCTCCGTCTGGCTGGGAACCACGCCGACTGTGTCCAGGGTGACCCGCCGCAGGAACTCAAGGTCTTGAGTCTTGTCGGTGGGTACAATTTTTCCGGATTCAGAATAGGAGGCACCTTCACGAATCCACTGGGTGATCAGTTCGCGTTCGGTTTGTGAAAGAGGTTTGCCCTTGGGTGGCATGATATCATCGCCCGCCTGGGGGTGAATCATTTTAAGGAGCAGGCTCTCCCCGGGTTTGCCGGGAATAATGGCGGCAGTTTCCGACTCGCCACCCTCAAGGGCGGCCTCACGTGAACTCAAGCGAAGTCCTCCCTTTGATTTCTTGTCGTGGCAACGGTAACATCGCTCGCCCAGAATGGGTCTGATCTTTTGCGTGAAACCAATCCCCCCGGCCGTCTTTGCCGCCGCCGCATTGGCCTTTGCCCAGGAGGCCTCCAGGAAGGCGTCGATACTCTTGTGTCTTAGCGGTTTCTTTTTTGTGATCGCCTCACGAGCTGATGCGTGGCGCCCCGTCCAATAGTCTGCCTCGGACTCCCGAAGTGCCACGCGCCGGGTTCGGTTCAGTTTATGATGATAGCTCATGCGCTCGCGCCGGTAGGGTTCCCAGCTTTGGTCAGTCAAGGGGACTGTGCGCTTACCCGGACTAAGCAGGGTAAAACCACCGTCCTTGTTTCTCGCGCTGAGACTGGTTTCACCGAGGGTCGTGCGGACGCGGCCGTTGCCGGTAATCATTTCCAGAACCACCAAATGATCGCGTCCTTCGCCCGTGACCTTCACCAACTGCTCGCGATCTCCCGGTCCGAGGTAACGCAGATCTTTCCCTTCTGCTATAACTGACTCCCGGACATCGTTGTGGGCACCGCCGCTGAAATTTCCGTAGTTGATTTCGGCAATAACTTTGCCATCAAGCCAGAGCCGTCCCTTGCCTCGCACGCGCAATAGCCACTCATGTTCGCCCTTGGGCAGGTTTATCTTTGCCGCTGCGCGCAAAAGAAACGGGTTTGACCAGGCTTCACGCACGCCTGAGTCAGAGTATTTTTCAGGGACCTGGAAAAAACCGAACACATCCTCATCATAGCTGATTGCGGGTTTCCCAAAACGGCGCGGCCAGGAGCTGGTCCTGCTCAAGGCTTCCACTATCTCCATCCGCACCCGGCCCGGTTTAAGCGTTCCCTCGACGAACTTGGGCACATAGGGCTCGATGGGATAGCGTTGGGTAAGTTGTTCCTCCGAAAGGATACGACGATACAGTGCCACCTCGTCCATCTGGCCTCGAAAACCCACCGACGTTCCCCGGCCCATTGAAGAGCCAAGCCAAATCTCGTCATCATCCACGATGGGCGGTTGGGTGGTGGCTCCAGCATAGTCAGGATTCCAGCCCCCCTTGATGCGTCCGCCATCAATGTAACCCCGAATGCTCTCGGGCTTGCCGAAGAGGTAGGTTACCGCGATGTGGTGCCAGCCTGAGCCGAGTGGAAATCCTTCGGAGGAATCCCAGCGATGCCAGGCGCTCTTGTGGGCGCCAACGGTGCGACTGCGAAAAAGAAAACTGAGATGGACTGAATTGCCCGAGCGAAAGATGCGCAAGCCATAGTTCTGGTTATGGGGCTGTTGACCGCGGTTTTGAGTGCGTCCCTTGCCGAGGATATACATCGTGGCACCCGCCTTTATATCCTTGTCCGGGTTAAGCCAGGCCTCGATCGTGATGGGGTCGCCGTTGTCAAAATCAAACTGGCTGCCCGGGCCGATATCTTCTACCCGAATGACTCCGGTAGCCTCCTTGGTGCCATCCCCAAAACGCGCAGCGAGATTATCCTTGGTGAACGACTTGAACTGCTTGGAGCTTGGGCCTGCCTGGCCAAACCCGATCTGGCCCTCCACTTCGCCCAAATCCGACCGCTTATCTTCAAAGGACCACCATGCCACCGGCAGAAGCTGTTTTACCTGCTGATGATATGCCGAGGCCGCAGGCGTCTTCGCCTTTGGTTGGGCACCCATCGCCACTGACGCTATCACTACGGAAAGCGCGGTACTGAGTAGAGTACAATGGAGTATCCTGATCATTTTTTGGTCCGATCTGCCGTTCGCAGAAAAACTCTATTTTCTGACGTCTTCATCCCGTCTTCGATTCAGCCCGTTTCGGTCTCTTAAGCCAATACTTCCCTGATGACATTACCGTGGACATTGGTAAGTCGGCGTTCGATGCCATTATGGTAAAAGGTAAGCTGTTCGTGGTCCAGTCCCAAGAGGTGCAGGATGGTGGCGTGAAAGTCATGGGCGGTAATGGGGTTTTCCTGTGCCCTGAACCCAAACGGGTCGGTGGCACCATAACTCATGCCGCCCTTGACGCCGGCGCCGGCCAGCCAGGCGGTAAAGCCATTGGGGTTATGGTCACGCCCGTAGGTGCCGGCCTGAAACATCGGCATGCGGCCAAATTCGGTGGCAAAGACGACCAGGGTGTTTTCGAGCAGGCCTCGTTGTTTTAAATCCCTCAAGAGACCGGCGACAGGTTGGTCGAGGATTTCACCGTGCACATCGTATTGTTCCTTGAGTTTCGAATGCCCGTCCCAGTTGATGCGCCCGCCCGAGGCATAGGCGCCATTAAAGAGCTGCACGAAACGTACGCCACGCTCAATCAGGCGCCGGGACAGGATGCAGTTATTGGCAAAGGCGGCCTTGTGTTTGTTGGAGCTGTCTGCGCCGTAGAGCTTGCGGATGTGTGCTGGCTCGGCCTTGATGTTGGCGGCCTCGGGCACGGTCAACTGCATGCGCGCGGCGAGCTTGTAGCTGGCAATGCGCGCGGCCAGTTCCTGGTCACCGGGAAAACGGTTTTGGTTTTTCCTCTCCAAAAGGAGCAGGGCCTCGCGCGCAGCCAGATCTTTGGCCCCTGAGATGGTTTTGGGCCGTTGCAGGAAACGGATGGGCTTGGTGCTGCTAAAGGGTGTGCCCTGGAAGGCGGCCGGTAGGAAGCCGTTGGCCCAGTTGTTGGGGCCACTTTGGGGCATGCCGCGTGGATCCTCCACGGCCACGAAGGCAGGAAGGTTTTGGTTCTCACTGCCCAGAGCAAAGTTGATCCACGCGCCCATGCTGGGGAACCCATCGAAGGCGAAGCCGGTGTTCATCACGTTTTCGGCCGGGCCGTGGGTGTTGGAATGGGTGGTCAGTGAATGAAAAAAACAGATGTCATCAGCCATTGCGCCAATGCGTGGCACGAGATCAGAAATCATTTTTTGGCACTGGCCGTGTGGCCGGAATTTCCATAGTGGCTGGGTGAGGTTACCATTGGGGCCCTGGAAGGAGACCAGCCGTTCATTGCCCGGCAATGGCTGACCGTGGCGGCGAATCAATTCGGGTTTATAATCAAAGGTGTCCACGTGACTTAGCGCGCCGGAGCAGAAAATCTCAATCACGCGCGTGGCCTTGGGCGCAAAGTGCGGCTGACGAGGGGCGTAGGGTTTGGTGGGATCAATCCTTGGGGATTCAGCATTCGCCTGATCTGCCAACATCGCGCCTAGGGCGATGCCGGGCAGGCCCTGCATCGTGTTGGTGAGAAACTGGCGGCGGTTATGGATCATCGCAAATAAAGAAATTCGCTGGTGTTGAAGAGCACGCGGCAGACCTGTTCCAGGCCGTGTTGTTGGGCGAGTGCGTGCATGGCCGTTTGCTCATCCGCAGTGGGAGTGCGGGAAGTGGCGAGCCTGAAGGCGTGGTCGATTTGTTTTCTTAGTTCATCACCAGCCTCGTTTTTCACGCGCGCGGCAAAGAAGCTCGCCTGGCGGTTGGTAAAGGGACTGTTTAAAAGGCTCAAGGATTGCACGGGCGTAATGGAGCGGGTGCGCCGCGGTTTCATCTGGCCGGCATCGGGACAATCAAATGCGCCAAAGATGTCCACGGCCTGCATGCGAATCTTGTGGGCATAGATCATTCGTCGCCAGCCATCTTCATTAAAGGTTTCCTTCGGGTGATAATCGGAAAGCCCGCCGCGCTGATTGAAAAAATCAAAACCCCGTCCGCCCATTTTCAGGTTGAGCTTACCGCTCACACTCAGGATGCAGTCGCGCACGGCCTCAGCCTCCAGTCGGCGTGGCGGAAAACGCCAGAGTAGACGTGAGTCGGCGTCCACGCGCAAGGCAGCCGGCTGTGGTTGGCTTGCCTGCCGGTAGGTGTGGGAATTAACAATGAGCCTGTGCAACTTCTTGAAGGACCAGCCTTGTTTAATGAATTCAGTCGCCAGCCAGTCGAGTAACTCTGGGTGTGAGGGTGCAGTTTCCATCTTGCCAAAGTCTGAAGGGGTGGACACCAGCCCCGTGCCAAAGTGATGCTGCCAGAGGCGGTTAACCATGACGCGCGCGGTCAAGGGATGATTGGGTCGGGTCAGGTGGCGTACCAGTGCCAGTCGGCGTTGCGGCTCGGGAGCCTTGGGCTTGAGGTCGAGTTGGCCGAGAACCACGGGGATGGCCGGGGCGACTTCGCCCTTGCGCTGCATGGGGTCGCCGCGTTTTAGCAGCCAGGTGGTATCAGGCGTAGTAAAGCTGGCGGCGTAAATCTGCGGTCCACGCGAAAGCCGGTTGAGTTCATTGATGGCCGCGCGGAGCTGGCCAATGTGCGCAACGAGATTTTTTGTCTGGGCTGTATCCATTCCCTTTAGCTTCACCTGATCGGCCGCGCGGGTGTCATCAGTGCGTGGAAGCCGGTCCTCGGTATGAGCAAGGGTTTGCCACTGGTTATCCGGGCGCAGTGCTTCAATGACATAGTCAGCAGGCACACTGGAACCATTGTGCCATGTGATCCGGTTTAGTTTTACGGGTTTGGGGAAATCGATACGGATCCAGGCAGGGCCGGGTTTAGCTGAAACCCAGGGGAAAGCCTGCCGCCGATCCACGGATCCATCGGTGAGGTTTTCAAAATGTCGCGTCTGATTGGCCAGGGCAAAACTCGAGGCACTGGGGGTCGCTCCAGTCGAGGCCAGTGCAACGTTTTGGTTTTTCTGTGTCCATGCTTCAAATTCGTAAAGTGAAGCCGCCCCCCTGTTAGCGGTGCCGGCAATCTTCATGCGGATGGATTGAGCGATTACCGGCTCAAAATTTTCCGAATGCACGCTGGCTAAAGGTGCGCGCAGCTGGTGCTTGAGGCGCAGTTTTTCCAGGTCCGCCTTCAAGGTTTCAATTCGGGCGCGTTGAGCGGGGACTTTGGCACTCCAGTCGTCGTTTTGGGTACCGCGCAATCGCCTTTGGCCATACGCAAGTCCGGAAAAGACCGCCTGCATCCCGTAGTAATCGCGCTGGAGAATGGGATCAAAAACGCAATGATCATGGCAGCGCGCACAACCAATGGTGAGCCCAAGCAAACTCTGGCCCACGGTGCGGATTACCTCATCGAGTTCATCCTGCCGTGCAGAACGCATGGCTTCCTCATCCCGGCCGATTTGACCCGGCAGATTGGCAGGTCCGGAAACCAGAAACCCCAGCGCTGCATCGGCTTGGACCGTGTCACCGGCAATCTGTTCGAGGATGAACCGGTCATAGGGCATATCGGCGTTCAGGGCGGCGATCACCCAGTCGCGGTAATGCCAGGCATTGGGGCGCTCAAGATTCGTCTCAAAGCCCACGGTTTCCGCCCAGCGGATTACATCCAGCCAATGCTGTGCCCAGCGCTCGCCGTAGTGCGGGGAGGTCAGTAGCCCATCAACCGCCTCGGCGAAAACAACCCCTGTATTCCTGGGATCTTTGAGGAAAGCCTTCACCGTTTGTGGACTGGGGGGCAGGCCGGTGAGATCCAGGGTCACGCGCCGGATCAGTGTGACCCGGTCTGCCTCAGGTGAAGGTTTCAGGTCCTGATCGCGCAGCTTTCGGCCAATGAAGTAATCGATAGGATTACCCTTGGCCGGCACCGCTGCGCGCTTCATTGGTTGCAATGACCAGTGCTTCTCCTCGGCCGTCACTGAGGTGACCATGAGGCAAAGGGTGGCAATGAATGTGAGGTAAACTTTCTTGGCCATGCTTTTAGGAAAGGTGCTTGGCAAAAAACTGTTTGGTCTTGGTCCACATTTTGTCCGAGAGCACGTGGCCGGTT
>Ga0208522_1002229_pt1 | contig 11760 bp, 10 predicted proteins | sample ETNtaG_25_FD_185763 | JGI IMG/M metagenome (GOLD analysis project Ga0208522, IMG submission 185763) | Marine microbial and viral communities from oxygen minimum zone, Eastern Pacific Ocean - ETNP201302SV86 (SPAdes) (version 2) | ecosystem: Environmental > Aquatic > Marine > Oceanic ... | reverse complement strand
AAGGGCTTATAGATAACCTTTTACCTAATTACGTAAGGGTTAGCAGAAAACCAGAAGAATTTAAACCTATAGAAGAATTAAACATAGGTAATACTGTTTATTTACAAGCAGGGGAAACTATTCCGTGTGATGGAAAACTAATAGATGGTATTTCTTCAGCCAACGAGTCTGCTTTTACAGGTGAAGCAATGCCAGTTGTGAAAACTATTGGAGATAGAGTGTTAGCAGGAACTAAAAATCTAGAAAATAATATTACCGTAAAAGTTACTAAAGATCGTAAAGAGTATCTAATAAATGATATTAAAGAGCTATTTAATAAATCAAGTTTCTATAAGCCGTCTTTTTCTATTCTTGTAGATAAGATTGCAGGGCATTTTGTTGCGATTGTTCTTATAGCTAGCTTAGCTAGTTGTTTGTATTGGTTTTATAAAGGAGATCCTTTTTGGTTAAGCATTGGTTTAACTGTGCTTGTAGTATCCTGTCCTTGCGCATTATCTTTAGCCACACCCATCGCATATACCGTTGCTACAACAACTTTAAGAAAAAATGGCATTATTCTTAAAGAGGGCACATTTATTGAGAAATTAGCTCAAATAGATAGTATTGCTTTTGATAAGACTGGGACGTTAACAAAAGGAGATATCAAAATTTCAAAAACTATAATTTTAGGCGATCTTTCGTTAAATAAAGTCATCAATATAGCTGCCTCCCTAGAACAATATAACGATCATCCTGTTGCAAATGCTTTTGGAGTAGGGGACTTGCCATTATCTAACTATCAAAATTTTCCAGGAAAGGGGGTATCAGGAGAAATTGAAGGTGTTGTTTATAAGTTAGGTATTCCAGAATTTTCATTTGATAACAATCTGTTAAGTCCAGACTTATCAGGAATGTGGGTCTTGCTTGCATCTTCGAAACCTTTAGCTTGGTTTAGGCTTGAAGATTCTATTAAAAAAGAGGCTTTCAAAACTATTAACAAGATTAAAGATTTAGGTTTTCATCTAAGCTTATTAACTGGCGATTCTTCTGATCAGGGTAAAAAAATAGGAGACTTTCTTGGCATAAGGAATACTAAGACTAATTTAACACCAGAGCAAAAGGTAGAAGCTGTATTAGAACTGCAAAGTAAGAATCAAAATGTATTGTTAGTTGGAGATGGCATAAATGATATAGGGGCTATGGGAGTTTCAAATACCTCTATTGCAATCAAACCAGTAGACATATCTGTTCAGTCTTCTTCTGATGCTATCTTGCTTGGAGGAAATTTAAAGTCCATAGTCTTTGCTCTCAAATTTTCTAAAAAAGTTAAAAGAATTCTTACCAGTAATATTGCATGGGCAGTTGGATATAACATTACTGCTATTCCTTTAGCAATGGCTGGATATATCTTGCCATGGATGGCAGCACTAGGAATGTCTTTAAGCTCTATGGTGGTTGTATTTAATTCTTACAGGCTTAATTCAAACTAATGGAAGTTGTATTTTTATTAATACCTATAAGCATTATTATAATTTTCCTTACCATATGGGCTTTTGTATGGTCTGTTGAGAATGATCAATTTGAAAATCTTGATAAGGAAGCAGAAAGAATATTGAGTGAAGAAGATAGATAGAGTAGGGGAAGTGATTTAGTCAGTAAATACTGGCATAGCACCCATTTCCCAAAGAATAACTGTAATGCCTAATAATGCTGCGCACATAACGAGTCCAACAGCCATCATGGCACTAGCATATAAAAAACCTTGTTCTTTAGGTATATCAAACATTATTGGAACTCCAATATATACAAGATAGATGGTGGTACAAGCAGCTGTACAAGCTAAAAGAATATCTAACCAGAGTATTGGATAAAGACCTGTAATTCCAATTAAGAACATAGGGGTACAAGCAAAAGCAGAGATTGATACTCCTTTACTTATCGTGGATTTAGTAGCTCCATATGTACCAGACATCCAATGGAACATAAAACCTAAAAAAAGGATACCAGATAAAATACTAAGATAAAAAAGAGTCATTATCTGGAAAGAGCTTTCGGCGGTCAGTTTAATAGTGTGATCATTTATGATCCATCCAACTCTAGTAGCCCCGTAATGCCATGATAAAACTGGTATAAGAGATATAAAGCATACAAATCTTAAGTAGAGACTAATAATACTGTAATCACTATCTCTAATTGTGCTCCATGTATCCTTTGGGGAGATAAATAAATTTAGAATGTGATTCATATGCTTTAATCTTTTTATCGAACATAAGCTCGATTCATTAGTTTAAATCTTATAAGAACACTCAATTAAAAATATGACTTAGATCAACTTGTAAGTATTCTTTTAGTGGAATGATGACTTGATGAAGCAAATAATAGCTCCTACGAGAATAAATAATGATCAATAGGTGAAAATCCCTAAACAATCTGCCGATTTATAAATGACGGGAGAGACAAATAAATTTGATATAGCAATAATTGGAGCAGGGCCTGCAGGCTTAAGTTTTGCTCTTGGTTTAGCAAATACTTCTTTAAGAATAATAGTAATTGAAAGAAGTTCAAGCAATGTCCTAGAAATGCCACCAGATGACGGCAGAGAGATTGCTTTAACTCATTCATCAAAGAAAGAGTTAATCAACATAGGTGTTTGGTCCGAAATAGAAAAAAAGAGTATTTCTAAGATTAAGGAAGCAAAGGTCTTTAATGGAACCTCTCCTTATTCTTTAAACTTTGATCACGAAGAAACTGCTGAAAGCTGTTTGGGTTACTTAGTGCCTAATTGCAAAATTAGAGCAGCAGCCTACAAAAAGGCAAGGGAGCAGAAAAACATTAAGATTCTAAGTGACACCTTAATGGAATCTTTTTCAGCTGATATTGACTCAGTGCACCTACAGCTTAACAACAAGAAAACAATTGAAGCAAATCTACTTATTTCAGCAGACGGTCGCTTTACGACAACAAGAAGGCAAATGGGAATATCTACAGAGGTAAAGGAATTCGGAAAAACATGTATTGTTTGCAAAATGCATCATCAGCTGTTCCATAATAACGTTGCTTATGAATGTTTCCATTACGGAAGAACTTTAGCAGTTTTACCTATGCCTGGTAATTATTCATCAATCGTAATTACGATACCGTCTAAAGAAGCTGATTCAATTTTACAGATGGACGAAACAGACTTCAATCAAGACATTGGATCAAGGTTTGATCATAGGCTTGGTAAAATGAGACTTGTCGGAGAAAGGCATGCTTATCCTTTAGTAGCTATTCATGCCAGTCGTTTTCATTCGACTAGATTTGCATTAGTTGGAGATGCATCTGTTGGAATGCATCCTGTAACAGCACACGGGTTTAATTTGGGGTTAAGTGGAGCTAAGATATTATCTGACCTTATAAAGGATGCATTAGTCAATCAAGTAGATTTTGCTTCTGATAGTGTATTGCAGAAATACACCTTAAAACACCAACGTAAAACTAGACCTCTTTACCACGGAACAAATTTTATAGTTAGTCTTTACAACAGCGAAACAGCTCCGGGGAAAGCCTTAAGAACTGCAGCACTAAGATTTGGTAATCAAATTAAACCTTTTAAAGATGCAATAGTGAAACAATTAACCTGACTAATCACTCTACCTATAAGGTCTCTCTAACAGGCCTTTTTTAACTTTTATCTAGATATAGGTGTCTTATTACCTTAAAACACTACATTAGGTTATTATATGTTCGTATAATATATATTATGTTAAATTAAGTATTTATCCACATATATACTAACAAGGGCCCAAACCTCCCTCTTTCCTAAGCTTATAGTGTGAAATGCAGCATGTAGTACAATGCTGTGCTTATGAAGCCCTTAAATGGTATTAAAGTAATAGATTTAACACATATGTTAGCAGGTCCCTACGCTGGCATGGTTATAGCTGATTTAGGTGCAGAAGTAGTTAAAATTGAACCACTTTCTCCGGGAGAGATGACACGTGGTTTACTAATGGATGACCCTAATTATTCATTTAAAAGCTTTGGAGCTTATTTTCTTACACTAAATAGAAACAAAAAAAGTGTTTCTTTAGATCTTAAATCTAATGAAGGTCTTAAAATATTTTATGATCTTGTTAAAACGGCTGATGTTGTACTAAATAACTTTAGTGCCGGAGTGGTTAAGAAACTTAAAATAGACTTTGATTCGTTAAAAGAAGTTAATCCTCGAGTTATTACATGTTCTATTACAGGTTTCGGTGAAACTGGACCGCATTCGTCTAGACCAGCATATGATCAAATTGTACAGGCATACAGTGGAGGTATGTCAGTTACTGGTCCCGATGCCTCAGTGCCTACGCGGGCTGGCTTACCAATAGGTGATCTAGGTTCAGGTCTCTATAGTGTAATAGGCATTCTATCTGCCCTGCTCTCTCGTGAACAAACTAATAAAGGACAACATATTGATATGTCTCTTCTCGATGTACAAATATCACTTTTAAGTTATATGGCTACTATGCAAACACTATCAAACATAGACCCAGAACCAATTGGTAATGCGCATTTTGTGCATGTTCCTTATAATAGCTTTACGACTCAAGATGGTTTTGTGGTAATCGCAGTTATTACTGATGCTTTCTGGAAAGCTCTTCTGGATGTTGTTGAAGTTGATACTCTAAAAGACCCAAAATTTGATAAATCTGTGGACAGGTTAAAAAATCAAATATTCATTGAATCTGAACTAAATAAAGTCCTTTCAACTAAACCTTCTGATTTCTGGATTAAAGCTCTAAATGATGTGAAGGTTCCTTGTGGTCCTATAAACACTTTTAGCCAGGCCTTGTCAGATGAGCAAGTAATTCATAGGAATATGGTTGTAGAAGTAGAACATCCGGACGGAGGTAAAGTAAAAATGCCAGGAAATCCCGTTAAGCTATCTTATACAAACGAAGATTCCTATACCCCTCCTCCCCATTTAGGCAGCCATACTAAAGAGATTCTAAGAGATTGGGCCGGTTATGATAAAGAAAAGATACTAACCTTAATAGATAATAAAATAGTTCAATCAGTAGACTAAGAAAAATTTATCTAAAATATAGCTAACTAGTGCTATCAGAATAGTAATAAATGCCAAAAAAAGTAGCAATCTCGTGAACTTAAATTCTTTTTCTTTCATCTTTTCCTTTAGAAATTCTTTTAAGTAGTAGAAAATGTATTATATATGGCAAAACAAGATTTAATAGAAATGGATGGAGAGGTTATAGAAACTCTCCCAAATACTACTTTTAGAGTAAAACTAGAAAATGAACATGTAGTTACTGCTCATATCTCAGGAAGAATGCGAAAACATTACATTAGAATTTTAACTGGTGACAAGGTTAAAGTTGAAATCACTCCCTATGACCTTTCTAAAGGAAGAATCATTTTTAGAGAAAGATAAGCTATTTATTTATTTCCCTTAATAGAGAAACCATAAAATTATATCTATGGCCTAGAACATACTGGCTAACATCTGCACTATCTCTTGCACTGTGCATGGCAACTATAGTTTTGGAATCAGGATCTATCCAAATGAATTGTCCAAAAATACCGTCTGCATAAAAAGATTTATATTGTGATCCATCTAACCACCATTGATATCCGTAATACTCAAGATTCGGAGAAGGCGTTGTAGATTCCTTCATCCAATTATTTGGGAGAATTTGAATGCCGTTTCGAAGTGTTCCGTTCTCCATAGCGAATATTCCTATTCGGGCATAATCTCTAAGAGTGGCATTTATACAACAGCCTCCTAACTCCAAAAGATAATCGCTGTCTAAGCCCCAATAAGCATCAAATTCCATACCAAAAGGCTTCCATATTTTTTGTTCTAAATATCTAGATAGGTTCTTACCTATAGCAGATCTGACTACTCCTCCAATAAGATTAGTTTCCCCAGTGTTATAATTAAATTTCTGCCCTGGTTTCGTAAACGCACTTAATGAGTTCAAATACTCATAAAGCTTTAAAGAATTTAACGCTGAAGCTATACTCACGTCTGAATTAGGATCTTCGTAATCTTCATTCCAGTTAATTCCTGAAGACATATGAAGGATTTGTTCTATTTTAACTTTATCGTAATTGCCATCTTTAAGTTGAGGCAGGTAGGACACAACAGAATCATCAACAGAGTTTATAAACCCATCCTTTATAGCAGCCCCCAAAAGCATAGAAGTTACTGATTTAGTTACGGAGAAAGAAATCCATTTAGATGTTTCGTTGTTTCCAAAATTATACTTTTCATATAGGATTTTATCGTCGCGGACAACAATTAATCCTGCCACTTTAAAATTTTGTACGAAGTCATCAATTGAAAATTTCTTTCCCTTATAGTTATAAGTCACTTGGTCAAGATTAATTAACTCATAAGTTAAAGGGTATGGGTTTTCACTCTTTTCAATTAATCTAGTTGGAAGAAATTCTTTTATATTTTTAAAGCCATAAAGTTTTTCTTCAGTATTCCAAAAAAGAATAGTTTTAGGCGCCTCATTTCCTAGTTGAGGTTCGGAACTAAATGTAAAAGAAGAAACAAAAATTAAAGAGGAGATTAAAAGGATCCTCATTACGAAACTTTTTCTTTTTTCTTAGTGTTTTCCTTAAATTTTACTTGGATTTTATCTTCTTCAAGAGACACATAAGCAATACCTCCTGATTTTGATAACTTACCAAATAATATTTCTTCTGCTAAGAGTTTCTTTATTGAATCTTGAATTAATCTCTCCATTGGCCTAGCACCCATATTCTTATCGTATCCATTTTCAACTATCCATTCTCGCGCTGCATCAGAGATCTCAAGCTGAACTTTTTGTTTATCTAATTGAACTTGTAACTCTACTAAGAATTTATCAACTACAGTTCTTATAACTTCTACAGGTAAAGGATTAAATTGGATAACACCGTCTAACCTATTCCTAAATTCTGGCGAGAAAGTCTTTTTAATCATCTCGGTTGCATCACTTGCATGATCTTGGAGTTGAAATCCCATACTGGCTCGGCTCATATCTTGTGCTCCAGCATTGGTTGTCATGATTACCACTGTATTCCTAAAGTCAGCTTTTCTTCCATTATTGTCTGTTAATGTTCCATGATCCATAACCTGCAAAAGAATATTAAAAACTTCAGGGTGGGCCTTCTCTATTTCGTCAAGCAATATTACCGAATGGGGATTTTTAGTAACAGCTTCGGTTAAAAGGCCTCCTTGATCATATCCAACATAACCTGGAGGTGCTCCAATTAATCTGGATACTGTATGTCTTTCCATATATTCAGACATATCGAATCTAACAAATTCTATTCCCATAATAATTGCTAGTTGCTTGCTCACTTCTGTTTTGCCTACGCCTGTTGGGCCTGAGAATAAAAAAGAACCAACAGGTTTCTCTTCAACTCTAAGCCCTGCTCTGGCAAGCTTAATAGAAGAAGACAAACTTTCTACGGCTTGATCTTGGCCAAAAATTACTCTCTTTAGATTTTCTTCAAGTTTTTTTAAAGACTTCTTATCAGAAGAAGAAACAGTTTTCTCAGGAATCCTGGCAATTGAAGCAACAATTTTTTCTATATCTATTTCTGAAATAGTTTTCTTCTTTTTTGACTTTGAAACAAGCTTTTGTTTAGCACCCGCCTCATCCACTACATCTATTGCCTTGTCTGGAAGGAATCGGTCATTAATATGCTTAGATGCTAAAGATGCAGCAGCTTTGAGGGCATTTTCCGTATATTTTATTTCATGATGTTCTTCAAATCTTGTTTTTAGTCCCTTTAGGATATCAAAAGTTTCGTCAATGGAAGGTTCTGAAATTTCGACTTTTTGGAATCTTCTTGATAAAGCCCTATCTTTTTCAAAGATACCTCTAAACTCTTTATATGTAGTAGATCCGATAAACTGTAACCCCCTTTTAGCTAAAGCAGGTTTCAGTAAGTTAGAAGCATCCATAACGCCGCCTGATGTTGCTCCTGCACCTATAACTGTATGAATTTCATCAATAAAGAGAATTGCCGACTCATCATTCTCTAGTTCATTTAGTACGGCTTTCAATCTTTCTTCAAAATCACCTCTATACTTAGTACCTGCCAATAATGAGCCCATATCCAAAGAGTAAATAACGCTATCCTTTATAAGGTCAGGAACTTTCTTTTCTGTAATTAATTTAGCAAGACCTTCTGCTAGGGCAGTTTTACCTACGCCAGACTCACCTACTAACAAAGGATTATTTTTGCTTCTTCTTGCTAGAATTTGTAAAAGACGTTCAATTTCTTCAGCCCTGCCAATTAGCGGATCTATTCTTCCTTCTAAGGCTTCTTTATTAAGGTTTAAGGTAAACTTCTCAAGTGCTGTATTTGAATCGGGTTCATTATTTTCAACTTCTCCCCCTCCTTCTGGAATTACTTTCTCTGGCTTTCCATGGCTTAGATATGTTACGGCTTCCAGTCTATTTAAGCCTTGTTGTTGAAGAAGGTAAACGCTATGAGATTCTTTTTCACTAAAAATAGCTACTATTACATTGCTTCCTTTCACTTCGTTCTTACCAGAAGACTGAACATGGAATACTGCTCTTTGCAGGACTCTTTGAAATCCTAGTGTTGGTTGAATTTCTGACTCATCTGAAGGAAGTGTTTTAGGGGTTGTTGAACCTATAAATTCTTCTAAATCGGTTCTAAGTTGTTCTATATTTACATTATTTGCTTCGAAAAGCTCTATTGAATCACTATTATCTAGTAACGATAAAAGGAGATGTTCTACTGTTACAAACTCGTGCTTCTGTGCATGCGCAAGTTTAAAGGCATTATTTAAATTATTCTCTAGTTCACTATCAATCATCTTCTTCTACCTGTTCAATATCACTAACTAGCGGATGCCCATTCTCTTTTGCAAAATTATTTACTTGAGCGCTTTTAGTTTCCGCTACTTCTTTAGTAAAGATACCACAAACACCCTTCCCATGTGTATGTACAGCTAACATAATTTGTTGTGCTTTGTCTCCTTCAAAACCAAAAAATATTTGGAGAATATATACTACAAATTCCATCGGAGTGTAGTCATCATTTAATAGGATGACCCGATAAAGAGGTGGTTTTTTAGTCTGAGGCTTTTCTAAGGTTGCAACTACAGAAGTGTTGCCATTATCTTGTTGTTCTTTCTCTTTGTTTTGAATGATTAATATGGGCATCAATCCATATTGCTTACAATTGCTTCTCCAAATTCTGAACATTTTAATAAGCTAGCTCCACTCATTAACCTTTCAAAATCATAAGTAACTGTTTTCTGACTTATAGTTTTAGCAAGACCATCAATAATAAGATCGGCAGCCTCTATCCAGCCCATATATCGCAACATCATTTCCGCGGAAAGGATTAAAGAGCCTGGGTTTACTTTATCTAGTCCAGTGTATTTCGGAGCAGTTCCATGAGTGGCTTCAAATAAAGCAATTTTATCTCCTAGATTTGCTCCTGGAGCTATACCTATCCCACCAACTTCTGCTGCCAACGCATCTGAAATATAATCTCCATTTAAGTTGAGTGTTGCGATAACACTATATTCATCTGGTCTTGTTAATATTTGTTGAAGGAAAGCATCTGCAATTACATCTTTTATTATTATCTCTCTTCCTGTCTCCGGATTCTTTAAGGAGTGCCAGGGTCCTCCATCTAATTCTACAGCTCCATATTTAGAGGCAGCAAATTGGTAACCCCAATCTTTAAAAGATCCTTCAGTAAATTTCATTATATTCCCTTTATGAACAAGGGTTACTGAATCTCTATCATTTGCGATTGCATACTGGATAGCTTTATCAACAAGACGTTCAGTTCCCTGCTTAGAAACTGGCTTTATACCTATTCCGCATTCATCAAGAAATCTAATCTTTGTAACACCCATTTCTTTGGTCAAAAAATCTATAACTTTTTTAGCTTCATCAGATCCTGCTTCCCACTCTATTCCTGCATAGATATCTTCTGAGTTTTCTCTAAAAATAACCATATCAGTCTTTTCAGGATTTGTTACTGGACTAGGCACGCCATCGAAATACCTTACCGGTCTTTGACACACATATAAATCTAATTCTTGCCTTAGAGCTACGTTTAAAGAGCGTATTCCCCCTCCAACTGGAGTTGTTAGAGGCCCTTTAATACCTACTAAGTATATTTCTAAAGCTTTTAAAGTTTCAGGAGGTAACCAGTTATCTTCCCCATATACTACAGTAGATTTTTCGCCACAATAGATTTCCATCCATGCGATCTTTCTTTTACCACCATAAGATTTCTCAACTGCACTATCTACTACTTGCATCATGGCTGGTGTAATGTCAGAGCCTATTCCATCTCCTTCTATGTAAGGAATAATTGGGTTATCAGGAATGATAAGATTTCCAGATGAGTCAGCGGTTATTTTTGATCCTTCCTTGGGCTCTTTAATATGTTCGAATTTCATTATTGCTATGTATAATTAATTTTTTTGTGGGCGGCATTATATATTAAATGCTTTATAAGGTTAATTGTAGAAAAAATGGGTAAAGAAAAGGTACTAGTAGGAATGTCAGGTGGAGTAGATTCATCTGTATCTGCGTACATTCTTAAGCAGAAAGGATATGAAGTACATGGCCTTTTTATGAGAAATTGGGAAGATGATGACGGGTCTCCTTATTGCAGTATAAAAGAAGATTTTATGGATGCAGTTTATGTAGCTGATCAATTAAACATTCCTCTTATTGAGCATAATTTTGCAAAAGAATATAAAGAAAAGGTTTTTTCTTATTTCTTACGAGAATTAGAAAATGGGAGGACACCAAATCCAGATATCCTCTGTAATAAAGAGATCAAATTTAAAGAATTTTTTGATTTTGCCTTATCTAAAGACTTTAGTTTAATAGCTACTGGTCATTACGCTCAGATAAATAAGTTGAAACTATTAAAAGCAATTGATTCTAATAAAGATCAAACTTATTTTTTACACGCTATAGGTAGTAAAGCATTATCAAAAACCTTATTTCCTGTAGGGAATCTGTTTAAAGAGCAAGTAAGAGATATAGCAAGAAAGAATAATTTAGTGACGAGCGAAAAAAAGGATAGTACAGGAATTTGTTTTATAGGCGAACGACCATTCCCTGAATTCATCTCTAGTTATATAAAAGAAAATAAAGGAATTATTGAAGACGAGAATGGAAAGGAGCTGGGAGAGCATAAAGGTCTCCAATATTACACTTTAGGGCAAAGACAAGGAATTGGAATAGGAGGACAAAGAGGATCAAATAATGACCCTTGGTATGTAGCAAAAAAGAATATTGAGACTAATAGCCTTACTGTAGTCCAAGGAAATAATCACCCTCTTCTCTTCTCTACTGAACTTGTTACTAAAAATACTTTTTTATTTAATAAGAACATTAAAAGTAATTTTAGAGGTCACGCGAAAGTTAGATATCGTCAAGAAGATCAAGAGTGTGAGATAGATTTCTATGATGATGTCCTAAAAGTAAAGTTCTTAAAACCGCAACGTGCTGTCACACCCGGACAATCTGTAGTTATTTATGATGGCAAAGAATGCTTAGGAGGTGGAGAAATCAATTCAATCAATTAGATTTAATTTTTCTAGTCTACTAAGTTGTTTTATTTCAATTTCTCGTTTTAATGATTCATTCTTAGTTTTGTAAGGTTCTTTATATATTAATTCTACCGGTAAACGAGATTTAGTATATTTAGCGCCCACACCTTTATTATGATTATTAACCCTTCTCTCAAGATTATTGGTTATTCCTGTGTAAAGGGAATTAT
>Ga0208522_1002227_pt1 | contig 11767 bp, 14 predicted proteins | sample ETNtaG_25_FD_185763 | JGI IMG/M metagenome (GOLD analysis project Ga0208522, IMG submission 185763) | Marine microbial and viral communities from oxygen minimum zone, Eastern Pacific Ocean - ETNP201302SV86 (SPAdes) (version 2) | ecosystem: Environmental > Aquatic > Marine > Oceanic ... | reverse complement strand
GTTCACGTCTCCACCGTTCACGGCCATTTCACCGAGGAATTTGCCCGCCAGATGCCTGGCACCGAGGCCGGGACGGCCTTCTGGAGTTCAGGCATTTCGCTCATCATCCACCCCTGGAACCCCCACGTTCCGGCAGTGCATATGAACACGCGGATGATCGTGACCGGCAAGCAATGGTGGGGCGGCGGCGCCGACCTCACACCGGTACTCGATGCGCGCCGGACCCAGACAGACCCGGACGCCCGCGAATTCCACGCCGCCATGAAGGCGGCCTGCGACAATCGTCCAGGCGTCGACTATGAACGCTTCAAGGCCTGGTGCGACGAGTATTTCTACCTGCCTCACCGCGACGAGCACCGCGGCATTGGCGGCATCTTCTACGATCAGTTCAATTCCGGCGACTGGGAGGCCGACTTCGATTTCACCCAGGCGGTCGGCGAGGCATTCATCGGCATCTATCCAAAACTGGTGCGCCGAAACTTCGAAAAGCCTTGGACAGAGGGCGAGCGCGACGAGCAGCTGATCCGCCGCGGCCGCTATGTCGAATTCAACCTGCTCTATGACCGCGGCACCACCTTCGGTCTCAAGACAGGCGGCAATGTCAATTCGATCCTCTCATCCATGCCGCCCGCGGTGAAGTGGCCCTGAGACGTTTCCCAAGCTTGGCACGACCGGGTCGGCGCCATTAGGATTCGGTCATGTCCCTCAGCGATCTCGACATCACCGGCTATCGTTCGATTCGGTCCATCCGCTTTCCGCTGAAGCGGCTGACCTGGATCGTGGGGCTGTCCACCATCGGCATTTTTCCTGAGGAATGATCGGAACCTTTTGGGCATACATGCGTTTCATCAGACCCGCCAAAGGGAGTGACAATAGGAGGTTCAGCGATGAAACGCTTTGATTCCGGCACACTCATTCCAGGGTCCACCTGGCGCGCCGAGGCCGAAACCGAGGCCGAAGTGGTGCGGCGAGCGGTCGAAAACATGCGCAATCTCAACGGCGAAACCGAAGTGCGCCCGGACATGGTCGAGCGCATCAAGGAACGCATCGTCGATGTGGACGATATGGGCCGGCAAACCAAACACTGAATGTTCAGCAAGCCCCGGATGACCGGGGCTTCTTTCTATCCGCCTGTTGCGATCGGCATTGCGCCCTAGTGAAAAATCCGCTCCAGCAGGGCATCCTTACTGGCGGAAAATTCACTGTCCACCCAGGCCCGCTCCATGATGGCCAAGGCCGCGCCCATGTCCGGCCCCGGTCTCATGCCCCGCGCTTCCAGATCCGCCCCGCCGACAGGCAGCGGCGCCACCGGCAGCCGCCCCAGATCGCGCGCCAGTTCGGCCAGTTGCTCGCGGGACCAGTTCTCTTTGGCAGCGGCCACCGCCAGGCCTTCAACGGCGTCCTCGCCAAAGCGATAGGCGGCCCAGCCGATATCGCCACGGCGCAGCAGGGCAGCGGCTTCGGCAATGTTTTGGGCATGGGCGATGATTGCCTTGCTCAGGCGCCAATCTGCTTGTCGTTGCTCAAGGCTGTCGCGCCCCAGCATGGCAAGCCGCGCCGCCGCACCCTGTCCGCCCAGCGCCTCATAGCGCTGCAGGGCCGCCAGGGCGCCCGGCGCCAGGCGTACGAGGCCAAATTGGTCCATCACACCCAGCGTGGTCGCGACACGTGGCAGCGCCAGCATGCGCAGCATTTCCGCACCCACACGCTCGCGCGAAATGTGGTCGAGCTCTTCGACTGCATCGCGGCAGGCCGCGAGCCCCTCCGGGTCGAATTTCTCGCCGCCATGACTGGCCGAGAAGCGGAAGAATCGATAGACGCGCAGACCGTCCTCGGCAATCCGTCGCGCCGCATCGCCAATGAACCGCACCCGGCCATTGATGAGGTCGGCGGCGCCCCCCAGCGGATCAAACAGCCGCCCATCGGCGAAACAATAGAGGGCATTGAGGGTAAAATCCCGCCGCTCGGCATCGGCCACCCAATCGGTCCCGAACTGTACCTGCGCGTGCCGGCCATCGGTCACCACGTCCTGGCGCAGCGTCGTGACTTCGACCGAGGTTCCATCCAGCCGCAAGGTCACCGTGCCATGGTCGATACCCGTGGGATAGGCATCGATCCCGGCGGCCTTGGCGCGCTGCATGACCGCGACCGGTAGCAATTCGGTCGCCATATCAATGTCGGCGTGGTCGCGCATCCGCCCGATCAGGCTGTCGCGCACCACGCCACCAACGGCGCGCGTTCGGCCCTCCGCGCCATCGAGCGCCGCAAATATGGCCTGTACGGCTTGTCGCTCCAGCCACTCCGCGCCTTCCAGCCGATCCGGAATCATGCGGCAACCTCGCCCACCACCAGGTCCCGGAACTGCCGCGTCAGATTGGCGGTAATCCCCCAGATCATGTGTCCCTCATGGTCGATCTGCCAGGTCGAATGCTCCTTGCCGCCCCGGCTGATGCGGAACCGCCCATAGCTCTCGGCGGCTAGAATGCGGCTCAGGGGCACCTCGAACACCGAATGCACTTCGCCCGGATTGGGCACGAACGGACCGGTCGGGTTCACCTCCGCAACGACAGGCGTGATCAGGTAATTGGTGCCGGTGTAGTAGGTAGGCATATAGCCCAGGATCCTTGCGTCCTCGGCCGACATGCTGACTTCTTCATGGGCTTCGCGCAGCGCTGCGGCGGCCGCTCCCTGGTCCGAGCCATCGATCTTGCCACCGGGAAAGGCCACTTGTCCCGAATGGGCCCGCAGATCGGGCGAGCGCTCGGTATAGAGCACGGTGTGCCCCTCGGGGCGCCGCACCAGGGCAATCAGCACGGCCGCGGGTACCGGCGGCCGTTCGAACGGCTTGACCGGCTGCCAGTCCGGCACAAGGTCGTGCGAATGGGGCAATGCGGGCGCGTCAGCCAGCAATCTGGCCGACAGGAGCCGGACTATGTCAGAACCTGAATCCAAATCGCACCCGGCGTGAAATCAACGTGACGGCCTGAATGTAAGCAAGCCATCCCGATCCTGCACCCCTTTTTGGTGTCAGTCTTCGGTCTCGAAGGCCGCGATCTCACCCTTGAGCGACTTGGCCAGGCTCTTGTCCTCGGACAAGAGCAGGACACGTGTCGGATCCACCGGCCCGGGAAACTGGATATTGCCCGGCGTCGTGATCTCCCAGCCGAGTGGGCAGTAATAGTCCTGGTCCCCAACCAGAAGCACGAATTGTCCTTCGCCCCGCGCCATGGCCAGTTTGGCCACCTCGCGCGCCAGAAGCTTTCCGGCACCGCGCTTGCGGAAATTGGGATGGGTGGCCAGCGGGCCCAGAAGATAGCCTTTCAGCCCATCCACGCTGATCGGGGTCATCCACACCGAGCCGCAGGCCGTGCCATCCACCTCGGCGATCAGGCTCAGGCTCGGGTCGATGGGAAAGCGCTCCCGCACGCGAAATGCCGTGCGTGCAAACCGCCCCGGGCCAAAGGCAATGGCCTGCAAATCCTCGACGAAAACATCATCGGCGGGCGTCGCGGCCCGAACGGACAATTGGCCGGCAGCAGGAGAAGGCGCGGCCTCGGCCGCAACGAGCGTGGTCATGGGTCTGATCCAGAAAAAGATGTGCAGATAAATATGCGGATCGGCCAACGGCCCTCCGCTCTAAACGACCAACTAGGGTCGTCGGTTCATCTGCAAAACCTTCACCATCCTGGACGCCTCCACGTCTGGAATCCGATTAGCACCCACTGGGTTGGTCGTAAATGGGAATTTTGGCCCCATGCTTCCAAATTCCTTTTCCGGTTTCGCGCCAGTGTTGCCCAATCACGCAACAATCTGTTGCCGCCCACGTCCTTTTTGCCGCTCGTCCCGTTTCTTAAGTAGAGACCGGAGCAAAAATCACGCGCGCATTACGCCGTCAAATGCGGCAATGCCGACAGCAAGATGACCGAAAGGAACTTTCAATGGGGCAGTTGATCGACGGAAAATGGTCCACCCAGTGGTATGACACCAAGAAATCGGGGGGCAAATTCGTCCGTTCGCAGGCCGGCTTCCGCAACTGGATCACCGCTGACGGCAGCCCCGGCCCGTCCGGTGAAGGCGGCTTTGCCGCGGAGGCAGACCGGTATCACCTCTATGTTTCCCTCGCCTGTCCCTGGGCGCATCGCACGCTGATTTTCCGCAAGCTCAAGGAGCTGGAGAACCTGATTTCGGTCTCTGTCGTCTCCCCGAAAATGCCCGACGAAACCGGCTGGAGCTTCAAAACCGAAGAAGGATCGACCGGCGATGAGCTGCTCGGCAAGGACACGCTCTGGCAGGTCTATACGCAGGCTGTGCCCGACTATACCGGCCGCGTGACAGTGCCCGTGCTGTGGGACAAGAAGACCGGCACGATCGTCTCCAACGAAAGTTCGGAGATCATTCGCATGTTCAATTCAGCCTTCAACGAATTGACCGGCATTACGGAGGATTTCTACCCCGAACCACTGCGCGAGAAGATCGACGCCATCAATAGGAGGGTCTATGACGACATCAACAACGGCGTCTACAAGGCCGGTTTCGCCACCGCCCAGGACGCCTATGACGAGGCGGTCACCAAGCTGTTCGACGCGCTCGACTGGGTCGAGGGCCTATTGGGCGACACCGCCTATCTGACCGGTGACGCCATCACCGAGGCCGACTGGCGGCTGTTCACCACGCTGGTGCGGTTCGACGCGGTGTATGTCGGTCACTTCAAATGCAACCGCCAGCGCATCGCGGACTATCCGAACCTCAGCCACTATTTGAAGGCGCTCTATGAGGTGCCGGGCGTCAAGGAAACGGTCGATCTCGACCATATCCGCACGCATTATTACTGGAGCCACACCACCATCAACCCGCACCGGATTGTGCCCATCGGGCCGGATCTGCCGTTCCTGGATTGAGCGGCTGCCCGCGACGCCACTATTCCTCTCCCCCTCGGGGAGAGGTGGCTCGGCGAAGCCGAGTCGGTGAGGGGAAACCTTCCGCGGCGCTGATGCTGTGGTGAAATCCCCCTCATCCGGCGCTACGCGCCACCTTCTCCCCGACGGGGAGAAGAATCGGAAGGATCGCAGATCCTCAATACCCCCAGATTGACCGCTTTTCAACGCCGTCGAAATACTCATCGATCCGCTGGCTGGTCGCGGGAGTGACTTTTTCGGGCAGATTATGGCGGTCGAACCAGCCCACTTCCGCGATCTCGTAATCCGGCTTGCGCTCAAACTCGAAATTGAACGACTTGGCGACGTAGAACGCCACATGGTCCCGGTTCGTGACGGGGCTGGTATTGTGGTAGAGCCCGAACAGCTCCATGGGCCCGGTCACCCGATAGCCGGTTTCCTCCAGCGTCTCGCGCGCCCCAGCCTCTTCGAAGGTCTCGCCCGGTCCGACGCCGCCGCCGGGAAACTGCCAGCCGGGCACATAGGTATGGCGGATCAGCAGTACCTTGTCGCCATCCACCACCATGACCCGCGCGCCCACCGTCATGCGATGCCAGAGGCCCTTGAGGGTCAGGAAGGCAGTCGCGCGCACGCGCTGGAAGCGATTCATCATGGTCTTGGCTCCATCGTTTCGCCATGGCTAGCAGAGCTTTGCCCGCGACAAAATCGTGCGTTGTGTCGATTGAACGTTTTCTTGTCCGTGACGTTCTGGCACAACCCCCCGCGATGATCACCCTGGCGCACATCTCCGACATCCACCTCTCCCCCATGCCTGAGGTGGGTTTTCGCGATCTTCTGGGCAAACGCCTGACCGGCTATCTCAACTGGAAGCTCAAGCGCCACGGCGAGATGAACACCGAGACGCTGGCCCGCCTGGTCGCCCATATGCGCGAGCAGAATGCCGACTTCACCGCCGTGACCGGTGACCTCACCAATCTGGCGCTCGACAGCGAAGTCGAACGCGCCGGCCAGTGGCTGCGCGAGCTGGGTGGCGCCGACAAGACCGTGGTGTGCCCTGGCAATCACGACGCCTATGTCCCTGGTGCACTCGATTATGCTCAGGATCAATGGGGCGACTACCTCAAGGGCGAGACGGTGGAGGGGCAGACTTTCCCCTTCGTGCGCCGTATCGGGGATGTTGCCATCATCTCGTGCTCCAGCGCGGTGCCAACGCCCCCTTTCTTCGCCATCGGGCGGTTCGAGGAAAAACAGGCCGCCCGCCTCAAGCGCATTCTCAAGCTCCTGGGCGATGCCGGCTATTTCCGCGTCGTGCTGATCCATCACCCGCCCAATGCGGAGCTGCAGCACCCCAGCTTCGGCCTCAAGGGCCATCGCATCTTCCGCCGCGTCATCACGGAGGAAGGGGCCGAACTGGTTTTGCACGGCCACACCCATCGCTCCTCGATCCATCATATCCCGGGCAAGAACCACGAAGTGCCGGTGATCGGCGTCGCCGCCGCCAGCGCCGCCCAGGGCGGCACGCTGGACGACCCGGCCCGCTACAATCTCTTCCGCATCGAGAAATCCGGCGAAGAATGGCGCTGCACCATGCGCGAATACGGCTTCCAGCGCCTGGGTGCCGACATCGTCATGCGCATGCAGATGCGGATCTACTAGCCGGGCCAAAGGCAAAATCTCCCCGGTGGGGAGATTTTAGGCTAGGAGGCCATGAGAGCTAAGCTCGAATGGCTACGCCGTGAAGCCGCCACGCATTCCCTCGCCCCCCCTCCCCCTGCACATCTCGTCCCGCTATAGTCCGAGGCAAAGGGAGGCCGATCGCATGACAACCGCGAAGCCCACCACCATCGACGCCTATCACGCCGCCCAGGCCGAGCCCGACCGCGCCATTTGCAATATGCTGCGCGCCATCATCGACCAGCACCTGCCCGACGCTGAAAGCAAAATCTGGCACGCTCATCCGGTCTGGTTCCTCGCCGGTAACCCAATTGTCGGCTATTCCAGGCTCAAATCCTCCGTCCGCCTGATGTTCTGGAGCGGACAGTCCTTCAAGACGCCAGGTCTCACCCCCGAAGGCAGCTTCAAGGCCGCCGAGGTCCGCTACACCGCGCCCGAGCAGATCAATTCCAATGCACTTGGAAGCTGGCTCGCAGAAGCCCGCGTCATTCAGTGGGACTACAAGAACATCGTCAAGCGCAAGGGCCGGCTCGAACCGCTGTTCTAGCCATGCGCCGCCGACCCTCGTCGCTACCGGCTCCAACTATCTAGCTCGGCACTCGCCCCCGCACCGCATGGACGCGACCCCGCGCCATCCAATCCCCCGAACCGCGAGACGCCCGGACGGTGTTGCGAACCTGCTCCAGTTGATCAGCGCTGAGCTTGGGAAGCACCTGTCCTATGCCGGGAGCAGATGTGGCGGTCGACCAATAGGCGTCAAAGGAGGGGAACGCCCGGCTCGCCGAGATTTCCCGCGTTTCCACATCAACAAGACCGGCATCTGTCCACAAGCGATCGAGCGCATCCAGCCGCGCCACCTCCGGATGTGGTGGCAGCAGGGCCTCCACCCCAGCCTCGCTAAGGGCAACGTGCACATCTTCATAGGGAAAGCCGCCGCCTTCAAGATCCCACGCATAGGCGGCAACGACGCCCCCGCCGCGCACGACCCGCCGCATTTCCGCAGTCCCCCGCGCCGGCTCCGGAACAAAGAAGATCACCAGCGCCATGATCGCTGCGTCAAAGGCACCGTCCGGATAAGGAAGCTCCAGAGCGGAGCCCAGTGTAAAGTTTGCAACGCCTGCCTGATGGCGCTTGCGGGCATAGGCCAACTGGGCTTCGGATGGATCAATGCCTTCAACCAATGCCGGCAGTGCCCTCTCGACAATCAGTTCCGTCGAAGCACCGTTGCCGCAGCCGATATCGGCCCATTTTGCGCCTGCTGGCACGTCCAGCCAGTCGAGAAACGGGGCGCCCACCAAAGCGCTCCATACGCCCATCATGGACTCATAAGTCTCGCCGTCTTGAAACTGGATCGCCTCAGCCATCTCGTCCTCCTCAGGGTCGGGCAACAAGCGTTCACTAGGGGTGCTGGAATGGAGCCGCAACGGCGCGCAAGGCTGGCATGGAAGCCATGTGCCACACTCGAGCGGCTATCGCATCCGCAGCAGGTCACCGGACAAGAATAGACCTGCTTGAACCCTATAGCCAGAGACACGTTGACAGCGCATACGCGCACCTGTGGCGAGCAGCACCGGAATGACGAGGTCTATTCCTGCGGGTCCGTCGCGATCATGCTGGCCACTGCCCGATCCGTCTCGCGCTCGCTGGCGGCCAACCCCGCCGCCACCCCTCGGCGGTTCTGCTCGGGCTGGTTTTGGCTCATCTTGCTTTTGCCCTCGATGCGGGTAATCGAGAGGCGAAGTCCCACAATGCCCTTGAGCTGGCTTTCGATGTAGTTGTCGGGCGCGTCAGTGATCGCCCACGGCTTCGCGCGAGCCTGCTCGTAGAGGTCGGTGAGGCGGCTGACCGCCTGGTGCAGTCGGTCGCGATCCTCGAAGAATTCGACCTCGCCATAGGCGTGGACGGCCGAGTAATTCCACGTCGGCACGACCTTCCCATGGTCCTGCTTGGTCGCGTACCAGCTTGGGGTGATATAGGCATCGGGGCCCGAGAAGATCACCATCGCCTCGCCCATTGCTGGCGTCTTCCATTGCGGATTGGCCTTGGCAAGGTGCCCAGCAGCACACCGTGCTCTCCCTGGTTTTCGTCCAGGATCAGCGGCAAGGGCGTGGCCATCAGCCCCTCGGCCGTGGCGGTCACGAGGGTCGCGAGGCGTGCTTCGCGGATGATCTGACGCAGGACGGATGGATCGTCCTCGCGGAAAGCTGGAGGTGTGTACATGCCATACTAATAACAAACCGCGGCCTACCGCACCAATTCACATGCGTGATGGCAGATATCAGAGGCGGGAATTCCATGCGTGAACTACGCTTCGCGCACGACAACTTGACGAGCCAAGAGCCCGCTGCAATCCGTCCAAGCTTGTACATCGATCCTTAATTCGCAGCACCTAATTTCCTGGCAAAAGCATAGGGGGGGCTTCGATGACCTTTCATTTTCGTGATGCGGCAATGGCTGCTGCAGGTCTTTTCCTGCTCTGCGTCGGCCCGACGGCCGCCAACTCCACGATTCTGACCATTAGCGGCATGATCGACGGCGGTGAGGTCCACTTTTCGCTCGACGACATCGAGGCTATGGGCTCTTCGGAAATAGTAACAGAAACCCCCTGGCACAGCGGCAGGGTCACCTTCGAAGGCGTGCCCCTGGTCCGACTGATGAATGAAATAAGCGCGGCCGGCGAAACGGTTTTCGTGCTTGCACTGAACGACTACAGCACAGAAATCCCCATCTCCGATTTCGCAAAGTTCCAGCCGATTCTCGCCTTCAAAGCGGATGGTGAGTACATGGACGTCTCCAATAAGGGGCCACTCTTCATCGTCTATCCCTATGACGATAACCCCGAACTCCAGAGTGAACTCTACTATTCACGCTCTGCTTGGCAGGTGCGGCGGATGGAAATCGAGTAAGAGTTAGCCTGTCTAGGAGCCCGTCGTGCTGTCGACCTTCCGTTGGATCGCTACCCTTCTACTGCTCATCCTCGGCATCGCAGCGATATCCTTTTCCAATGTCGTGGAGACGACGGGTGATGCTCTTGGCCGGGTCATGCGCTACGACGTGGCCTGGTCGGGGGCACAGGGCCGGCAGGAGGCGGCGCGTCTGCAAACACAGACGGTCCTCTTCGTCTCTGGTGAAGGAAGTCGCGCGGACCTCCAGCTCGCCTACGACATCATCCTAAACCGAATGCAGATATGGAATTCCGGTGATTTCCGGTCATTCCTTGACCGAAATGAGCGGGCCGCTGAGCGATTTGTCGAGCTACAAGAGGCAATCTCAAGGTTCGGCAACTGGCTCGGGGGCGATCAGCATTCCCCGAAAGATCTCCTTGAGGTGGCAGACGCGATCAAGCGGCAGGCAGATCGGCTCGGCACGAACGCCCATACCGCGAGCGTCAACGACATCGCGGAAATCAGGGAGGCCCTTCGCGGCAAGCAGGAGCTCCAGAGGAGCTTGATATACGCGCTGTTCGCGGTCGGGCTTGTTTTGATAGGAATGACCCTATTTCAAAACAGATCTCTGAGGCTGGCTGGGCGAGCAAGCGAGGAGAATGCCAAGCGCATGCAGCATCTGGCACGACACGATCTCCTGACCAATCTGGTCAATCGCGCTGGTTTCAACATCGCCTTCAGTCGCACTTTTGGAGGGACCAACGCAGGTCAGTCCCAGGTCGCTATCCTGGCAACGGATCTGGATGGCTTCAAAGCCATAAATGACACCCTCGGCCATGCGGCGGGCGACGCACTTCTGCAATCCGTTGGCAGAAGGCTAAGTGAATGTGTGGCCTCCTGGAATCCTCGAAACGTCGTCTCCAGGTTCGGTGGCGACGAATTTGTCATTATGCTCTTTCTCGATCCCGGGACAGATCCGGTTGGCTTGGCTCATGAACTTCGAGACCTGCTGCGTGCGCCACACGAGCTCGAAGTCGGTTCGGTGTTCGTTGACGCAACCATCGGTGTCGCACTTTCCGGAGCGTCAACCGAAGTCAACGCGCGGCTCCCGATCGACGCTGACCTGGCACTGACCAAAGCCAAGGCCACAGGCAAGGGTACTGTCTTGCTGTTTAACGCTTCGATGCGCCAGGAATTTGCCAGGCAGGTCGAGCTCGAGCGCGATCTGGAACAAGCTCTGAACCTCGGACAGATTGTCGCCCATTATCAGCCGCTGGTCGATCTTGCCACAGGACGCGTGGTGGGGGTTGAGGCACTAGCGCGCTGGCACCACCCCAGCCGGGGTTGGATATCGCCTGCTGAGTTCATCCCCGTCGCCGAGGCTTCAGGCCAGATCGTGACTCTCGGTCGCGCCGTGTTGAGGGCTGCCTGCTGTGACGGCCTGCTGCTGCCGGAACACATCACCATGTCCGTCAACATGTCCGTGGCGCAGCTTATGCGGACCGATGTGGTCGATGAGATCATGTCGTTACTGGAATCCTCCGGCTTCCCAGCCGAACGGCTGAAGCTTGAGGTGACTGAATCGGTGGTGATGGAAGATGCAGCCAGAGGCCTTGCAGTACTACAACGCTTGAAAGCGGCTGGGATCAGAATCGCGCTCGACGATTTCGGAACAGGCTACTCGGCCTTGTCCTATCTGCATCAGTTTCCCTGGGACCAGCTGAAAATTGACCGCAGCTTCATTGAGGCGATGGGCAGCGATGAACGAAGTAAGGCCACCGTCGAAAGCGTTATCGCACTGGCGGGCCGGATGGGAATCGAGGTTGTCGCGGAAGGGATCGAGGAAAGGTGGCAGGAACAACTCCTCCTCAAACACAACTGTGAAATCGGTCAGGGCTATCTATTCGGGCGCCCCATGCCCCTGGAGGAACTTTCGCTCTTCCTGCTCAGGAGTGTGCATCCCAGTCACCCCCCTTTCCTCCTGGCGGGGAATGGCAGTTGATACTGCTCTAAACGTCCACCGTTCTTGATTTCGCCGGCCACGGTCGGCGCAAATTCTGAACTCCGGCGGGCGGGTCAGGAGACAACTTAGTCACGCTCGCATGCTTGCCCCCATCAGCAACACGGTTCGCAAAGCCGGTGACTGGCCTGACAGATGGCAGGGCCTTGCTCAACGAAAGATATCCCCGGGCCAAATTCCTCCCTTATCCTCCCCCCATCCCCGTCACACACGCGGCCCCGACGCAGGGCCGGGCGGGGAGGCCGGGAAGAGGGGCGCCTCTTTACGCGGGTAGAAGCTCGGCAGCCGGACCT
>Ga0208522_1002220_pt1 | contig 11791 bp, 8 predicted proteins | sample ETNtaG_25_FD_185763 | JGI IMG/M metagenome (GOLD analysis project Ga0208522, IMG submission 185763) | Marine microbial and viral communities from oxygen minimum zone, Eastern Pacific Ocean - ETNP201302SV86 (SPAdes) (version 2) | ecosystem: Environmental > Aquatic > Marine > Oceanic ... | reverse complement strand
TCATTAATCTTTCTAATTCTATCTTTCAATTGTAGGCAGCCTGTTATTCCAACAGAGGAAGACTTAGCCGGCTATGGTTGGACCTTGTACGAGACCGGTGAATATCAAGAGGCAAGAGAATGGTTTTATGATGCTGTAGACAAAGATTCTTCTTATGCCGATGGGTTTAATGGCATAGGATGGTGTTTTGGGAAACTAAGACAGGCTGATTCAGCGGCAGTTTATTTTCTTATCAGTCAGACGAAACCTTTTGATCCGTATGATACTCCCGACTTGGATCTTGACCTTTATGCCGGGCTCACATTTTCTTACAGTGGGATGCATATTGATTCATTGGTACGTACATACGCTGCCTACGTCTTAGTTGAAAGGCCAGAGCTAGGTCCATGGTATTTTAGTCATGATAACAAAATCAATCACCTCGATATTAGGCTAGAGCTAGCCCTTGCTGACTTTAATATGGGTTATTTTGTTTCTTGTCGAGACAACCTTCAGTCGATCTATAATGACACGTATTATCAGAGCTTCCCATCAAATAATCCTAAAGCACTAACAATGAATGTAGAGACCGTATCTGGAAGAGCAGAGATAGCACAAATATTACAGTCACTGCAGCAGACCCTAAAAAATATCTAGTCATTCCAAATAGTAATATATCTGACCCATTATCTGTAAAGGATAATTCTTTTTGGATGTCAGAAGCATTCAAACTAGCTGAAAAAGCTTTTTCTTTAGATGAAGTTCCAGTAGGCGCTATTGTAGTCTGTTTTGACAGGATTATAGGCAAAGGTTACAATCAGTGCGAGTCACTAAACGATCCGACAGCACACGCCGAAATTTTAGCAATTACAGCTGCTGCAAACACTCTAGATAACTGGAGACTGAACGAGTGTACTATTTATGTAACTAAAGAGCCCTGCATAATGTGTGCGGGCGCTATTATAAATTCTCGGATGAATCGACTTGTTTTTGGTGCATATGATGAGAAAAAAGGCGCCTGCGGATCGTTATATCAGATTTGCGGGGACAAGAGGCTAGAGTCAGACACTATAGTTCATGGAGGAGTGATGGAGAGTCATTGCGTGTCCATATTAAAAGAGTTTTTTTCACTAAGGCGAGATAGTTAATATCAGCTCTTCATATTTACTCTAATTAACAAATAATCAAATAGATTTTATTCATACAAGGATGGAAATGAAAAACATAATAATTATACTATATTTATTTATTGCCTTTAATTGTGATAAACCAGACCCTCTAGATGTTGAAATATACAAGCTTGATAATGGACTGACAGTCATGCTAAACGAAGATCATAATGAGACAAGCGTTTTCGGAGCTGTTGTTGTTGATGGAGGAGGCAAGCGTGACCCAAGTGATGCAACCGGAATAGCACACTATCTAGAACATGTTTTATTCAAAGGTACTTCAAAGATGGGTACCATTGATTATAATACAGAAAAAATATATCTAGATAGTATAGAGGTTTTATATGATAAACTGGCTTCTACGAAGGATGACAGAAGAAGGCTGAATATTCAGAAAGATATAAACAGGGTAAGTGTTAAGGCTGCAGAGTATGCGATACCCAATGAGTTTGACAGGCTGATTGAGGGAATGGGTGGAACCGGACTCAATGCAGGAACTGGTTCAGATTTTATTTATTATTTTAATGCTTTCCCAAGTACGCAGATCGAAAAGTGGATGGAAATCTATAGCCACAGGTTTTTGGATCCCGTGTTTAGAATGTTTCAGGCAGAACTTGAAATTGTTTATGAAGAAAAAAACCGTGCAATGGATAATCCATTTCGTGTTTTCTATGAAACGTTCAGAAAATATTTTTTTAAAAAGCATCCATATGGTCAACAGACGGTCCTTGGTTCAGTAGATCATCTAAAAAATCCTTCTCTCTCTAAAATGAAAGAATATTATGATAAATACTATGTAGCAAATAATATGTATTTGATTATCGCTGGAGATTTCAATAAAAGAGAAGTAAAAAGATTGATCAAAGAAAAATTCCAGAAAATAAAAAAAGGTGGAACGATAGAACCAGTTAATATATTCGAAAAACCATTTAAAGGCAGAGAAGTTGTTGATCTAGTGATGACGCCTTATCGGATGATTAGGATGGGATACAGGACAGTTGAGCCGAATCATGAAGATGCAGTTGTTCTTGATGTTATCCAGAATATGTTTAATAATTCGTCAAGAACTGGTTTGCTAGATAGGTTAACCACAGAGAATAAGATTCTTAGCGCTTATGCAACTACGGGTCTTGGTGGTACTGACTTAGGTGGTTTTGGTTTTCAGTTTGTACCGAAAGATGATGAACAAACTTTTGGCGAGGCAGAAGAGTTAGTGTTACATGAAATAGATAAAGTAAAAACCGGGAATTTTGATTCTGAATTACTTGATTTTATTAAGCTGAATATTAATATGAGCCACGAAACCAGGATGGAAAGTGTTAGCGGAAGATTGTGGCTGATTATGTCTATAATATTAGATAATAAGCCATGGGAAGATATAAAGTCATATCCTGAAAAAATTAATAGTGTTACCAAGGATCAAATTATTGAAGTAGCTAACAAATATTTTAATGATAATTATTTAATTGTTCGTTCAGATAAAGGAGACCATGATAAGGTTAAACTTGAAAAACCGCCTTTCAAACCAGTCGCTCCTAAGAATACTGAGGCAAAATCAGAATATGCAAGTGAACTTGATAAAATCAAACCAAATGAGATTAGCCCCAGATTTGTAGACTTTGGCAAGGATGTAGTTTTTGATGATATTAGAGAAAATCTTCATTTTTATTATGTTGAAAATCCTGTAAATACGATTTTCAGTATGAGACTTCAATTTGGCCTAGGAACTATTGAAAACCCTGCGCTTTCTCAGTCTGCTCAATATATAGCCTTGATAGGCACAAAGGATAAAACCTTTGATCAGTTTAAGGAGGAACTTCAAAAAATAGGGTCGAAGATAGAGGTATATGCAAACAGTAATTATTTTGGTTATTCTATTAGTGGCTTTGATGAATACTATAAAGAAACCCTTGGTTATCTTAATGAGTATATGGGACAGATGCATGTTCGAGAAGATGATAGACAAAAGCTCAGTAAGCTGGTAGAAAATAGTAAGATTACCAGAGACAGAGAGAAAAAAGATCCCTCTGCTGCTGGTAGAGCGCTTAAAGACTATGCATTATGGGGTAAAAAATCGCCTTACTTGAGAAGATCTACATTAAAAGAAGTAGAGTCAATGACTCCAGAGTTTCTGATTCAACAAGCAAAAGACGCTATGAAGTATGAGGCTGATATTATGTATACTGGAACCATTCCTAAGTCTATTGTGATTAGATCAATTAAAGATGAGCTAAGCATATCGTCAAATCTAAGAGATACAAAGTCGCCGATAACAATAGACTATAATCCTCATACTAGGAATAAGGTGTTTATGATCGATGATCCTGAGGCGGTCCAGAGTCAGATTTATATACTATCTGAGGGTAAGGTTCTTGACATAGAACAGAGGAGCGTGGCTGATGTTTTCAATAACTATTTTGGACGGGGGATGGCGAGTATTGTTTTTCAGGAAATAAGAGAGTTTAGGTCGCTGGCCTATACTGCTCGCGGATACTATATCAACAGGCCAGATGTTGATATGAAGGGGTATTTCTATGGTTATATTGGTACGCAGGTTGACAAGACAATGGACGCAATTTCAACATACATAGATATATTCAAAAATATGCCGCAAAAAGAAAACAGACTTGGTTCTATTCTTGATGGGCTGACGCAATCGATAAATACAAGAAAACCAGCATGGAGAAGCCAGGCGACATATGTTAGTAATCTTAGGAAGCAGGGTTATGAGGAAGATCCAAATAAGTTTAAATACAGTGTGTATAAGAAAATTGATTTTGATGATGTTATAGAGTTTCATAAAAATAATTTTAAGAAAGATCCAACAGTTATTACGATCCTCACAGACAAATCAAAAATAAATATTGATAAAATTTTGGATTATGGAGAGCTAATTGAACTAAATAAAGAGATTATTTTTAATTAGAATTATTATTGAGTTACTAAATAGTAGTTAATTTTATAGAGGACACTATGGTAGATGATATTGATATAAAAATATTACAATATTTACAAAAAGATGGTAGGGCGACTGCTAGTAAGATTGCGATAAAACTAGACCTAACAGTGCCTACAATTACTGAAAGAATCAAAAGGCTAAAAGAGTCATCAGTAATAAAAGGATTTCAGGCAATTATTGAGCCTAAAGCTTTGTCTCTTGATGTGTCAGCAATGATTACTGTTGTTTCATCATCCTCTAATAATTATCAGGAAGTAATTAGAAAAGCTGTTGAATGCCCTGAAGTCACTCAGTGTTTTTCTACAACAGGTATGGGGTCATTATTATTATGGGTATCAACAAATAATTCACAGTCACTTGAAGAGCTATTGAGAAAAATTCAAAGCTGGCCCAATGTAACAAGAACAGAAACCCAGGTAATATTATCATCCTATAAAAGTTTTTTTGAGCTTCCGATCTAAAGGTGGGTTATTTATTACTCTATTATTATTCTATAAAATCATTATAGTTTATTCAATAGCATTTCCTTATTTAATAAGAAAAATCGTATAATTATCTAATATTATTTGCTATTTTATTAGAATATTTAATAATATAAGGCATGGATAATCACTTATTTATTAATGAAAATTGATAAAATAGACAAAAAAATATTAGATATACTGCAACAAGATGGAAGATCATCTGCTAGCAATATTGCAAATGAGATTGATATATCTATTCCAACCGTAACAGATAGAATAAAAAAATTACAAGATTCTGGTATAATTAAAGGTATTCATGCGGTACTAGACCCAAGGCCACTTGGTCTTGATGTCGCAGCCATAATTACACTTATTTCAGAGTCTTCATTACATTATAAAGAGGTAACAAAAGCAGCGGAGAAAACGCCTGAAGTATTACAGTGTCTGTCAACGACTGGAAAAGGTTCTCATATGTTATTTGTTGTAACACATAATTCTTCTACCTTAGAGGAATTATTAAGAAAAATTCAAAGCTGGTCAGGAGTCATAAGAACTGAGACTCAAATAATATTATCGGATTATAAAATGATACAGAAGATTTCAGATTTAACCACTATTTAAATAAATATAGGAGAATAATAAAGTGAGTAAAGTAAAAGCTGAGTATATATGGATGGATGGTCACGAACCAACACAAAAACTTCGTTCAAAAACAAAAGTCATTGATGGCCCGATAGATTCCGTTGATGATCTTCCATTATGGGGATTTGATGGGTCAAGCACTAACCAGGCAGAGGGCAATGATAGTGATTGTATGTTGAAGCCAGTGTGCAAAGTTCCAGATCCAATCCGTGGTGGCGATGATATTCTTGTTATGTGTGAGGTAATGAATCCAGATGGGTCTATACATTCTTCAAATACTCGTGCTCATTTAAGAGATGTTGCAGAAAAATTTTCTAATGAAGAGGCATGGTTTGGAATTGAGCAGGAGTATACTTTATTTGAAGGTCGTAATCCTTTAGGATGGCCTGAAGGTGGATACCCAGCGCCACAAGGACCTTTCTATTGTGGAGTGGGGGCCGATGAAGTTTTTGGACGGGAAATTGTCGAAGAACACTTACAGTTATGCATGGATGCTGGACTAGAAGTTTCAGGCATAAATGCTGAGGTAATGCCCGGCCAATGGGAATACCAAATTGGGCCACTTGGGCCATTAGATGCAGCTGACCAAATGTGGATATCAAGGTGGCTTCTTTATAGAATATCTGAAGAATATGGTGTTAGTGCTACTCTTCATCCTAAGCCAGTGAAAGGAGACTGGAATGGTGCTGGAGCTCACACTAATTTTAGTACTAAATCAATGCGTGAGAAAGGTGGTATAGATGTGATTAATGAGGCATGCGAAAAACTGAGTAAAAACCATGATCAACATATAAGCGTTTACGGAGCTCATAATGAAGAAAGGCTTACCGGATTACATGAAACATGTAGTATTAAAGAATTTAGATACGGTGTGAGCGATCGTGGAGCATCGATAAGAATACCAATGCAAACAGCTAACGATGGATATGGGTACCTTGAAGATAGGCGTCCATCTGCTAATATGGATCCATACAGGGTATGCTCTATTTTAATTGAGACAACCTGCAGCTAATAAAAGATCTGTTTTTCTAAGTTGCTAGAGGAATATAATCCTTCTCTAGAAACTTAGGATTAAATAATAAGTATCTATTTAATGAATATTGTTATATATAAGCTGATACGATTCCAAAATCATTTTCTAGTTCATTCGATATGTATTTAATCATTTTTTTTCTTTTTTGATGTGGAATAAATGAACTTTTCATACTCATTATAATTATCTCCCTAATATCCTTCAGGTCTAGGTTAAATAATTGACTAGCTAAAAAATATTCTTTTGAAAGATTTGTATTGGATACTAGCCTGTTATCAGTATTTAGAGAAACTCTTATCCCTTTTTCATAATAATATTTAAATGGATGTTCTTTGATTGACTCTACTGCCCCTGTATGATAGTTTGAGGTTAAACAAATTTCCAAGCATATTCGATGATTATTAATATAAGAGAGTAATTCAGGATCTTCTTTAAGCCTTATTCCGTGGCCAATTCTATTTGCACCGCAGGTGTGGATAGCTTGGTGTATACTTTGTGGGCCAAATGCTTCTCCAGCATGGACAGTTGTATTTACATTATTATTACGAATTATATAAAATGCTTCCTTATGTTTTTTTGCTGGATAATTATATTCTGCACCAGCTAAATCAAATCCAACAACTCCATTATTTTTAAATTTTACAGCTAATTCCGCAAGCTCTATAGATATCAATGGGTCAATACTCCTGATGCCGCATATAATTATTCCATATTTAATTCCATATTCCTTTGCTCCTCTATTAAGACCTTTTTGCACTGCATTTAGAGCATCCTCTATTGTCATACCATTTTTTGTATGAAGAATGGGTGAGAACCTAATTTCGGCATAATATACATTATCACTTTTGAGGTCTTCCATTAGCTCATAAGAAATACGATCTAGAGAATCTTTGTCTTGCATTACAGACAGTGTTATATCAAAAAGAGCTATATAGTCTTCTAGGCTGATCTTTTGTTTATTCAGGCTAATCAATTTTGATAATTGTTTAGGTTCATTGGTAGGTAGTTTTACTTTATTCTTTTTGGCTATATCTATTATCGAATTTATACGAAGGCTACCGTCAAGGTGACAGTGGAGTTCAACTTTTGGCAGCTTTTTAATTAATTCTAGTGATATTGTATTCAAAATTATTTTTAATAAATGTGAACCTATTCTACAAATATTTACACCAATATTTAAAAATTATATTTTTGATTTTGCATTGTTTAAGTATTTAACTTTGAGTAGCTCTAGGGGTGCTGTAGTTTAATATAGCTGAGAACAAACCCTTTAGACTTGATCTGGATAATGCCAGCGGAGGGAAAGAGGCTTTGATCTATAAACGCTTTTTATTTATAATTTTTTCATCAATTACCTTAATTGCCTCCAATGTATCTGGTCTGATAGTTGATGAAATTAGCAAGAAGCCCATTAGCGATGTAAATATAATTGCAGACGATAATGGAACAGTAACCGATACCAATGGAGAATTCAAGCTTCAGACCAATTTTAATTACATTATTGTAGACCATATTGGTTACCATAAAAGAAAGATTTTGGTCAATGAATATTTATTAATCGAACTCTCTCCAAAAGTAATAGTAAATAATGAGATTTTAGTGATTTCAAGTCTAAAATTAGATACCCTCATAAATTCAGTATCAAGCTTGACAATTTTTAAAGAAAATGATGTAAAACTATTGAAGCATAACCATTTTCAGAACTTAATCGATTACATACCAAATCTAAATTGGGCAGGAGGCACAAGCAGGCCAAGGTATTTTCAAATTAGGGGGATCGGTGAAAGGAGTCAATATTTTGGAGAGGGTTCTCCAAATTTTTCTGTTGGGTATATAATTGATGATATTGACCTTAGTGGTATCGGTATGATTGGAGGATTAAATGATATGTCGCAGATAGAGGTCTCAAAAGGATCCCAATCTACGGTTTATGGTAATAATGCTATTGGTGGGTCAATAACAATGAAGTCAAATGATCCATCAGAAGATTTTCAGTTAAATATGAACGCCGGTATGGGATCTGATAATTTTAAAGAATATGGATTTATCGCAAATTTTAAATTACTTAATGGAAATTACCTTCGTGTTAACGCTAATAAGAATTATCAGGATGGGTTTAGGGAGAATGTATTTTTAGGAAAAAATAATACAAATATGAAGGATGAATTATTTTTCAGGTTAAAGCTCAAGCTAGTACCAAATCAAAAATTATCTTTCATAAATACATTCATCTCATCAGAAATGAAAAATGGATATGATGCTTGGGCCCCTGATAATAACGAGGACTTTAAGACATACACTGATCAACCAGGAGAGGACTCTCAAAAAACATCAGCTTTTTCATCGAGAGCTGTATATAAAGGTAATGGATGGAATTTTGTAGGTATTATTTCACAATCTAGTTCCGACCTTGTTCATAGCTACGATGGTGACTGGGCAAATAATTTGTTTTGGGAGGATACATTAACCTATGGATTTGATCCGTATTACTACGGATACTATTTACCCTATCAATTTTTTGATAAAAATATTCGCAATAGAAAAACCTATACAAATGAGATTAAAATTAATTATAAATCTAATATTATAGGTATTTATAGTAAGAGACTTAAAGAAAAAGATAGGGCCAAGGGTTGGTTATTTGGTGGAAATTCAGCTGAAGCAAGAAGTGACCATGGTATCAATATAATTTCTGTCTACGCTCAAGGTAATTTCAACATTAATAAGAAAATCTCAAACACAACTAGTTTGAGGCATGAGAATAATGATGTAAAATATTCAGGCCGTTCATTTGGCTATTATGGAGATGAATTGCCCGAAATATCATCGAATAAAATATTTGAATTAACAGGGTTCAAGACTGCTTTTCGATATAAAATAAACAGCCTAAGTAAAGCCTATTTTTTCATTTCAAAAGGATATAAGTCTGGCGGAGTAAACCAGCAGCCTTACATATCAGATATAAATAGAAATTATAGTCCTGAATACTTAACTAGCTACGAAATAGGTTACAATCGATTTAGCAAGAATTCATCTCTTCGATTATCATCTTTCTATGGCATTAGGTCTGAACAACAGGTTTCAGTATCCGCCCAGCAAATCGATAATGATCCAAATAGTTTCTATTACTTTACAGCAAATAGTGGAACAGGTTGGATGAAAGGTGTTGAGCTTGAACAAAATTTAAATATATCAAAAAATATTTCTATCAGGTATAGTATAGGTTATCTAGATACTTGGGTAGAAGAATTTTCATATGAAATTGCTGATGGTATATTTGATAATGGAGGAAATCGTAAAGCATCAATGTCGCCCGATATATCATCATCTTTTACTTTAACATACCAAAATAATGGAAATTTTTTCAGACTAAGTCATTGTTACAAAGGTGATTATTATTATTCTGATAGTCATGATAATAAAACGAATGCATATTCAATAGAGAATTTATCCTTTGGTAGAAATTTCAACAATGTTAGTCTAAGTATTTGGGTGAATAATATGTTTAATAAAAGGTATCCTGTCAGAGGTTTTTATTTTGGTCTCATACCTCCTGATTACGAAGACAAATTATGGATTAGTTATGGAGATCCATTCCAGGCTGGTATTTCCCTAGACTATAGTTATTAGAATATATTTGTGTAAAATACTTAATAAAAATATAGTAACATCACAAGTGTCTTCTAATTATATCAGTAAACTAGAGAAATAATATGTTTGATAGTATCGCACAGAGATTTGATTCAATCTTTCGAAATCTCAGAGGTTTAGGAAAAATTACTGATGAAAATATTGATTTCACCGCTAGAGAGATACGGAGAGCATTGCTCGAAGCTGATGTTAATTTTATTGTAGCAAAAGACTTTGTAAATAGGGTGAAAGATGCTGCTCAAGGTACAAAAGTACTTAAAACAATTAAGCCTGGTGAGCAATTTATTAGTATCATACACAAAGAGCTTGTATCAGTTCTGGGTGAGAATGCGAATGGCCTAAGTTTATCAGCCGATTTTAATATAATATTATTAGTTGGTCTACAAGGAAGTGGAAAAACAACAACAGCTGCAAAGCTAGCTAATAAGATTAAAGGTATGGATAAAAAGGTCTCACTAGTAGCTGCAGATACTTACCGACCTGGGGCTGTAGATCAGCTAAAAAAACTGGGAAAAAAAATTGGTGTACCAGTATACTATGACCATTCTAATGACCCGATTAAAATATGTACTTTTGGTATAAAAGAAGCCAAAGCCCAAGATATGGATACGTTAATTATTGATACAGCGGGTAGGCTCCATATTGATGGAGAAATGATGGTAGAAATACAAAATATCTATGATCTAACAAAGCCCGATGAAGTTTTTTTTATTGCTGACAGTATGACGGGGCAGGATATGATCTCGTCAATTAAAACATTCGACGAGGCTCTAGATTTAACCGGTGTGGTCTTAACAAAATTAGATGGTGATGCTAGAGGTGGTGCAGCATTATCGATAAGAGGCGTTACTGGTGTGCCAATAAAATTTATTGGTATATCTGAAAAGATTAACGGTCTAGATGATTTTAACCCTAAAAAGATTGCAGATAAAATACTTGGTTTTGGAGATATTGTTTCTTTGGTCGATAGAGTTGAACAGGTTGTAGATGAAGAAGATATTCGTAAAATTGAGCAAAAATTAGTAGAAAATACGTTTGACTTTAATGATTTTAGAGACCAATTACATCAAATTCGTAAAATGGGTTCAGTGACTGATTTAATTGGTATGATTCCGGGAATTAGTCGTAAAATGAAGGGTCTAAGTTTGGATGAAAATCAACTTGTATGGACAGAGGCGATCATTAACTCAATGACAGATAGTGAACGGGGTAAACCGGAGACCATAAATAGTAGTAGAAAAAAACGAATTGCTGAAGGAAGTGGGAGAACGGTTTATGAGGTTAATGCTCTAATAAAAAAGTTTTCAGAAATGAAAAAGATGATGAAAAAAATGAAACATAAACAATCTAAATTCCCTGGGAAAAGATTATTGGGGAAATTTAGCTAAAGGAGAAAAGAAAATTGGCGACGAAAATAAGATTCAAACGAATTGGACGGCGTAACAGGCCGTTCTATCGCTTGATCGTGATTGACTCAAGAAAGAGACGTGATGGAGCTGCTATTGAGCAGGTCGGTTGGTATAATCCGATTGACCTTAAGAATTCATATGAAATAAAAAATGACCGAATTTTATACTGGTTACAAGAGGGCGCAATCCCCTCTGATGCTGTAAAAAAACTAATGAAACGTGAGGGCCTAGCACTGCGATGGCATCTAATGCAAGAAGGTGTTGAGGAGAAAGAAATAGAAAAAGAAATAAAAAAATGGGAGCTGAACCGAGAGAATATTTTAGCATCTAGGGAGACCAAAGAAGCTGAAAAACTAGCAAAGAAAAAAGAAAAGTCTCAGTCTTCTGAGGCTGCACCAGAGGCAGATCAACCTGCTAAGGAAGCTGGAAGTGATGAACCCGAGGCTGCACCAGAGGCAGATCAACCTGCTAAGGAAGCTGGAAGT
>Ga0208522_1002216_pt1 | contig 11806 bp, 8 predicted proteins | sample ETNtaG_25_FD_185763 | JGI IMG/M metagenome (GOLD analysis project Ga0208522, IMG submission 185763) | Marine microbial and viral communities from oxygen minimum zone, Eastern Pacific Ocean - ETNP201302SV86 (SPAdes) (version 2) | ecosystem: Environmental > Aquatic > Marine > Oceanic ... | reverse complement strand
TTCTGACTCCTTTTAAGCAGAATACCCTCTGAAATTATAACTTCACGGCTCAGTTCCAAATCTTTCTCCTGCAATTTCCACAATATGTTTCCCAATGTTCAAGGATGATGTCGCTGCAGGAGATGGAGCATTACAGACATTGATGATGTTCACATTTTGCTGAATCAGAAAATCATCAAGCAGTTTACCGTTGGGCATCACTGCCTGCGCCCGAATCCCTGCCGGTGCAGATTCCAGGTCATCGGCCTTAATTTCGGGAATCAAGCGCTGCAAAGCCCGAACGAAAGCTGCTTTGCTTAAGGAGCGCCACATCTCTCCGGCACCGGCACTCCAGTATTTAAATGCCAATTTTAAAAATCCCCTGTAACTCAAAACTTCTGCAAGTTCCAGAAGATTAATCTTGCTTTTAGTGTAGCCTTCACGCGCAAATGCCAGCACTGCATTTGGTCCGCACTCTAATGTTCCGTTTATCATTCGAGTAAAATGAACGCCTAAAAAAGGAAATTCAGGGTCCGGAACAGGATAGATCAGATTCCGGCATAAATAATGTTTTTCCGGACGTACCATGTAGTATTCTCCACGGAAGGGGATGATTTTAGCATCTGGAGTTTGAGTCATAGAGGTAATTTTATCTGAATATAATCCCGCACAATTCACCAGTAATTGGCCTTCGTATTCAGATTGATGAGTCTGCACAACCACTCTGTGGCCAGTCTGACGAACGCTAATTACTTTCTCGGAGCACACGATGCTGTTTCCCTCTGCTTCGCGAACACGTTCCGCTAGTCTCTCACAGACTTGCATAAAATCAACAATGCCTGCTTCCGGAACATGGATACCTTTAATTCCTGCTACATGAGGTTCGAGTTTACGCAATTGTTCATGGCTGATCATCTCACAGCTGACGCCATTGGTTCTGCCGCGTTGATAAATCATTTCCAGAACAGGCAGTTCATTCTCCGTCACTGCCACAATCACCTTACCGCAGATTTCAAATTCAATTCCTTCCCTTAGGCAGAAATCCTCCATTCTTGATTTTCCTTCCCGACAGTTTACTGCTTTCAATGAACCGGGTTTGTAGTAAATTCCAGTGTGCAGAACTCCGGAGTTATGACCGGTCTGGTGCATGGCCAATTGTGATTCTTTTTCAAGTACTGTGATGCTCAGGCGCGGATATTCACGGGAAAACTGGTAAGCTGTGGCAAGGCCTAATATGCCTCCGCCTATGATGATGATGTCCGTTTGCTGCATGAACTATGAAATGTTCATTTTACTGTAGTACAAGTACAACCAGTTCCTTGCATCCATGAATTCCATACACCAAAGTTTGTTCTATATCGGCAGTTTTGGAGGGTCCAGAGATTAGGAGAGCATTAGTGGGCATTTCAGAACTCCAATTTTCTGAAATCATTGCTTCCCGGAAAGTGCTGTATATATCACTGGCATACAGGACAGCAATATGGATCGGAGGAACAAGAGACATCAGCCTTGGTTCATCCGGTGTGGGCCAGAGGATCAGCGAACCTGTTTCAGCGATACCTCCACGTGTAGTTGTAATTGCAGCATCAATTTCAAAAAGCAAATCTTTGCTTTCCTCAATAGGATCCTTGTAATCAATCAATTCAGGTATCATCTCAGGAGAATCTTGTTTCAATTTCCCAAGTTCCTGAGCCAAACCGGTTTTTGCACCGTAAAGAATTTTACGAATCTGTTTTTGTTCTAAAACAGAACAGAGAGTTTTTATCCATGTATTTTCCCCACACAAATGTACCTCTGTATGCACCGCTTCCATCATCCTTTTCAGACGCAGCACTTTTTCTTCAGCAGGCCAGCGTTTGCCTTCGTCAAATGATCTGCCTTCATGAAAGGTAAAGTTTCCGGAATCTTTTTGGAGAACCCCGGTCGTTTGCTGAAGACGAGTCAGAATATTATTGCGTGAAGCTGCAGAACTATTCATAAGACAATCGTTCTTCACGGGCAAGTTGATGCAAATTTTTCTTGGCAAAAACAGGTTTTGATCTTACTGAAGTCCAATTCCGGAGAACAGGCATCCAGCGCGGAGTAAAATTTCCAAGTTTAGTAATTCCCAGACTTTTTAATCTATACATTTCCGGATTAGAAAAAACCGTTTCCCATCCTTTCCAAACCAGATCGCTCGCTCCTGCCTTCCACGTTTTAGGGCTTGTAAGTAGGAAATTGCCTTTGTCCTCTTCTTTCTGGTGTCGCAAACGAAGCAGTATTTCGGTGATTGGAATTTTGACTGGACAAACCTCAACGCAAGCTCCGCACAAACTTGACGCATCAGCCAGATATCCTGCCTTGTGAAGTCCTTTCATTTGTGGAGTGAGAATTTTCCCGATTGGACCGGGATAAGTTGTGCTGTAGGCATGTCCCCCGATTCTTGTATACACGGGACAGTGATTCATGCAGGCCCCGCAGCGTATGCACAGCAGTGTTTCACGCAATAGTTGATCGGAATGCATTTGGGTACGGCCGTTATCCAGCATGATCAAATACACATTTTTTGGACCGTCTTTTTCTCCGTCTTTGCGTGGAGAAGTTATCATATTGAAGTATGTTGTGATAGCCTGGCCAGTGGCCGAACGTGTCAACAAACTCAGCAGAGGCGGTACATCCTCAAGACGTTCAACTACTTTTTCAATGCCCATCAATGCAACATGCACGGGAGGCAAAGTTGTACAAAACCTGCCGTTTCCTTCATTTTCAACTAGGCAAAGGGTTCCTGTTTCGGCTACAGCAAAATTAACTCCTGAAACTCCGATATCTGCCTGATAAAACTTCCTTCTCAGGACTTTACGGGCAATGGCTGTCATTTCCTCCGCGCTCTCCACGAAAACGCTCGGCTCTACTTTTTGATGGAACATCTGCGCAATTTGTTCCTTGTTTTTATGAATCGCAGGCATGATGATGTGTGAGGGCAGCTCATGATCGACCTGGATGATATATTCTCCAAGATCAGCTTCAAGGGCTTCAATTCCATGCTGTTCAAGAAAATGGTTCAATTCCATTTCCTCTGAAACCATTGACTTTCCCTTGACCATGCTTTTAGCATTATGGCGCTGTGCAATTTCCAGTACCAGCTGATTGGCCTGATCAACAGTTTCCGCCCAATAAACTTGAATTCCGTTTTTGTTGCAGTTACTTTCCAGTTGTTGCAGCAAGTCCGGAAGCTTTTGCAAGGCATTTGCCCGTATGGAGTGCCCTATTTCACGGAGCTTATGAAATTCCTGATCATCCGAAAATACTGCAAGACGTTTTTGCATCAATCCGGACATAGCGCGTTTGAAGTTACCACGCAGCTGAGGATTATTTAGGGCAGAAAAAGAATCTTTTTTAAACTGTTCAGTGGAAAGCATGCGTCTCAGTTTATAGTTTTTTAAACCAAATCTGTTACTGCTCCCAGCGAAGCTGAACTAACTGATTTTGCGTATTTTGCCAGTACTCCTCGGGTATAACGGGCCTGCGGGCGAATCCAGCTATCCTGTCGCCTTTTAATTTCATCTTCCGGAACTTCCAGATCTATGGTGCGTTTAGTAATATCAATTGTAATGTTATCACCATTTTCAACTATACCCAGCAAACCTCCTTCAAAAGCTTCTGGAGTAATGTGCCCTATCACGAAACCATGAGAACCTCCGGAAAACCTTCCATCAGTAATCAGGGCCACATCATTCCCCAGGCCCCGTCCCATTATGGCGGAGGTTGGCGAGAGCATTTCACGCATACCCGGACCTCCTTTAGGACCTTCATACCTGATTACAATCACATCTCCTTTAACTACAGTACCATCCAGAATCCGATTCAGGGCTTCTTCCTCGGAATTGAAAACTCGTGCATTTCCCCTAAAAAACTCCCCTTCTTTTCCGGATATTTTTGCGACTGCTCCGTCAGCAGCAAGATTCCCGCGCAGAATCACAAGATGACCAGTTTTTCTTATCGGATCTTTAAGAGATTGTACTATCTCCTGACCATCTTCATAAGGCTTAACGTTTTCCAGATTTTCACGTACTGTCTTCCCTGTCACAGTCATGCAGTCCCCATGAAGCAGGTCTGCATCCAGAAGCATTTTCATCAAGGGCGGCAATCCGCCTATCTTGACAAAATCTGTCATTAAATACTTCCCGCTTGGTTTTAAATCCGCAAGAACCGGAGCTTTGTTCCCAATTCTCAAAAAATCGTCCAGTTCCAAGTTTACTTTTGCCGCATTGGCCATGGCAAGCAGATGCAAAACCGCGTTTGTCGATCCGCCCAGTGCCATCACAACGGTAATCGAGTTTTCAAATGCTTCTCTGGTAAGAATGTCGAGTGGACAAATATTTTTTTCTATCAAACGTAAGACTGTTTCACCCGCTTGAACGCAGTCACGCACTTTATCCTCTGAAACTGCTTCCTGTGCAGAACTGTTTGGAAGACTCATTCCCAGAGCTTCAATGGCAGAGGCCATTGTATTTGCTGTGTACATTCCTCCACATGAACCCGCACCAGGGATAGCGCATGATTCGACTTCTTCAAGTTCATCCTGTGTAATTGTTCCTGCTGCCTGTTTACCCACTGCCTCAAAAATAGAGACAATATCAACATCCTTGCCCTTGTGAGTTCCCGGAAGTATTGTTCCTCCGTATACAAAAACAGCAGGGCGATTTAAGCGTGCAATGGCAATCATACATCCGGGCATATTTTTATCACAACCGCCAATTGTGACTATTCCGTCATAGCTTTGACATCCAACTACCGTTTCAATCGAATCAGCGATCACTTCACGGGAAACAAGCGAATATTTCATCCCTTCCGTACCCATCGAAATACCGTCTGAAACAGTAATTGTTCCAAAAGTCAAAGGCATCCCTTGTGCTTTGCGTACGCCTCTCGCTGCATGCTCTGCCAAGTCATTTATGTGCATATTGCATGGAGTTACTGTTCCCCATGTAGAGGCAATACCAACTTGAGATTTATGAAAATCGCCTTTTTTGAATCCAACACCATAAAGCATGCCCCTGCTGGCAGCACGTGCATTTGTCTCAGTTACCAGCTTTGAGTAACGGCGATGTCCGGATTCTCCAGTTTGCTTTTTTGCAGTCATATTATTCCTTCTCTGTATTTATGTGATAAGTATTTCTTCTGATTGTGAATATTCCAGACAATCTTGTAGAACCCAATCAGCGGATCATACAATCTGTTTTATCCTATCGGATTAAGGAACACAAGAGTTCAGTTTTGAGGGAAATTACTGGATACGAGATTCAGGGAAAATTTAAATTACTTCTTCTAAATTGTGAACTTCAGGAAAAGAATCACTGGCAGTAATTAATCCGTTTACTTGGAGGGTTTCTGGTAGGACTTCTACTATAAAATCCTGCATTGTGGACGACATCTCTATGGCAAAGCGCTGGGACATTGCAATTAACAACAGGTAAACCAGACCTCTGCAGTGCCACATCTGTTCCAGAGTTGTAGTGAAATAAGGTTCTTCATCAGCATAAACTACAGCATTTTTGTTGGCCAGAAGATGACCGCCAAACATAAGCTTGTAGAATACATCAGGGTATTGATCAAGCTTGTTCTGATGGTTTTGGTCAAAAAACGCTGTTCCAATTTGAAAAATAAAAAGCTTATCTTTTGCAATATCAACTACCCTGGTTTTTTCCAGTGGTACATTAAAAATGAATGGCATGCGGGCATGCATCAGCATATTCCATTCTGCCTTGCGGTCCAAAACAGCAGCACCATTTTCAGTGGGTCTAAAATAAATTGATTGATTTTGATGGCTGCTTTTGGGAATCACTCCCCAACGTTCAGCCGAGTGATACTCCTTGCCCCGCTGGGTCAGCAGTTCCAGGGTAAAATTGTGGGCTGCGGCATTTACCTGCATGTCCCCTCCATGCAGTTTACGAAAATAATTTGCAAAGTCATCACGATACTCTTCAACTCTGGATCGGAAATAAGGCGAAGAACACTCCGGAACCGGGCCGATACTGGAAGATAATTTTTCCAGCGGTTCTGAATATGTTTCACAAAGTTGCTCAAAGGCAGAAACTGATTCTTCTGAATGCTCATGGATAACTGTTTCAAAAGAAATATTCCTGGCTTCTTTGCTTTCTGAAGCTGGAAGAGGTTTGGTTACCACAGTTTGCTCGGTTTGTTTTGATTTAGCTAAACTTTTTTTCTGAGTTTTATCTTCTGTTATCTTTTCTATTAACTCTGATTCTTCGCTTAATTTTTCCGGACTTTTGGAAATCTGTTCTTTAACCAAATGTTCAATAACTCGGAAATCGGTGTTTTCTTTTAATTCCACTAAAGAGCTCCCCTGAGTTTTATGAAGCTTAGATGTAAGATCCAGCAATCGGCTTTTTTGTAATTCATTAAAGGCAGAATTATTTCCCGACCGTTTGAGGCGATGCAGAAAATATCGATTTTTCAACATCAGATAAAGTCGGTAATTTGAAGAAAATAAGGTGCTTAAACGTTCTCTAAAAAATTTTTTCTTGACAGATTCTGTGACTGCAGAAACTACAATCATTTTTTCTGCCAGGATATCTTCTTCATATAGGTCTTCTATATAGCAGTCAAGAACTTCGCTCAGAGATTTTTCAAGCTGGGATTTATAGGCATCTAAAGCGGAGAGTTCTTTTGAGTTTTTTGTGAAAGGTTTTAGCTGAGGGATTACCATAAGGGAGCGGTAACTTTTTTCTATTCCCGGAAGAACAACTTTCAGGCCCTTATTTGCATCGTAGTTTGCAGCCAAACGCATTACAGATTTAATATCATACAACTGAAGGGAATGCGTGAAAGCCAGCTGCTCCACAGTTAAAGAATTTTCCGGAGAAAATGAGCCTGTTTTGGAAAATAATTGCTTTATAATGGAAGACAATCTCCTGCTGAACTGCTTAAAAATTTCAGGAGCATTTTTTTCCTGACCACGTTTCAGCAATTCAGCCTCAATTGACTCTATATTTTTTTTCCACTGGGATTGTTTCACTAGGGGGATTTGAGTTGCTGCAGTTTGAGATTAATTTTATCAAGTCCTGCAGAACAAGAAGTCCAGAGAGGGGAACTTATGGTCTTACTTCAATAATTCCACTATATCATTATGTCCTTGCTGTTCTGCTATAATCAGGGCAGTTCTTTCTAATAAATCTGAAAGAATAGGGTCCGCATCTGCTTCAAGAAGCAGCTGGACTGTATCAGTACGCCCCTCAGATGCAGCTTCCATTAATGCAGTGCTGCCGCTTTTGCTCTGCCAGTTGACTTTTGCTCCATGTTCAATCAACATGCGGGCAATTTCTGTCCTGCCTTCATTTCCGGCAAGCATCAGTGAGGTTATACCTTCTGCATCCGAAGCGTTCACATCTGCCTTCCAGTCAATTAACAGTTTTGCCACACTAACTCTTCCTTCCAGTGTGGCAAGCATCAATGCAGTCATTTTTTGATTGTCTGCAACATTGACTTCTGCTCCTGCTTCCAAAAGTCGTTTTACCACACCATAACGTCCGAAGGAACTTGCTTCCATTAATGCAGTACGACCCACATCGTCACTTTTATTAACCTGTGCACCTTTAGCCAGCAGTTGATTAACTACACTTAAGCGTCCTTCTATTGCTGCACTTATCAGTTCATAAAACGGTTCAGATATATTAGTTTCTTTAGAATCAACCTGGAGATCTACTTCTTCTCGACTGCTGCCGAACAGGTTTTCCGGAGAAATTAAGTTGTTTTGGAGCTGAAGTGTTTCGGACTTTGCACCACGAGTTGTGAGGTAATTAACAACTTCCAGATAACCGTTACTGGCAGCAGCCAACAGTGCGCTAAATCCTTCATCGTTAACAGCGTTTATGTCTGCTCCTGCGTCAAGAAGCAAGCGTACTATTCCCAAAAAACCTTCAAAAGAGGCCACTATCAAGGCAGTTTCGCCGTATGCAGTACGAACGCTTACATCTGATTTATATTCAAGCAGTAGGCGCACCGCTGAGAGCTGTCCCTCCAGTGCTGCAAAGATCAAAGGAGTCGAACCGTCTTCCATTTTGCTTTCCACATTTGCACCATGCTCCAGTAATATTCTGGTCATTTCAGTATCACCATAACGCACTGACAATGTTATAGGAGTCAAACCCAACTCATCCCTGGTTTCCAGATCAATCCCGTTTTCAAGCAGGACCAAAGCCGTTTCCTGATTTCCGTAAAGTACCGACTGCATCAGCGCGTTTCTTCCAGAAGCATCTTTAACTGACAGATCCGTTCCGGAAGCTATAATCTCACGTATGTGTGACGCGTTTCCATTTCTGGATACCTGAAACAAATCCAACTCTTCCGCAGCAGACACGACTGTGCCCGCAGATAAAAGAAAGATGTACAGGAAAATAAGTAGACGCATATTATTAGCTTAGATTTTTAACTTCGCTTTTTTTCAGCAGAATAATTAATACTTTAGTTATGACATTTTACTTCTTATTAATGACCCAAGTCCGGAATAACGTTTTTCCTTGTTCAATGCAGCGGTTTCAAGCACAATTTTCTCTCCAAGAATCAATACAGAATTTTTTGCACGTGTCAATGCGGTGTAAAGCATTTCCCGGCTCATAATATTCCGCATTCGACCAGGTTCGGGCTTACCAATTATCGGATCAATGCTTAGTTCAGGCAAGATCAGCGCCAGATGATCAAATTCTGACCCCTGACTTTTATGTACCGTTGTTGCATAAGCCGGCTGCAGGTGATGAAGCTGATGACCATAAAAAGTTTTGACTTTACCTTCAACCTCAAATACTGCTTTCAATTCTAATTTTTTTGTCTCAGAATTTAAACAGTTTAAAAAGATCCCCTGATCACCGTTGAAAAGCCGAAGCCGATAATTATTCTCTGTAACTATTAAAGGTTCACCAGGAAAATGTTCGGAATTCAATAGATTTGCTTCATTTTCCATAAGCCATAAATCCTGAATTATTTTGTTGAGTGCTTTTGCTCCAGTTGAAAAAACCTGTGTGGCCGTTAATATACGAAACTGCTTCATATAATTGAATAAATAATCCAGGTCATTTTCAATTGATTCCGGAACTTCAAAAGAATATCCCTTTTGAACCAATTGAAGAAATTCTTCATCCTTGAGAAATTTGTCATACCACCATTGCCCGAAATCTTTGAGTTGATTAATATTATTCTCCTGATTCAGGAACATAACATTTTCCAGGGCAGCGTCCTCAAGACTTTCCAGACTCAGTATAGCCTCGCTATCAGGAGACTCCGCCTCAAACAGCAAGTCAGGAAATGGGTCAAACTCCATTTCATTTACAACAACTGCAACTCCCAGAATATTTCTTCCTGCTGTATCGCTGATCTTCTGCCTATAGTTTTTCACCAGCTTCACCACAGGTACAGGATTTTCATAAGAATCAGCACCTAACTGACCTGAATCCTCAATAAGCTCCATTAACACAGCCCCGTTTCCAACCGACGGAAGCTGCTGTGAGTCACCCAGAATTACAATTCGCTGTACAGGTAAAAGGTATGGCAGTTTTGAGTTTGAGGCCCTCAGCAAACGAACCATAAGTTCCTGATCAATCATTGACCCTTCATCTATAATCAGCAAGTCGTGTTCCAAAGGGTCGTATTCGTGATGTCTAAAACTATGTCGGTTCGGATGATAGCCTAATAAGCGGTGAAGTGTCTTAGCATCAGCAGCAAACTTCAACAGTTCCGTGTCATGTTTGAGTTTGTTTAAATCCTTGATGGAGTTTAATCCATTAATCACAGACTCAGACATCCGATTTGCGGCCCTGCCGGTAGGAGCGACAAGTGCCGGGCGTTCTGCTAAACCAAGCATTTTGTGCACTCTCATTATAGTCAGTGCAACGGATGTTTTTCCTGTTCCCGGACCTCCTGTAACTATTGATAATGGTGAAGTAATTGCCTGTAATACTGCTTCTTTCTGTTCTTCTGCCAATACCAGGGGCTTACCACGGAAAAGAACAGGATTAACTTCAAGTACATTTTTCAGAACATTTTCAATGACAGGTCTTTCAATTATGTTCAGATTCATGTTTAAACGATTGCTCAGCAGTGACATGAGTTGGATTTCACGCTTCCAAAACTTATCGAAATAAAGCAAAGAATTATTTTCTATTATCACTGGTTGTTCAGTGCTTTGATGCTTGCTTTGTTCACCATTTGAGCAGATTGTCAAAAGCCATTTTTTCCAATTTTCATGAAAAAAGAACTTTTCGGAAAACCCTGAATTGATGAGCATTTTGGATATTTGAGTTCTAAGTTCTGTCCAGGGCATACAGGTACTCCCTGAATTTGCTGCTCTACGCATCAAGAGAAATCCTGACAAAAGCACATGAAAACTAATGCTTTTCAGTTCATTCTCTTTTATAGTGCTTTCCTTGCCCTGGCACAAAAAATTCATTGCCTGGAAAAAATACTCACTGCCTATCTGGATTTCGGTAAACTGCTGTTTTAACAGCAAAAGTGATTCTGGCAAATCAGAGTGAGCAAGCTGTTTTTTGAGAGTCTCATCTGCAAATTCGTTTATAAATTTGGAACAAGCTGTTCCGAAACTTGTCCAGACAGACTGAAGATTGGGCTTTTGTTTAACTTCTGAAAAATCTTTAGAAATGGACATATTTTCGCTTTCAGGTTAAACTCTGGTTAGTATTTGAATAAATATCCATAATTATTTTATTTTCATTAAAGTCAACACCACAGTTGTTTGTGCAAAAATAGACAGCAGAACTAATATCATTCATTTATGAAAAAAACCTTTCCCAATCATGCCATGCGATGGTCGGAAGTCAAGCGTCCAATTGTATGTCTGGCGCCAATGGACGGAGTGACCAATTCTGCATACCGGCAAATTGTAAGATCATTAAACAGGGAAGTCTTTCTTTTCAGTGAGTTTACAAGTGTTGACGGTTTGGTTCAAAATGAGTTTCTTCGTTCCCGTATGGATTACAATCCCTGTGAGCATCCATTTTTCATGCAGCTCTTTGGCAATTCTCCGGAAAAATTTGCAGAGGCTTCAAGGATGGTGGAAGACCGTGGAATCTGGGGGGTAGATATTAACATGGGCTGTCCTTCAAAAAAAATTGTACATTCGCAGCATGGCAGCGCATTGATGAAGGACACAGACACAGCCTGCAGGATTATTGAATCAATCAGAAGTGCTTGTAAGCTCGAAGTTTCAGTAAAGACTCGCCTGGGATGGACAGACCACAAAAACTTGATTAATTTTGCCAAATCCCTTGAATCTGCAGGAGCTTCAATGCTGACAATCCATGGTCGAACATACAACCAGGCTTTCAAAGGGCAGGCTTACTGGGAGCCAATATATGAGCTGAAAAAACACCTCTCTATACCTTTGATTGGAAATGGTGATGTCAGAGATTACAACGACGGTATTAAGCGTCTGGGTAATCTTGACGGATTTATGATTGGACGAGCCGCAATCGGCAATCCATGGTGTTTTCAGGACAGGAAAAAATATCCCTTGCCGACCCATTTTCAGCGAATTGAGGTTGCGATTGAGCACTTCTATTTGTTCAGGAGCTTTAAAAAAGAAATAGTAGCAGTAAAGGAATTTCGCAAGTATCTTGGCAGCTATGTGAATGGATTCCGAAACGCCAAAGAATGGCGAAACAGATTAATGCAGTGCCAGGATGAAAATTCTTTTGTGCGATGTATGAAGGAAATACAACTGCTGGAACCGCCTCTGGCTCTAGCAGGATAAGTTGTAGATCAGGTGTTTGAATAATTTATTTTCCATTGACTTCAAATGCTTTTAAAGGCAAGCTGA
>Ga0208522_1002212_pt1 | contig 11819 bp, 11 predicted proteins | sample ETNtaG_25_FD_185763 | JGI IMG/M metagenome (GOLD analysis project Ga0208522, IMG submission 185763) | Marine microbial and viral communities from oxygen minimum zone, Eastern Pacific Ocean - ETNP201302SV86 (SPAdes) (version 2) | ecosystem: Environmental > Aquatic > Marine > Oceanic ... | reverse complement strand
ATTTTCAGCCTGCTTATCGTTTGGCACGGAACTTGAAGCTTTGCATCATTAAAGGATACAGTACCCATCAGTATGCACTAGTCGGGGTGTCCTGCCAGTTGTGGCAACCATCTGATAGCTGTCGACGGAGTTGACATTTTCATGGGAGGACGGACCGGGAAGCATCCCAAGCAGGCGATCAAGATTCTTGAAAATGTTCCCTGTGACATTTTGCCCAATGTCCTTGAGCAGATCATTCCATTTCACACAAGAGAGAAGATGCATCCCATCAAGGGTATGAAACAGTCGAAAAATAAAAAGAAAGTGAGTGCTAGCAAAAGCAGAAAAGTTGAAATCGATAGAGTCCCTTTTGTTGTGAACGGAGTTTCTACGAATTAAATAGGGTTAGCGGTTGAAGCGCAATAAATATTATTTTGAACGTTGAAAGGAAAAGGTTCCATATGAAAGAGAAGTTGGTTTTAGTCGGTAATGGTATGGCTGGGGTGCGCACGCTTGAGGAACTACTTAAGATTGAGCCCGACTTATATGACATTACCGTTTTTGGGTCTGAGCCTCATGGAAACTATAATCGCATTCTTCTTTCTCCGGTGTTGGCGGGGGAAAAGGAAATCGGCGATATCATGCTCAATGATGAAAACTGGTATCAGGAAAATAATATCAAGCTCCATACGGGTAAAGAGGTGGTGGAGATTGATCGGCGTAATCGCAAGGTGATAGCTGAAGACGGGACGACTGCGAGTTATAACCGGTTGTTGTTGGCCACAGGCTCCAATTCGGTTCTTATTCCAATTCCCGGAAATGACCTTAAGGGGGTTGTCACATTCCGTAACATTCATGATGTGACGACGATACTTGAGATTGCTAATAAAAAAAAGCAGGCATTGGTTATAGGCGGCGGATTGCTTGGTTTGGAAGCGGCTTATGCTCTCAAGCAGCAGGGGATGTTCGTTACGGTGGTACACCTTATGGATTCTTTGATGGAACGGCAACTCGACCCTGAGGCGAGTTCCATGCTGAGGGAGACTCTTGAAAATCGCGGGATTCAGTTTCTGATGGAGACCGCAACGGAGGCATTGCTCGGGGAGGATGAGGTGTGGGGTGCCCGATTCAAGGGCGGACTGGAGATCGCCGCCGATCTGGTCGTTATGGCAGTGGGTATTCGACCCAATATAGCTCTGGCTCAGAAGGCCAGGATTCATTGTGATCGTGGCATCGTAGTCAATGACACGATGCAAACCTATGACGGGCGGATCTATGCCGTCGGTGAATGTGTTCAGCATAGAGACCAGGTTTATGGTCTGGTGGCCCCGTTGTTTGAACAAGCCAAGGTTTGTGCGAATCATTTGGCTCAGCTTGGTTTTGCGCAATACCGTGGTTCGCTCACATTTTCCAAATTGAAGGTTACTGGTGTGGATTTGTTTTCCACTGGGGATTTTATGGGGGACGATACAACTGAAAGCATCGTTATGAAAGATGTGGACAGAGGAATCTACAAAAAAATTGTGCTGAAAAATAACCGTATCCATGGAGCGGTTATGTTTGGAGATACGGTAGACGGTTCCTGGTACTACCAAATGTTAAGGGACCAGACAGACATCAGCGGCTTTAGAGGACAGTTGCTCTATGGCCAGTCTCACTTGGGTGATTCCGGACATGGTGGTGCAAATACTGCGGCGGATATGGCGGATGACGTGGAGGTATGTGGTTGTAACGGGGTATGCAAGAAGGATATCGTCAATGCAATTACCTCTAAAGGATTGTTCACATTGGACGATGTCCGGGACCATACCAAGGCTTCCAGCTCTTGCGGTTCATGCACCGGCCTGGTAGAGCAGATTTTATCATTTACTCTTGGCGGTGATTACTCTGAAGCTCCCACGGCAAAGCCTTTATGCAAATGCACCGATTACACTCACGAAGAAATTCGCCAAACTATACAAAGACAAAAATTGATGGGCATTCGATCCGTTATGGATTATCTGGAATATCGGTCGCCAGATGGATGCCACATTTGCCGTCCGGCGATCAATTACTACTTGATGAGTTCCTGGCCGGGTGAGGTGGTAGATGATCCTCGGTCGCGCTACATCAATGAAAGAGCGCACGCCAATATCCAGAAAGACGGAACCTTTTCCGTTATCCCGCGTATTTGGGGAGGGCTTGTCACTCCTGCGGAGTTACGTGCTATAGCCGATGCGGCGGATAAGTTCAATGTTTCCACGGTTAAGATCACTGGCGGACAGCGTATTGGTTTGTATGGTCTGAAAAAACATGAATTGCCTGCAGTATGGTCCGACTTGAACCAGTCGGGAATGCCTTCTGGATATGCATACGGTAAGTCCTTGCGCACGGTCAAGACTTGCGTGGGAAAAGAATGGTGCCGGTTTGGTACTCAGGACTCCACTTCCATGGGTGTGCGATTGGAAAAATTGACCTGGGGTTCCTGGATGCCTCACAAGTTCAAAATGGCGGTATCCGGCTGTCCTCGCAATTGCGCGGAAGCCACCATCAAAGACTTTGGTGTCGTGGCCGTTGAGTCAGGCTGGGAACTGCACATTGGCGGCAACGGTGGTGTGAGGGTACGCCCCACTGAATTGCTGTGCAAGGTAAAGACGGATCAGGAAGTGGTTGAGCATTGTTGCGCGTTCATCCAATTATACCGTGAGGATGCGCATTACCTGGAGCGCACAGCGCCTTGGATCGAGCGGGTAGGAATGGTTAAAATCAGACAGCAACTTATCGAAGATGGCGGAAATCGCAAAGCCTTGTCAGATCGGTTTCTAAGCTCACAGAAATTTGCACAAAAGGATCCATGGGCTGAACGCACCGGAGACGCAGGATTTGAAACACATGAATTCTTTCCTTTGGAGGTGAAAGTAAGCCATGAGTGATTGGATAGAAATCAGTTCAGTGGACGAAATTCCGCCTTTAGGGGCGCGGGTGGTACATGCGGAGGAGATGGAGATCGCCCTGTTTCGAACCGCAAATGACGAAATTTATGCTGTGCGTGATCGTTGTCCTCATAAGGAGGGTCCATTATCCCAAGGGATAGTGCATGGCAAAAGAGTCACCTGTCCTTTGCACAATCTGGTTTTAGAATTGTCCGATGGAAAAGCCGTGCCACCGGATGAAGGTTGTGCTTTGGTGTATCCGATTAAAGTTGAAGAGAGTAGGGTGTGGATTAAATTGCAAGGGGTGGCGAGTAAAATAAAAGGGAGTAAGTAGAATGTATAAAACAGAGATGCAGAAAATTGGCGACGCTTCTGAAAAGAAAATCGCGTTCATGCAAAAGTCGCCTCTCAGTTACACCGTCCTGTCCGCATTGGCAGGCATTTATGTGGGATTCGGAATAGTATTGATTTTTTCAATAGCGGGTCCCATTGCCGCAGATGGAGGCGGGGCTTATTTAAAGCTGATCATGGGACCGTCTTTTGGCATCGCGCTTAGTCTGGTTATTTTTGCGGGGTCGGAATTGTTTACTGGGAACAATATGGTATTTGCTGTTGGTCATATCACTAAAAGAGTGGGATTGACACCGATTATCGCTTTATTCATATTGTGTTTTGTGGGCAATTTTCTCGGGTCCGCTTTCCTTGCGGGATTGGTAATTGCCGGAGGTAGTTTGACAGAAGCCTCACAAGCCCTGGTGCTAAAAGTTGCGGCGGCGAAGATGGCATTGGGGCCTCAGGAAGCATTTATCAGGGGCATACTATGCAACTGGCTGGTTTGTCTGGCCGTATGGATTTCTCTGAAAACTCAAAGCGATACTGCCAAGCTCGTGATGATTTTCTGGTGCTTGTTCGCGTTTATTTCCAGTGGGTATGAGCATAGTATCGCTAATCAAACTTTATTGAGCATGGCAATGTTTCTTCCACATGGTCCTGAAATTTCCATTGGTGGGTTTGTCCATAACCAGATCTTTGTGACCCTTGGAAACCTGGTCGGCGGTGGTGTTTTTGTGGGGCTGGTGTATTGGTTGTCTACGCCAAGTTTAAGGATGGAAGCTGGGGCCAAACTGCAGGAAGAAGCTGAGCCAGAAAATAATTAATACGGGCACTGATGCCTGCCTGTCTACGGTGGGGTTGTTCATTCTCCTGATGTTGCAGTATAATTTTGGAAACAGGAGATTTTATGGCAACGGAACTGGAAGATGAGTTAGGTGATATTCTTGGAAAAGCCCGTGATGGAAAAGGGTGGACTCAGGCAGACTTGGCAAAGTCCGCTGGAATGTCTGTTGGCGATATCGCACGTATTGAAAATTATGAATGGGTTCCAGAGGAAAAGGTTGTTTTTAAAATAGCCAACGCTCTGGATTTGCACGGTCCATCTCTGTTAGCGATTGCCGAAGAAAAATGGGTGCCGGAAAAGGAGATACCCGATCCGGGTCCGTTCGATATTACATGTCTCAATGTGTTTATGGGACTTTATCCAGTAAAATGTTATTTGCTGGTTTGCCGGGAAACCCGTGCAACTGCTGTTATAGACACCGGGGCCAATCCGGAAGCGATCATCAAAAAAGCGCGTGATCTGGGTGTTAAACCGGAAAAGATTTTACTGACTCATACTCATCCAGACCATGCTGGCGGTTTGGGGAAGTTGGACAGTGCATTTGGATGCCCTACCTGGGTTGATAAAATAGAACCTCGCCCGTCAGGAAGCCACGACCTGCGGATCATAGAGGAGGGCGATTCGATCATTCTTGGGAAACTTAACATCAAGACCCTTTCCACGCGCGGGCACACTCCTGGCGGAGTTTCCTACAAGATCAACGAGTCTGTTTTTTCCGGCGATGCTATTTTCGCCGGGTCCATGGGGCGAGCTAATGCCTCATGGTCTGGGTTGTTCAATTCAGTGGCAGGGAACTTACTGACGCTTCCCGATAACACTAGGTTGTATCCAGGACACGGTCCAGCGACTACGGTGGGCGAGGAAAAACAGCATAACCCCTTCTTCTACGGCAAAGTTTTCCAATAGCTAACTCACTACCAAAGCCGTCTTTGCGAGGAGGCGAAGCCAACGAAGCACCCCTTTGGAGCGCAGGCAATCCAGTATGCTGGGATCGTGGAATGCTGGGCACCAGTGCCACGCCGCTTAGCTACCCCTTCGGGGTATGGAGCTATTGAAGTGATACCACAGGCTCGCGACGACGTATTCGAGGGGTACGACGTTTTACTCACGCAATATGCGGACTAATTCAAAAGTTCCCTCCTTAAAACAATATTTGCCTATGGCTTATTTTGTTTTCCTCTTGAAAACTTTACCTCAAGAGACCATATTCCCCTTATGGATCCGGAGGTAGTCAATTATCATTATTGCGACAATCTGAATACCCACCCCTTGTCTCCCGGGACACGAGTTCTTGTCACAGGAGCCAATGGGTATGTGGCCCATCGACTGATTCCCGAACTGGTCTACCGCGGATACGTTGTGCGTTGCATGTTTCGCAACCGGAGTGTCCTCCCCATTTTGAGCCACCCGCGCATTGAGGTGGTGTTTGCCGATTGCCTGAACTTTGTTGAATTACCCCCCGCCCTTGAGGATGTACATACTGCATACTATCTCATCCACAGTATGCGCGACAAACAACAGGAGTTTATAGAAAAGGATCAGCAAGCGGCGTCAAACTTTGTAGAGACGGCAGAACAGTCTGGGGTTAAGCGGATCATCTATCTGGGAGGATTGGGCGAGAAAAGTGAAGGCCTGTCGGATCATCTGAGGAGTCGGCAGGAAGTAGGGCGCATTTTAACGAAGAGTTCTGTACCGGCGATCAAGCTTCGTGCGGCGATTATTGTAGGTACCGGGAGCACATCTTATGAGCTAATGAAGTCGCTTGCTTTAAACAATCGTTGGATTCCATTTTTACGGGAGTTCAATTCAAAATGCCAACCCATCGCGATTCGTGACGTGATTAAATATCTGGTCGGTGTTCTAGAAACGCCGGACCTTGAATCCCGCGTATACCACATCGGCGGAAAGGATGTGATGAGTTACAAAGACCTCCTCCTGAAATTTGCCAACATACTCCACAAACGTGTTCGGTTTTTTGACGTGGCCTGGCTCCCCATTCCTGTGGAATGGTTGTGCCGTATCTATGCCTACTGGCTTCACCTTTTTATTTCTATCCCGGTCAATATCACGTCTCTTCTACTGAGTAGTTTGCGAAGTGACGTGTTCTGCCGGGAAAATCACATCGCTGATATTCTTCCTTTTGAAACATTGGATTTTCAAACAGCTGTTGAGTGGGCACAGCTTAAAGAAGCAAAGTCGCAGGTGTTTTCACATTGGACCGATGTTCCGCCTGAAAGGATGAGCGGTTTGATGCCGCTTTGTAAATTTGAATCATCCGATTTCGAAATTGACGAACATTTTCTTGATATTTCCGCCCCGCCTGAAAAAATATTTTCTATCATTTGCCGTATCGGAGGTGATAATGGTTGGGCGCATGCTAATTTACTTTGGAAAATTCGTGGACTCATCGATCGAGTTATAGGTGGGGTCGGACTAAACAGGGGCCGTCGAGATCCTGAGAAATTGCGTGTTGGGGATTCTGTCGATTTCTGGCGCGTGGAAAATCTGGTGCCTGATAAGGAGTTGCTTCTTCGTTCGGAAATGATTTCGCCCGGACTCTCCTGGCTACAATTTGAGTTGGAGTCTGTTGCCCCCCTCCCCGCACCTCAATCTGGCGGGAGTACTCGTTTGACTTTGAGAGCCCATTTTATTCCCAAACCCTTCTGGGGAAACCTTTACTGGTTTAGCCTTTCAAAGTTTCACACATATATTTTTAAGGGAATGCTTGAGTCGTTTCGTAAGGAAGCGATAAATGATAACGTCGTACCAGAGCCTTAAAGGGGAGATGCATGATGGCTGCGGGGTACGAATTTTTACCAACCTCTGCACTCGTTTTGAATTTATGGGTCATCTGCTTGCCATTGCCGCGTTGGATTCGGTATGTATGGAGGCGATGTTTGACAGTGTCTCTGGGCACAAGCCTTATAAAGAAATTCTACTAAATTCAATATCCTTTCCTCTTACGGTGAATATGATCCGTTAGGCAATTCATCGCCTTTTGCTTTTCTCTCCAGCAGGACTTGAACCAGATCCTAAAAATTCAGAAGCTTTCCGGGTTCGCTAGTTCTGTAGACATGAATGAAATCTGTGGTATTCTTGGGGGGCCTTAAACTCAAGTCCTTTCAAAGGGCATATCCTTTTTTAAATTCGCATGAAGAAAATATTCCTTTCCTTTTTTATTTTTATATTGACCGGAATAATCGCCGGTTGCCCCAGTCCTGGTAAGGCCCGAAAAAAGATGCCGCCTTTATTTAGAATCAACTTTGTTATGGAGACCGGTGCAGAGCCTTCTTTCATGATCTCGGAAGATTTTAACATGGATGGAAAGTTGGATCTTGTTGTCACTAACAGTGGTGACAATACTCTGTCTTACTTCAAGGGGCGAGGTGACGGAACATTCAAGGATCAGATTATTATGAAGACGGGGGAAGATCCAATTTGCGTTGTGGCGGCGGATTTTAATAATGACGATTACCTTGATCTGGCGGTTCTGAATTACCGGGATCAGAGTATTAATTTTCATATAAACTCACGGTTCGGCAATTTCAAAAAAACAAACGTGCTTTTAAAGCCCGGTAAAATTCCGATCAATATGACAACGGGCGATTTTAATTTTGATGGGGTCGCCGACCTTGCGGTTACTATGCGTTATCATAAAGTGATGATCCTGTTGGGAAAAGGTAAGGGACATTTTCAGGAGCCAGTGGCCATAGCCGTTAGAGGTCAGCCAACCGGTATCGTTACAGGTGATTATGATCGGGACAAAATAGTCGATATCGCGGTGGCGTTGGCAGGGTCTGGTAATACCGGTGTTCAGATATTATGGGGGAAAGGTAACGGAACCTTTGAGCCGTCGGATCGTTTCAAGGGAGGGAAGCAACCCTTAACGATTGCTAATATAGATGTAGACAGCGATGGTTATGACGATCTGGTGACTTCAAGCAACGTGCATCATGCCATGACACTAATAAGGAACAACAAAGATAAAACTTTTACCGCTCTCAAGGATTTTGCTTCGGGCTCTTTCCCAAAGTATGTGACGGTAGCAGATTTTACAGGTGACGGCAAACCGGACATTGCGGTATCAAACTCAACGGACGATTTAATAACCGTGTCTCTTGGCAGAGGGGATGGTACTTTCACCTATCCACCGATCGCTCATGTTACAGATGAATATCCGCAAGGAATGATTACGGGTGACTTTAATGATGACGGGTTGATCGATATGGCTGTTACCTGCCGAGACAAACAGTTAGTCAACATTCTCATGAAAAGAAACATAGTCGACCCAAAACCAGACATACCCGCACAACCTCTCGCCAAAGCACAGCAAACCGCCTGAGCGGGAGAATCTCATCCTGTAAAATAAATTTTTTTTTGGGGGCTGTACCAGATAACTAGCCCATATATTGTTTAACAAGTTGTTTAAACAGCTTTAATTGTGATTTAGATTTGGGGTTGTTAAATTGCCACTCACATTCCTTCAAAAACAGAGGAAAATGCTTGGCTGGAATACCGTTAAATCTGCGCATGTGTCTCTTGGTCTGGTTCCAAAAGTTTTCAATTCCATTAATATGGTTTTGCTTATCGGCAAAGAGTTTAGAGTGATTAATTCGTTAATGCTTAAACTCTGATATATCCAATACGTTATAAGAACGGTAGTGATCGGTGTATACGATAAAGATGTCCTTTGTTCAAAAACCCTCCTAACCTAACACAACATACTGTTTTTAAACAGGAAATAAATTCCCGCATTATGAAAAAATATCTGGCTCGGCACATCAAACTTACTGAAATGATACTTGCGAAGGAAAATGGAGTTATTTTCTTGACCGGCGGCGAGGCATTTTCTGGATCACAACATTCTGTTCTGTCTTTTTTCTGGTCAGGCCAAGTTTCTTCGCGAAAAACTGGATCGTATATTTGAAATTGTAATAGTCGACCGAGTTCTGGGCATCTTTAAATGATATGAAATAGGGAACAACGAATGGAGAAGACATAAGATACGTCATTCCCTTTTTTCTCTCTCCCGCATAAAATTGCCCACCACCGGGAAGGATGGAATACAGCATCGCTATATCTGGGTCCAAGTATTGATACTCTTCATCACAGCCTTTCTTAAGCAGGTACTCCATTTGCCTTTCCATCTTCGGCGTGATCCGCTTGAAGGCCACACCAACATCCCCGGTACCTTTCACCCAGCAACCGGAAAGAGGAACCAAAAAGAATATTAACAAAATGCCTGTTCGTATCCGCGACGTAATCTCACTAAAAAGTTTGACTGAACCGGGCATGGGCACACCCCACCCATCAAGCCTACTCTCTTTTTTGCGGATTTTTCATGAAAAACCTTTAGACAAAAGGTTTTCCCGCCATCTTTCATAGCATTACCTATGTGATGACTCCCAACTCGCGGCCAATTTTCTGAAACGCGGCTACTGCCTGATCAATATCCTCTCTCTCATGAACGGCGGAAATCTGTACACGAATCCGCGCCTGCCCCCTGGGAACAACGGGATGACTGAATCCGATCACATAAACACCCTCTGCAAGTAATTTATCTGCCATGGTTTTAGCCAGATGTTCTTCACCCAGCATAATGGGAATGATCGGATGGCTTCCCGGACGGATATCGAATCCGGCTTCTTCTATTTCTTTCCGAAAAAAGAGAGTGTTGTCTTGAAGCTTTCTGATTAAATCCGGCGAATGGGCGATGAGTTCGATAGCCTTCAAAGTTGTTGCGGCGATGACGGGTGAAAGGGAATTTGAAAACAGATACGGACGCGACCTCTGCCTCAACAATGAAACCAGTTTATGACTCGCGGCTGTGAACCCGCCAGACGCTCCACCGAGTGCCTTGCCAAAGGTTGACGTTATAATCTGCACTTCGCCCAACGCATCCTGATACTCAATACTACCGCGTCCGGTCGCGCCGAAGAACCCGGTCGCGTGTGAGTCGTCCACCATAACAATCGCCTGGTAACGTTTCGCCAGTTCACAAATTTCTTTAATCGGCGCGACATCTCCATCCATACTGAAAACACCATCGGTAGCAATCATGCGAAACCGGTTTTTCTGCGCGCGTTTTAGCTGGGTTTCAAGATGATTCATGTCGGCGTGGTTGTAACGAAACCGGCTGGCCTTGCACAAGCGCACTCCATCAATAATGCTGGCGTGATTCAAGCGGTCACTGATAACGGCATCTTGTTCTGTGAGCAGTGCTTCAAATAACCCGCCATTGGCATCGAAGCAGGAAGAATATAAAATCGCGTCTTCCATTCCCAGGAATTTCGCAACAGATTCCTCAAGTTGTTTATGCACATCCTGCGTGCCGCAAATAAAACGCACCGATGACATTCCGTAACCATACTGATCAAGCGCGTTCCTTGCGGCCTCAAGAATTTCCGGATGGTTGGCAAGGCCGAGATAATTGTTCGCACAGAAGTTAAGAACTTCTCCATGTTTTGTGCGGATGCGCGCCTGCTGAGGGGAAAGGAGGATGCGTTCATCCTTATACACCCCGGCGGCATGAATAGACTCTAACTCGTTACGAATGGTTTCAAGGAAGTCTGTCATCGTAACCTCTAATACTTAAAAACAATTTTCGGGTGTTCCTGTATCGCCTTCTCAAATGAATCCCGATCAAACTGGTGAAAAGGAAATACGGTTCCTTCTCCCTTATTCAGGATGATGTCATAAATCTTGTCTTGCAGATTATGACCGCTCGATGTCAGCAGGTTGCTCGTGGTGTACCAGGTCTGGAATACTTTGCGTCCGACTACGCTGTGCATGGACTTGCCATACATAATTATTTCCTGAAAGTTGGTGAGTGTGTAATCACCTGCTGACAATCCGAATAAAATGATATCACCGCCGGCACGAGTCGCACTCAGGGCCGTGTTGAGAGCCTGGTTACTACCGGACATCTCGAACGCCACATCCACTCCTTCACCGAAACAACGTTTACGGATGGCCTCGACAATTTCCGAGCTGGGTTCGACTCCCATGTCAGCGGAAACGCGGAATACCTCGTCCACTCCGAGTTGTTCCGTGAGTTTCAAATTTTTCTCATTAGGGTCGACTCCGATGATCGTGGTCGCGCCCATCGCCCGCGCTACGAGAATGGTGAACAACCCGATCGTGCCGCAACCAAAAACAGCAACGGTGCGCCCCCGCAAGTCCACTCGACTGCAAGCGTGTACAGCGTTGCCCAGCGGCTCTTGAACGGCGGCCACCTCGGGACGAATTTTATCGGGATCGGTCTTCCACAATTCTTTAGCGGGAAGCTTTACATAATCGGCGAAACAGCCATCGGTGGAGATACCGATGATGAGATGATTGGAACAAACATGCGCGTCACCTATCCTGCACTGATGGCACCTGCCGCAAAAAATATGCGACTCGGTCGAAACGATATCGCCCTTGCGGTAACCGTAAACTTTGGCTGAATAAGAACCGACCTCGACTATCTCACCCAGCAGTTCGTGCCCACAAATCCTGCGCCCACTGCCATTCATTGAGAGCGAATTGAATATGAGATCTTTAAAAGCGTGGCGGAACCAGATGCTTTTATCCGATCCACAGAATCCGGTATACAGTGGCTGGATGATTACTTTGTTTCCGTCTGCGGGTTCTTTGGATTCATCCAGCTTCGGCTCGAGAACGCCGGTGAAGTTAAGGCCTGTGGTGAAGTCCCACTCTTCAGGTCGAATGTCGAGAACCAGAGCTTTCATGAAGAAATGTCTCCATCA